>Ga0302198_10002524_pt1 | contig 19182 bp, 20 predicted proteins | sample II_Bog_N2_2_FD_193521 | JGI IMG/M metagenome (GOLD analysis project Ga0302198, IMG submission 193521) | Peat permafrost microbial communities from Stordalen Mire near Abisko, Sweden - II_Bog_N2_2 | ecosystem: Environmental > Terrestrial > Soil > Wetlands > Peat | place: Sweden: Abisko... | reverse complement strand
TGTCTAAAATCCCCACTGCTATTTCTAGGATGAACTTTTTTAATAATCCGCTGCGCTCTCCGCGTCGCCGCGCGCAAATTTCCAGCTCTTCGATGGAATGTTTGCTGCATTCAAACAAAAACGCTCTAGCAGAGCGATAGGGTGCTCCTGATGACTGGGTCCTTTAGCAAGCGACTTCTTCTGGTCGATGGGCATTACTACCTCTATCGGTCATTTTTTGCGATTCGTGGATTAAGTAATTCACGGGGGGAGCCGACGAATGCCATCTACGGATTCGTCAAGGCACTGAGGAGGATGTTGGCTGATCTGAAGCCTGACTATGCCGCTGTGATCTGGGATGCGGGTCTCCCGGAGAGACGCACCCTGCTTCAGCCGGAGTATAAGCAGCACCGGGATGCCATGCCTGATGATCTGGAGGTGCAGCAGGAGCCGCTTCAACACATTGTTCCCCTGCTTGGCGTGGCCAGTCTCTTTCTAGAGAACACGGAGGCGGACGATCTGATCGCCTCCTATGTGATGGAGGCTTGCCGGAGCGGGATTGAATGCGTGGTCGCCACCAATGACAAGGATATCCTCCAGATGGTGAGGGAGGGGGTCTCGATCTATTCCACGGCCAAGGCGGATCTTGGCGAGGGGAACGGAGGTTTTAAGTTGCTGGGAGCACCCGAGGTGCGTGCAAAATGGGGTGTGGAACCGGAACAGATAGCCGATGTGCTGGCTCTCACCGGCGATGCTGCTGACAATATCCCGGGTGTGCCCGGAGTGGGCAGCAAGACCGCGGCCAAATGGATCAATCACTACGGATCGCTCGACCGGTTGCTCTCGGGAGAGGTGACGGATCCTAAGGTATTGGAAAAACTTTTCCCTGCTATCGACCTGGTGAGCGCAAACAGGCAGATGGTCGCGCTCGATCTTGATTTGCCGCTGCCGTGGCCAATTCCGTCGATGACGGTGACCCCCCGATATCCCGAGTTGGTCGCCGCCCTCCGGGAATGTGAGTTCCGTACCCTGACTGCCGAAGTGGAGAGGGAGTGGGAGGCTGAAAGAGAAAAGCTGAAAGCTGAAACTGGAAAGCTGAAGGGTGAAGAAGGAGCGGAAGGAGCGGAAGGAGTCGGGATTCGGGAGTCAGGAGTAGGAATTCAGGAGTCGGGAGTTGGGGGTAGGAATTCTGAATCCGGAATTCAAAATCCCTCCATTTCCCCACGTCCCCAACAGGGGGAGCTTTTTTAAGGCAGGGCTTCTTTGCATGAAAAAATCCCTCGTTCTCGGAGCTGGTCGCGGGCCGCGGCTTGCCGTGTTGGAGTTGATCAAGCGATCTGGTCGCGGGATGAGCGTGCAGGAAATCGCGACATCACTCGACATGAGCTATATGGGTGTAAAAGCCCATTGTCTGGCCCTTGCCTCCACGGGCCATCTTGCAACACGGCGGGAAGTGGCGACAAAAGGGCGTCCCCGTTTGCTTTACCAGCTTGCCGACGCAGGGGAACAACTCTTCGCGGATACGGGAGGTGATGTCGCCCTTGGGTTGCTCCGGGAAGCCGCCAAGCTCTACGGGGCGACAGCGCCGCAAAAGCTGCTGCTCCTCTATTTCCGCTCCCTTCAAGCCCGCTATGTGGAACTGATCTCCGGTGGAATGCCCGAGGATCGGGCGCGTGCCCTGGTGCGTTTGCGCGACAATGAAGGAAGAATGTCCGAATTTGTGATCGGTTCCGCTTGGGAGATCCGCGAGTGCCACAATCCGCTCTCCAGCCTCATGGAGGAATATCCCGAGGCGCGTGCCCTTGAGCAACAGATGATTTGTGAGGTGATCGGTATTGCTCTCAGGCGGCGTGAGAGCGGCAGTCAGGTGATTTTTGCTCCATAATTACCAGCCACACCTTTCGGCACGGATTGTGCTTTATCTAGGGTATAGGTGCCTTTAGTATTAAAAATACTAATACATTGATTGATGCCAACGACCGTCGAAAATTTCGAAACCTCATTTGGGACCCCTATCTTCAGGCGTCCTGACGACACGGTACGCAATGATCCCGCAATCCAGGAGAAATCACCCCTGAGGCCGAACGGCACCTTTGAACGCCTCAAGATCGAGTTTCGTTCTGAGGAAGGGCCAGTTCTCTACAAGAAAAACTCAAAGGGGGCGGCAAATCGGTCAGGCAACCCCGTTTCCTATGCTTCACGTGCTGACAGGAGAAGTCTGATGTTGACGGGGGTGGCCATAATCTCCCTCGTGTTGGTGGCCGGATTCATGCAGTTCGGACCCGGCAGCAAATATTCCATCAGGCAGGCTCTTAATCAGATGCCGATCCAATCGGAAGCAGTGGCGGACGACGGGGTGGTAAATACTGAGAGTCTCGACATGAAGATGAAGGAGGTGCGAAAAGCGCAGGTGCAGCAGTCTGCCGTGGATGGGACTTCAGAGGGGGACACTCAGGAACTTCAGATATCCACTAAAGATCAGCAGGCGTCCATGGATGAGAAATTGAATCAAGCGGAGTCCCAGAAACAGCAGGATCAAGAGGACTCTTCATCGGACACTGATTCACCCTCATGGAGGGAGCCTGCCAAATTTAGTGCCGTGGGTCTTCCCACGAGAATCTACGATACGATGGCTCATGCCGAGGCGGGTGTTAACCCATCACAAGACCCAATTTCCGTCAAGTGACCGTGAATACTTAGTGTGCTCCCTGGAGCACGATTTCTGTAATGGCCGGTTGCTGAGTTGTTTTTCCGGGATAGAGCTCGTCGATGGTCAACTCGATGAGATCCCCTTGATTCAGGAAAACGTCCTCGAAGGAAAAGTCCTGCCATCTCCAGGTGTCGGCAAGGTGTAGTCTGGCGATGGGTTGCTTGTTGACCATCAGGGTCATGGTTTTGACCCTGGCATAGTCATGGAACTCCGAGAGGGAGCGGATCAGTCCGTTGGCAATCGTTACTCCATAGAAAGGGGTGTCACGGCAGTCTTTCGGCAGGTGCTTGGGAATTCGGAACTCAATCGTTTCACCCGTGCCGGGTGTCGCTGAGATCCAAGCCGTCATGGCATCGTCATCGCAGAGTTCCGAAGCTGGTTTGAGGCTGGGAGGAGTTCCAGCCCAGGTATCCCAGAAAAAGGCGCAACGCAGGGAGCATCCCCCCATGAGTTCCTGGAGCACAGGCTCCCTGACCTTGGCATGAAGTTCGGGGAGGGCGGCAGCCTGGGCAGGTAGGGAAAGGGCTAGAAGACTGCAAAAAATCAGGAGAAATTTATTCACAGAGGTGGAAGGGACGTTGGGGAAGTGGGGCAGAGGATGTGAAAGATGAAAGCTGAAACTTGAAAGGTGGAAAGAAGTCAGAGTTCAGAAGACCTGAGAGATGATTGCCGATCTCTGAATTTTGTCCGTTGATTTTCAGTATTCAGGTTTCAAGTTTCAGCATTCATCCCTCGCTCCACTCCTATCCCGCGCACGTTTTGCAGAGGCCGTAAAGAATGATCTCGTGGTCGGTCACCTGGAATCCGGAGGGGGCCAGCTTCCTGAGCCCCTCGACACATTTCTGAAGGTCGAAGACCTGCTGGCATTCGCGACAGTGGAAATGGTGATGGTGTCCTTTTTCTGTTCCTTCGTAGCGTGGTGACTGGCCGGGAATCTCGACGCAGCAGACCTGGCCATCCTCGATGAGGGTTTTGATGGAACGGTAAACGGTGGCGATGCCGACAGTGGGCACCAATTTCAGGGCAAAGTGATGGATTTCCTCGGGAAGAAGGGGACGATCCTGTTCCTTGAGGACGCTCTTGATGGCCTCTTTTTGCCGGGTGGTGCGGCGCTCGGTTGACACGTCCTAAGGATGTTCGCGAAACGCGTTTATTTCAAGCCATCAACAATCGCACCCACATTGTGACGCATCATGCTGTCGTAGGTGGAGGCTTCCGTGTCACCAAGCCCGTCGGAGTAGAGGGTGCCTCCGATGCGTGCGCCCGTTTCGCGGGAGATCTGCTGCAGGGCACGGGGATTCTCAATGCTCTCGAAGAAGACGGCTTTGACACCCTGAGCCCTGATCACGTCGATGATTTCCTTCACATGGGTCGAAGAGGGGTCTTCATCCGTCGAAACTCCCTTGACTGGATAAATGGTGAATCCGTAGTCACGGGCAAAATACTGGAGGGCGTCATGAGAGGTGACGAGTTTGCGGCTGTCGTGAGGAAGTTGGGAGACCTGGACCCGGATCCAACGTTCCAGTTCGTCGAGCGTGGCCAGGTAGGCTGCGGTGTTTTTCTCATAGTCCGAGGCATTCGCCGGATCGGCTTTTTCAAAGGCAACATCTACCACCTGCGCGGCCTTTTTCATGTTCTCGACACTGTGCCACCAATGGGGGTCTTCGATTTTCTCTCCTCCTTCCGTCATCGTCAGCGATGGAATGGAAGCGCCGACATTCACAAACTTTGCTGAGCCGCCGGCCGCCTCCTCCAACTTGGAGAGATAACCCTCCATTCCCTTTCCGGTAATAAGGATGACATTGGCATCGGCAACCATCTTCACATCCCCGGGAGTCGGCTCGAATTCATGGGGATCAATCCCAGGTTTGATGATGCCCGCAACCTGGACATGGGAGCCTCCGATGTTTTTTGCAAGGTCCGTGGTGATGGTGGAGAGGGAAGCCACGGTGAGATCGGCGTGTGCCGTACCTAGGAGAAGAATGCCGGAAATGAGAGCGGCGTAGTGTTTCATGATGATAATGATAACCAGATATCATATATAAACATCTTGTCAATACACACTGTGGGAACGGTGTGGATAGATTTGCCTCGGCATCTCCCGATGCCCTCGTCCTTTGGACTGTTACACAGGCGACAACGCGGCGCCCTCCGCTCGTTGTTGCCGAAAGGCAAACTCGTCAGGGTGTGCCGAGCGGGAGCGAGCGAGTCAACACGCCAGTCTTAGGTTTCCTGCCTCAATAGTATCGTTGTGATTAAATCAGCGTTTCCTTAATTTAGAAAAATCCATGATGCGTCGCCTTCTGCTGCTGATAGTCATTCTAGTTTCAACGTGTCATCTGCATGCCGATCCATCCTCCTCAGATGGGAGGCAGCCATCACTCGGGAGTTCTTACGCCTCCTGGAAGAAACGCTATCTCAAGCCATCCGTGAAGGTTGCCGGAGATTACAAAATAGCCTTTGTGCGCTCCGGGGAGACAGTTTCTGAGGCGATGGGATATGGGATGCTGATCACCGTCATGATGGCTGATGGAGCGGGGGATGGTGAATCAAAGAGGGTATTTGACGGATTGGATCGTTTCCGAAAACGGTACCCCTCCAAGATCAATCCGGCATTCATGTGTTGGAAAATCCCGGCCAACGAAAAGGCGGTGAAGGATGATTCGGCCACCGATGGGGATATGGACATGGCGCTTGCGTTGCTGATGGCTCACCGGAGGTGGGGGGATGAGTCGTATCTCAACGAGGCAAAAACGATCATTCAGGCGATGGCGACAACGATGATCCGTGATGATGGCACGCTCCGACTGGGGGACTGGGATACGGATTCCTCAACAACCGAAATGATCCGTACTTCCGACATCATGCCGACGCACTTTAGGGTTTTTAAGGAGTTAACGCAGGATGATCGGTGGCTGCATCTGGAAGATCGCAGTTATTCCATTTTGGGTGAGCTTCAGAAAAACCACGCGACAATGACCGGATTGGTTCCCGATTTCGCGGTCTTCAAGAATGGTGGTTGGCATCCCGCAAAACCGGGAGCGCTGGAAGGGCCTGATGACGGTGACTACAGTTACAATGCCTGCCGTGTGCCGTGGCGCATCGGTTGGGCCGCGATCGCTCTCAATGATGAGCGTGCGCGCTCGGTGGTAAAACCCCTGATGGCTTGGGCGGAGACTAAGATCGGGGATCCAATGGATTTCAAGGCGGGTTATCGGTTGGATGGAAAGATGCTTCGGGATGCCGATTTTGACTCCCCTTGTTTCATCACGCCGACAGGGGTGGCGGCATTGGCTTTGGGTGATAGGAAATGGAGTGATGCAGTGCTGGCCTATGGCCTCAAGGCGCATGAGGGGTATTACGAAGACAGTGTGAATTTGCTTTCTCTGCTCGTGCTGACGGGAAAGGCAGGGCTTCCGTAGGGAAGGGCGGAGGGAGAGAGTAAAAAATGGGAAGGTGGGAAAGTTTTTAACCACAAAGAAGAGACAAATCGGGATCCAAGTTGGTGAGATGAAATGAATATTTGTGTTCTGCTTTTCAGACAACTTGGCTGATACCTTTTCTGTACTTTGTGGTGGATGCAGTTTTTAACCACAGAGGGAAACTCCAAGGTAGAGATGGTCAAGGGTGCGCGGAATAAGAAAAAACAGATTTTTTGCAAAGAAGGATTGACCGGCTTCAGCTTTTGATATTGAGATACAGTCTCACTGAGATAGAATCTCAATATCGAAAGCACGAGCAGCCTTTTCATTGTAACGTACCATGACCACCATGACGGAAACCGCACATCATCTTTCCCTGTTGCCGGAACCCCCCTCCGAGGTGGCTCCCATCAGCAAACCGAGTCCCATGCTGAGGGCTGGGATGTGGATGGTAGGGATTCTTGCCGTCGCCGCCCTGATCTGGGCTGGCATCACGTCGGCGGGGTCTCCCGATCCGACGGCTCCCGATGCCACACCTGCGGTGGCGATGATGGACACCGCAGTACTTGTTTTCCGCGAGGGTCTGGAATGCGTGCTCGTGCTGGCTGCGCTGACCGCTGGATTGGCCGGATCGATCAGCAGTGTCAGAAACCCCATCACGGTCGGTGTGGGTGTCGGTCTCGTGGCCACGGTCGTGACCTGGATGATCGCCGTGGGGATCGTCGAGAAACTGATGGAGAGCATTTCTGCTCTGAAACTTCAGGCCGCAACCGGCTTGCTTGCCATTGTTGTCCTGCTGGTGATCATGAACTGGTTTTTTCATAAGGTGTATTGGGGGGGATGGATCGCCATGCACCACCGCCGCAAGAAGGCGCTGATTTCAGGTAACGAAAGCAAGAGGGCCATGCTGCTTGGGCTGGTCGCCCTGGGATTCACCTCTGTCTATCGCGAGGGGTTTGAGATCGTGCTCTTCCTGCAAAGCTACCGGTTGAAGTGGGGCGATCAGGTCGTGCTGAGCGGTGCGCTGATCGGACTTGTGCTGACGGCTGGGGTGGGGGTGATCGTCTTCATCGCCCAGCGTCGTCTGCCCTTCCGGAAGATGCTTGTGGTGACGGGTATCCTGCTCGGATTTGTCCTTCTGGTGATGGTCGGCGAACAGGCTCAGGAGATGCAGCAGGCACAATGGATCCCAACAACAACCATTTCCTGGCTGAACCCCTATCTCCCTTCCTGGACGGGTGTCTGGTTTTCTCTCTTTCCCACGGTCGAGACACTGGCAGCGCAGGCCTTGGCCGCAGTCATCGTGATCGGATCGTTCTTCGGGGCGCAAAAACTCGCCTCCGGCAATAACCGATTATAGTCCGTTAATCGGAATAGTTACAGGGAAGAAAAAATAGCGTTTATAGGTAAGATATAATAATACAATGAAAAACAACATACAAGCACTCTCACTCTGCCTCTTGTCGATGGTCGCCTGCACAGGCGGCTCCCTTCATGCCCAATCGACCGGGGGCACCAATCCGGTTGCCGTGGCTCCGAGCCCGGCCCAAGGGGATCCCGCTACCTCTGACAAGAGTGTTGCATTGGCAGCATCATCCCTGGCTGCTACCGCATCTGTGCCCGATACCCGCTATGGCCTTTTTGGCCAATATGACCGTCGGAGCGCTTATGGCCAGGATGAGTTTCCAGAACCCTTTCTTGTGGATGACAGTGATCTGGAACGGAATGAGGCCCGGTTTGATTGGTTGCACACCTCGGGTCCCGGATCGGGAAATACCACGGATGTTCTCCATTCCGAAGTGGAGAAGGGGTTTGGTCTTCTGACGGTTGAAGTGGAGCTTCCCTATGTGCAGAACATCTCCAATGGACAGGTCACCAAGGGGCTCGACAACATGGATCTGGGAGCCCGTTATCCCCTCTACGAGTATGTCTCGCGCAATGGGCTGATCAATACGACCTTCGGTGCCGCGCTGGAGGTGGGAATCCCGTTTTTCAATCAGATCAGCGTGAATACTGAAGTGGTGCCGAAAGTTTTCAATGATCTGATGATCGGGCAACACTTCACCGTCCAGTCCATTCTGGGATGGTCTTCGTTGCTTGGTCGCGGGCCAGATGGCGGCCTTCAGAACGGCGAATATGGATTCGTCTTCGGCTACACCCTGCAGCACAGCGATCTCCCCATTCCCGGCGTGGAGCAGTTCATTCCGATGATGGAATTGAACGGTGCCAAAACGCTCACCAAGGAGGATGCGGGAAGCGATGCCCTGACTGCCGATGTGGGGTTCCGGGTGAATACGAAGCCCATCTGGGGTGTGCAGCCCCGTCTTGGAGCGGCTTTTGTCTTTCCATTGGACAGCGGAGGAAGAGAGCAGCAGACGAGTGGATTTATTCTCAGCGCGGTGTTTGAATACTGAGATGAACTCCACCAATCTTCCTTCCAAAATCAGCCGCAGGGATTTCTTCACCTTGCTGACCGGTGCAGGTGTCGCCCTGTGCACCGGGTGCAAAGCATTGGATGGGGGGGGCGGCGCCGGCGTGGGGACAGGTGCCTCAAGCAGGGTAATCAATGCCGGTCCTGTCAGCGCGTACTCAGGGGAGGGGGTCTACACAACCTACTTGGAGGAGGGATTTTTTGTGATCCGGGAGAAGGGCAAGCTGTTTGCCCTCTCCTCCGTCTGCACACACCGTGACTGTTTGCTCACGGCAGAGCCTGATCATTCCTTCTCCTGCCACTGTCACGGATCTACCTTTGACGAGAATGGGAAGGTGACAGAAGGTCCTGCAACGCGGGATCTGCCGGTGTTCCCGACAAACACGGATGCCCAGGGGAATCTGCTGGTCACGGTGACGGGCTGAAAATACAGGGAAGTTTTTATTAGAACTCGGGCGTGCTCACGCCGATCACCCCTCACGGGGTTACCTGCTGACAATACGAGGCACGGGCAGTGCCCGGATAGCCTGTGCGAAGCACAGCCCGCAAGGGTGTCACTCGCGGGTGCGAGGACAGCAATCCTATCAGCTTTGATTCGCTCGCTCCCGCTCGGCTCACCCTCTTCGGGCTGTGTTCCTACACAGTCTATCCAAGCCGTTCCCACGGCTATGTATTCGCCAGTCGCTTGTTTCTTCCCACACCGTGCTCTCCGCGATCCCTGCGTGAGAATCCCGGAAAATATTCTAAACCCGGGAAAGGAGAAATTTTTTGAAGGCGGCCAGGGTTTCCTCGCTCACATGATGCTCGATGCCTTCGGCATCCAGACGCGCCGTGGAGGAGGAAATGCCCAATGCCTCAAGAAAGGCGATGACGGTCTCATGCCGGGCTTTTGCTTTTGCCGCAAGCTTGCGGCCAGCATCGGTCAGAAAAATCGAGCGATAGGGCTGGGTGGTGGCAAGCCCGTCGCGCTGCAACCGCTGCACGGTGCGGACAACCGTGACATGGGTGACGCCGAGCGATTTGGCAAGGTCGGTGGCCCTGGCCTCCCCACGAGAGGCGATCAGATCGGCGATGGCTTCCACATAATCCTGAGCGCGCTCCTGGGCATGCTGCTGACGGATTCGGCGCTGAATCACAGCGGTTTCGCCACTGTCAAGGTTCACGGGAGAGGGATGCATTTTCTTTTGGGGAGAGTCACTCTGGAGCGAGAAACCCAAATTTTCAAAGCTATCTTTTTCTCCAGGGAATGGTGATTGACTCCACCGGAGAGATCGATGTAGCTTTTACATCAACGTGTAGCCAGTGCTACATTTTAAAAATCACCTTTGATAGAAAATTTTCTAAGAATTCAACAATGAACAGCATGCCGATAGAACGCGACATTGCGGAGCAAAGCACTTCCAGGGTCCGCAGGGAGGATGTCAAACGCGCCCACGACCGGCAGCATGTCCAAAGCCATCGGGCCGGTGGACGCTGGTGGATGCTCCTCTGGCTGCTGATCGGGCCAGGGATTCTCGTGATGCTGGGGGAAAATGACGGGCCGAGCATGATTTCCTATGCGACGACGGGGGCAAGCTACGGCATCGGTTTCTTCCTCCCCTTCATTGTGCTCACGTTCGCCATGGCCTTTGTGGTGCAGGAGATGACGGTCCGGCTGGGAGCCGTCACCAAGAGGGGGCACGCGGAGCTGATTGCCGAGCGCTTCGGTCCTTTCTGGGGATTCTTCTCAATGGGTGATTTGATTGTTGGTAATTTGCTGACTCTGGTCACCGAGTTTATCGCCGTCCGGGCCGGTCTCGGCTTTTTTGGCGTGCCTCCCGCTCTGGCGGTGCTGGGAGCCTTCCTTCTGATTGTCGCGATTGTGGCCACCAAACGCTACTGGACTTGGGAGCGGATCGTCCTGGGCTTCGCGGTCTTCAACCTTCTCTTCGTACCGGTCGCGATCCTGGCCCATCCGGTGAGTGGCGACGTGGTGCGCTCCTTCTTTACCTGGAGTCCGATTGCTGGCGGGGTCACCGTTGGCTTTATCCTGCTGATCATGTCCAACATCGGTGCGACCGTCACACCCTGGATGCTCTTCTTCCAGCAAAGCGCGGTCGTTGACAAAGGGCTCACACCCGCCGATATCCGACATGGTCGCATTGATACCGCGCTGGGAGCGCTCCTTGCTGCCGTTGCCGCCATTGCCACCGTGCTGGCAACGACTCCCCTGTTTATTCATCACGTTGACGCCTCCAACTTCCAGGGGGCTGACTTTGCCAAGGCCATTGTCCCCTATGTTGGGAGTGTCGGAGCCACCTTGTTTGCTCTCGGACTCTTCGAAGCCGGTATCGTGGCAGCCATCACCATTTCCCTTTCTTCGGCTTACGCCTTCGGAGAAGTCACGGGGCGTCCCCACAGCATGAACAGCTCGTTCCGCGATGGCTGGCCCTTTTATGCCGTCCTGTTGACGGCTGCCGGCATTGCCGCGGTATTGGTCCTCATCCCGAATGCTCCGCTGGTTTTCATCACGATCATCGTGAATGTCATCGCGACACTGGCGATGCCACCGGCCATTGTCTTCCTTCTTCTCTTGGTCAACGACCGCGAGATCATGGGGGAACAGGCCAACCGGGGGTGGAGCAATTTCTTCGGCATCGCCGTGACTGTTTTTCTCGTCCTCGCCGGAATCCTCTTCGGCATCGCCACCGTCTTTCCTCACCTTTTCCCGAATTAAAAACGAGGGCAAGCGCCTGTCATCCGGAACTTAAAAATCTGAAATAAATCAAAGGCATGAAGACAAAAGAAACTGCTGAATCGCTCCCAATTGTGTCGAAGATGCCGGCAACAACATGGGTGCATGATGTGCTCGATCCTGATCAGCTCTCGGGAGCAAAACGTCGCTTTGGACGATGCAAGTTGGGGAAGGGAACGCTCATCCTCTTCTGGGGATTGCGTATTTATGTCGTCCTGATGATCTTCTTGGTAGCGCTTTCTATCTGGAACACGCTCCATTCCGGAAAGTAAGCGAGACTGCCCGATCAGCTAAGGAACAGATCTGGAAGCTCTGCAAAAGAGCCAGCGCAAGTGAACTCATGACATCCGTTCATTTTTAAAGAACTCTTCACGAACTTCCTGTCGGATTTTTCACAAGGAATTACTCGCTCTTTTCCGCCGTTTCAGTTACCCCGAACCCTCCCATGAAACGCCCTTTGGTTGTCTTGTTCGGCTTCTTTTTAATGGCTGCTGCCTCCAGCATGCAGGCCGATCCTGTCACATCCACCTATGATCCGTTCAATCTTCTCCAGCAGAGCCAGATCCTTGGGGATGGCTTCGGCTACCGTCCCAAGGCGGCGGATCACGGAGTGGTGATTTCGGTACAATCGACCTCGGATCTGTTAGGTAACACCCTGGGAGGGGCCACCGCGGGAACAACCTACTCTGGCCTTCTGAATCTAGGGCTTTCCGTGGACCTGGATAAAGCCATCGGATGGGAGGGAGCCTCGTTCAAGAATACATGGCTTTGGATTTATGGAACGGATCTCTCTGCCAACTATGTGCATAACGCGATGACCGTGAGCAGTATCGCAGCATTGCCCGGGTTCCGCTGTTATGAGCTCTGGTTCCAGCAGAATCTCTTCCATGATGTCGTTTCCCTGCGTGGTGGATTGATCGCGATCGACACGGAGTTCATGCAGTCTGATTCGGCCTCGTTGTTTGTGAACAGCACCTTCGGTATCCCCGCGCTCTTTTCCCTGAACATTCCCAACAATGGCCCAACCTATCCCCTTGCCACTCCGGGAGTCAGATTAGCCCTTCAACCAGCCTCGTGGCTGACGCTGCGGAGTGCGTTGACCCAGGCCAACCCCTTTAGCCAGCAACAGAACCCAAGGGGTTTCAACTGGAATTTTGGTCCCTCCGGTGGACTGCTCTCCCTCAACGAGATCGCGGCAACATGGAACAAGAATGCTGGTGCCAAGGGACTTTCAGGAACAGCAAAAGCCGGTTTCTGGCTCCAAACGGGACAGGATAATGAATCGTCGGAAGCTGCTCCGGTGGCTAATAATTTCGGATTCGGTACACCGGAGGCTCGCAACTACAGCAGTGGATTCTATGGCATTCTAGATCAACAGCTCTATGCCGTGCCCAACACAGTCGCTCCCTCCTGCGCACCCGGGGACAAGAATAAACAACCAGCCGCCAGTCCTGATTGCACCTGTTCCGGCAAGGGTCTGTCGGGCTTCACCCACCTCGGCTTCTCACCGCAGCCGGGGAGTCCGGTGGGGTTCTACAGCGATGCGGGATTTGTCTATACGGGACTTGTCCCGACACGTGATGCCGACAAATTGGGAGTCGCCTTTGGCTATGCCCAGATGGGAAGTCAGTATGCGGCCCTTGGAAGTGCCCAGGGATTGCCGGGTGTGGGGTATGAGGCGGTCACGGAGCTTTCCTATGCGATGCAGCTGTCGCCTTCGGTGTCGCTCCAACCCGACCTGCAATACATCCTCCATCCCGGAGGATCCCAGCAGTATGGCAACGCCCTCGTGGTCGGCGTCCGTGCTGTGGTGAATTTCTAGGAACACACTGTCCAACCACGGGACGAACGCTCTACTCGCTGCGACTCATAAAGTCCCTCTGAAGGCGATGCTATGGGGTGAATACCCAGCTAGTCGCAGAGTTTCTCTGTGGCACTATTTTAAGGATGAATCTACTAATCCTCTTAATAATTTTAATGCTCCTGTTTGGTGGTGGGGGATTTTACCTTGGGGGCCCCATGATCGGAGGAGGCGGATTTGGTCTCATTCTGATCATCCTTTTAGTTCTCTATTTTACCGGGAATCTCAGCCGGAGGTAAAACGCTCCTGAGCCTCCGCACCTAAGGGTTATACCCCATAGAGACGTCGCTTAATTAAGCTACTCTTTTCCCTGATGAATATCCAAGAAATCAAGGGCGACTGGGCAATCACGAGGGCAAAACTCAAACAAAAATGGTCAATTCTTACGGATGACGACCTCCAATATATCTCTGGAAAAGAGGAGGAGTTAATCGGCAGAATTCAACAACAAACCGGCGTGTTGCGCGAGGTGATCGAAAAGGAACTCAAGTCACCTTGAACGACAGCTTCAAGCTATCAGGCACTTGACCCGCCAATTTCTCTTTAGAGCGTTCCTCGGGGATTACAAGATCAGGGATGGAACGAAGATGAATGTTGGAATATAAATCGGGAAAGTCAGCCCTGATTGTGTACTCCTATCAAAGATGTTCGAGAAAAAGTGCGATTTGATAGCGTACAGGTCGCTCATGAAAACAGTTAAGCTTAAGGATTAAATGACTCTGGCACGTCAACTCACCTCCTATATTTCGACGATAAAAAAGCCGCGATGGCTCGCTTTATTAGCGCTTATTCTTGTTTTCCTCTGTCTGCATTTTTATTTGTCCATTTGGGTGCTTCAGTATGTCAATCGAAAGATCAATCAGACAAAGGACTACTCCGGATCGATTGAGAATATTGATCTCCACCTCTGGAGAGGAGCGTATGTGATTCGGAATATAACGATTTATAAAAACTCAGGAAAAATACCAGTTCCTTTCTTTTCCGCTCCAGCGATTGATCTGGCTGTAGAATGGAAAGCTCTGTTCCATGGGCATTTTGTCGGTAATGTTATGTTGAAACAGCCAATTATTAATATTGTCAATGGCCCTACGGCAGAGCAAACACAAACCGGAGTTAACACCCCCTGGGCAGAGACGGTAAAACAGCTTTTCCCCCTGAAAATCAATCGGTTTCATGTGGAAGATGGCACGCTGCAGTATCGCGATTTTTACAGCCATCCGAAGATAGATATTCAACTAACAGATCTTTACATCACAGCTTCTAACCTCACGACGAGCAAGCAGTTGTCTCGAGGCGGATCGGCGACGCTCCATGCTGAAGGAAAGCCTGTGATGGATGGAATGTTAAAAGCCGATGTGACTTTTGATCCCTATGAAAAATACCCCATGTTCGATCTCAAGGCGGACGTTTCCAATATCCCCTTGATCAATCTCAACGAGTTAACGGAAGCCTATGCCTATTTTGATTTCAAGAAAGGGACATTTGCTGCGGCGCTGCAGCTGAGTGCTTCCGATGGGAAATTCACGGGTTATGTCATCCCCGCATTTGATCACATGCAAATTTTCTCGTTACAACAGGATATTAAAAATCCTGTTAAACTTGCTTGGGAAGGAATATTAGGGGGCGTGGGACGCCTCTTTCGCAATCAAATCAAAGATCGATTTGCGACCAAGATTCCTATTTCAGGGAGCTTTGCCGATCCCCAAGAGGCGATTCTCGCCACCATTGGAAATGTTTTTAAAAACGCCTTTGTCCGAGCCTTCAATCCTGTGGTGCCTGGCACTATTGATGTCCACGACGTCCGGGAGAGAGAAACTCCTGCGGATTAACCCAGATTTTGCAATAGAATCATGGGAGCAGAGAAATCTTGCTCACCAAATTAGTGAAAGGAGTGAAGAGTAAAGGAGGGGTAATGATCTGGAACTCAGGAAATGACGTTGGATCATTTTCTGAGATTCTCACGCGGGGCTCGCGGAGAGCACGGAGTAGAGAAAAATAAAAGATCCCACTGTATTTTCCTCCGCGTCCCCCGCATTTGCCTCACCATCTCCCGATGGCCTCGCCTTGCAGGCTGCTAGCAGCAGGCCAAACCGCGATTGACTCGCTTACTCCCTGTATTGCTCGCCCCGTTTGGGGCCTTGCCTTTGGCAAGCTCTCTCATCCTTTCCCAAGGATTCGAGTCACCGCTCGGTTTTCCGCGTGAGACTGCTGTTATGCTTCTCATGAACCTGGTGGCTATAACTCAACTTAAACCGATCTAATTCTTCGGGCATCTCTGCCCTTAGCCATGCGCAAGAGGCCAATTTCTCATGCAAATTTTAATTTTTTATTTCACTTTTTGGGAGATGGATTTAGCTGGTTTCCAGTTGTCATCCCCAATTTGCACAGCCGTCAAAGTAGCCGTTCCCTTTCCAATGATGTTTGCAGTAGTTACGGCGATGGATATCACATTCGTGTTACTACTCACAAAATGTACAGTAAGTCCTGATGTGGCGGTGGCCTCGAGTGTGAAGCTGCTTTCCCCTAATAGGAGTGGAGATAGCGGCTGGAAGGCAATTGTTTGGGACGCTTTGGTGATAGTAACCGTCCGTTGTAGCGGGGGTGCCGGTGCGTAGTTGGTGTTCCCTCCTTGGGTTGCCGTGATGATAGAATTACCAGCACCGATGATGTTGGCTATATTTCCAGAAATCGAAATCACATTGGTGTTGCTGCTACTAAAGGACACGGTCCCGCCAGGGGCCGTTGCCGCTAGTCCAAAGGACCCGCCTGGGGTATAGACATGGGGCGATGGTTTAACGAAGGTGATGATCTGGTTTTTAGGTGAGACAACGAAGGTGGTAGTCACGCTTGGGGCTGGAAGATAGACGGTGCTCCCTCCTTGATTTGCCTGGATGGTGATGGTGCCGGCGCCAATCAAGGTAACTTTATTTTCAGTGACCGTGGCGGGGCCAGAAAGAATCGAGTAAGTGACCGGAAGTTTGGAGGTGGACGTGGCGTGAAGGAGAAATGCTGAGTCCCCATATTTCTTTTGCGGAACACTGGGGAATAGGATGGTCTGTTTCCACAACGTAGAGTTAGGGACAGCATAGAACCCGGGAGTGAAGAAGACGTTGGGGCTACCGGCACCTAATGCATTGGTGGTAACTCCAATATAGCCGTTTTGTGGATCATAGAGCATATCGAAGCCGTAAAAGACGTGGCGGCCGGTATTGATAAATAGTGCAGACGTACTTCCGTTGTTGGTAACTCCAGATGGTGCGACCACATTGTTGGATTGAGCGTTATGATCACTGGAGTCTGTTTCGAAATTGTAGCCGACTGCTCCTAGCGAGTTTACGAGATTGATGGATAGGGAATTGCTACGGTGGTGAATCCATCCACTGAGAATATCCGTGCTGAGGAATGAATACCCGATGCCGGCGTCCATCAAGATTGTCACCGGCCCGTTGGTTATTCCATTGGCAACGACTTCTCCAGAAGAGAGCCTCCAATCGGGAACGGAATTTGTGTTTGTGTACCCACTGGGAGATAATTGGGTATAGGCGAAATTGGTGGTGCTTTCTGTGAGTCCCAGTTGAATGCCGGTTGACTCCAGTATGTAACCGGCAACCATCCCGCCGTTGGTTGGGCTTTGGGACATGGTTGTCAGGTTGATGAGGGCATTGTAGATTTGGTTGGTGTTGTTACCTACCGGCCCTGATGGCGAAACTTCATTTGTGTTTGGCCCAAACCCAACCCCAAAGTTCCAGTTGTCTCCCAGATTGGTGTTATTGGCGTAGGAGACTGCTTCTCCTCCTGTGAGGGTTAGTTTCCCTCCGCTGAAGCTCTTCGTTTTTCCGTTGGTCAAGATCACGCTGCCTCGGGAGGTTTTCATGGCGTATGTTGGAGAACCACTGCCCAGACTTCCCAAGGTTTCCACCACAAGAACGGGGATATTTGCAGTTGCAATGGCCGGGTTACTATTCTGGTCAGTCACTTGGAAGTTTACGGCCGTTTGAATATATTGGCCGATAAAGACTCGCTTGGAGCTGCTGAGGTAGTTCGTGCCAGGCCAGGAATTGGCGTTTGTTGTTATGACGTTGCTCACCAAATTTGCGCTCACATAGAGTCCGCGGGATCCGGTATCCACCTGGATATGTGGGATGGTGACCCCTCCGATCTGGTTCAGATTTGTTGCTCCATTAGTCGCTACTCCTGCGAAGTTGATATCAACGAAGACGTCTCCATTAGCGCTGGGGTCAAAAGAACCCGCTGAGTAACTGAGAAAATAAGAGTTGGTGTACCCAGAATATCCGTCAACGGGATTGGTTGTTTGAGATTGGAGTGGATGAATGGCTCCTGAAAGGGCAAGAGTTACAAGGGCTAGAAGGCGGCTCTGTATTTTCATCGTGGTTTTGTTTAGATGTAGGCCACTTTGTTGTTTTGTCCAATTTTTCGTGCATACTCCGCTTGTATCTTAAAAGAGGGGGCATTGACGGTCTTGTCCTGCGGTTGTATGTTCCCACCCATGGGAGCAGGCACGCAGATAATTAAAGACCCCGAGACCGAAGCAAGAGAACTTCAAAGCGTTCTCAATTCGGTAGGGAAGCGACTTCGTGCCAATATCGTCAAGACTGGAAAGCTGGGTATTACCTACGCGGAGTTCAAGGCGAAGAGGTGCGGCGTTGAGGGCTTGAAGGCTCTCCCTGCTAATGGGCGAGCGTAAGCCCGTTCTTGTCGTTGTTGCTGGTCCGAACGGCTCGGGAAAGACAGCCTCACCAGCGACCTTCGTAAAGCTTACGACTGGACTGATGGACTGGTAGAAATCAATCCTGACCAGATTGCCCAAGAAGAGTTTGGCGACTGGAATAATCCCTCTTCCATCCTTCAAGCTGCGAAAAAGGCAGACCAGATTCGGGAAGAATGTCTTGCGGAGGGTAAAGGGCTTCTTTTTGAAACAGTCCTTTCAACTTCCGAAAAAGTGGACTACATCCGCCGTGCCAAGGAAGCAGGTTATTTTATCCGTTTGGTCTATGTGGCGACAGAAAGTCCTGAAATCAATATGCTCCGTGTGGAATGGAGATTTTTCACAAGGAGGGCATACCGTTCCCCGCGAAAAGATTGAACCCCGATACATCCGCTCCTTGAAGCTGGCGGTAGATGCTGCACGCCTCGCCGACCGTGCCTATTTCGTGGATAACTCTCGGGATGTGGATGAGGAGGGAGGGGGAATTGCTCCCTTCGCGGTTTTCCGCACCATTGATGGAGTTGTGGCGAAATCCTACCTGCCCGAAGCGGAGTTTCCAGAATGGACAAAACCCATCTGCAACGCCCTGAAATAAGCGATTTCTTGTATCTTGGGACAGTTTTGAAGGGAAAAAGTCTGCACTCAATCAGGGTTTTCATTCAGAAGACTTCTGAGTTGAACCCTGCAGCAAAGAAACAACCGTGTTTTCCTATTCAAGGCACTTGGCGAATAGACTGCTTTTTGGTGCATTTTCTTACCCGTTTCTGCACACTCCAGGTTTTTCAACCGATGGCTCTAGAGCTTCTATTTATGAGGCTGAAAGAGATAAAAAACCCACCGGAGTTGACGGGGCTCGAACCCGCAACCCCCGCCGTGACAGGGCGGTGCTCTGACCAATTGAGCTACAACTCCTAGGGTCTTTTCCCGAAGCAAATCGGGAAAGGGGGGATAATCTTCCTCGTATTGCGCCCGGGATCAATCTTTTTTGTGACTTTCGTGCAGATGCCGTTCATTCTCCGATGATAAATCCATGGCCTATCCATCCTACGCCGCCTTTCTGAAAGCCCTCGAAGACGCTGGCGAGCTTCGCCGCATCACCGCCCCTGTGGCGACGGAACTTCAGATCACGGAGCTTGCCGATCGGGAAATGAAGTCGCCCGATGGAGGCAAGGCGCTTCTCTTTGAGAAGCCAACCATCAATGGGCGCGTTTCGGAATTCCCGGTCGTGATCAACGCTCTCGGCTCCAAGCGACGCATGGCGATGGCCCTAGGCCTTGATTCCGTGGATGAGCTGGCCGGACAGTTGGAATTTCTGATGA
>Ga0302198_10002498_pt1 | contig 19304 bp, 16 predicted proteins | sample II_Bog_N2_2_FD_193521 | JGI IMG/M metagenome (GOLD analysis project Ga0302198, IMG submission 193521) | Peat permafrost microbial communities from Stordalen Mire near Abisko, Sweden - II_Bog_N2_2 | ecosystem: Environmental > Terrestrial > Soil > Wetlands > Peat | place: Sweden: Abisko... | reverse complement strand
ATAGGCCAGTGCTTTATGCCACTCCCGCCAACCAATCCAGGTGACCCCCGGTGAATAAGGCGGGCTAGTTACCTTCGTTGGCGATCTGTTGTCAGCCGCCCTGCGGGAATGGCCGCTTTCGGGATCGGGACTCGGTGCCTGAAACGACGTCAATGAGGGCGCAAACCAGCCCAAGGAAGTGCACCCCGTGCCTATATTCCCTTCGTCATGCCGGACTCGATCCGGCATCTGGCTATCCGTTGGGCGCCGATGCCGACAGGGGCGCGAACCCAAGGCCCGGAGCGAGGTCGTGCCAATCGGGATTGAGGGTCTGGATCAGCGCGATTTTCCAATCGCGGCGCCAGTTCTTCAATTGCTTCTCGCGCGCGATGGCCCGCGCCATATCGCCGCACTGTTCGTAAAAGACCAGCCGCTTGACCCCTGATGGCGGGCGGTGAAGCCTTCAAGCGCCCCGCTGCGATGCTGCGCGAGGCGGCGCATCAGGTTGCTCGTCACGCCGATATAGAGTGTGCCCAGGCGATCACTGGCCATGATATAGATACAGGGCTGGCGTTCCTCGGGCATGACATCTCTTATCCCGTTTGGGGTGGAAGCGTCCGGGGCAAAAGGCACCGATTTGGCGCCGCTCGGCGTGTCACCGCATGCTGGATGCCGGATCAGGTCCGGCATGACCGAAATGTGTGGGGCGCCATGCGACATTTCGCGCTGGTGTCGGCTATTGGGTCACATACGCGAGGCAGCGATGGGGCGCGTGAACGGGAGGGAGCGGCAGCTTACCGTCTGTCCGCCCGGCGACGGAGGCTAACCGGAACGTCCCAAATCCAGTCTTTCCGCTGACCATCAATTTCGTTCACCCAAGCGGGCTTTTTTGCTTTTCGAGCAAACGCGAACAAAGTCCAAGAGCGGGCGAAATCGCTTTTACGTCCGCAGCCGCTCGATCCCCTGCGCCAGTGCGACATAGAGCTTGCCCATGTCGGACGACAGCAGCGTGACGCCGAGCGCATTGCCGTCGCGGGTCGACAGCAACTGGCGCAACATGCCTTCGAAATCGTGGATGTAGCGATTGACGTGGACGCGGAATTCTTCGTTGTTTTCGTAATGGTGCTGCACCGTGCGGACGTCGGCGGCGTCGAGCAGGGACACCGCGCGGCGCGTGAAAATGCCGCGTTCGCCGCGCAAATACGATGCCCAGGCGCTTTCCGACACTTCGGACGAGAGAATCCGCGCGACATCGATCGCGGTCGAATTGAGGCTTTCGGTGATCAGCGCGGTGCGCCGCGCGAAATCGCTGTCGACGTGTTCCTCGGCGCGTTCGCGGGCGCGGCCGACCCGGCTTTCGAGATTGCCGGCCAGTTCGTCGATCTTGGCCAGTTGATCGCGCATCTGCACGGCGGTTTCGCGCGCAGAGCTTGAGGCGCTGTCCATCGCTTCTTCGAGCCGGGCGATCAGTTGCGCGCCGCGCCCCTGAATGACGCGGGCCAGCGCGGTGCTGGTTTCCTCGCCGAAGCGGGTGGCGAGCGCGCTGATTTCCGTCGCTGTGGCTTCGCTCAGGTCGGCTCCGGCCTTGTGCGCGGCGGCTTCCAGCTCGGCGATCGCACCGGCGAGGCGCCGTTCGATCGATCCGGCCAGCATATCGCTGTCGCCTTGGGCTGCGCGCAGGATGTCGCGCACGTTGGCGAGCCGCTTTTCCTGTTCGGCGGCGCGCGTCAGCACGGTTTCGTTGATTGCGGTCACTTCGCCCAGCACCGCGCCCGCGCGCGCACCGGCGGCATCGATCTCGCCCGACAAGGTCCGACCTGCCTGACCTGCTTCGCGCAAGGTATCGCGCACGATGACCACGCGCCCTTCGACGCCGTCGAGCCCGGCGACTGCGCTGCGCAGCGCTTCGGGGATCTGTGTCCGGGTGTGTTCGCTCGCCGCTTCGATCAGTTCGAGCAGGCGCACCGCCGCGTCGGTCAGCCCGACGACCGTTTCGTCGGTTCCGCCCAGCGCGCCGCGCGCGGCGTTGAGCCGGTTGGTCAGCATCGCCAGCGCGCCGTCGACTGTGGCCGCCGTGCGCGTTCCTTGCTCGGCGGTGCTGTCGATCACCGTGGCAAAGGCGGCGACGCGTTCGGACAGGACATCGCAGGTCGCGGCCAGTTTCTCGATATTGTCGATCTGGCGCTGACGCTGCGCATCGATCGTGCCGTCGATGCGGATCAGGCGCGAATCGATCGCATCGGCCATATCGGCGGCGGCGGCGGCCATCGCGGCGCGGCGCTGGCCGATCGCGCTGTCGATCGCATCGAGCCGGGTGGCAAACCCGTCGGCGGTGGCATTGAGCGCGGCTTCGAGCGCGTGGCGCCGCATGGCCAGGGTATCATCGACATGCCCGGCTTCGTCGATCAGCGCGCGGCCCAGGGCGCCCGCGCTTTCTTCGAAGCGGCGCAGCCGGTCGCGCGAGGCGGCGATCAGGTCATCATGGTCGCGCCCGACTTCCTCGATCGCGCGGGCCAGCGCCGCAGCGACTTTGCGCACATCGCCGTCGAGCGCGGCAATGCGGGTGGCCAGCGCGCCCAGGCTGTCTTCTTCGGCGCGGGACAGGACTTCGCGTTGCGCGGCCAGTTCGTTTGCCAATGTTTCGGCGCGGGCGCGGATCGCGGCCAGTGCGGCGATTTCTTCGCGGTCGATGCGCGTGCGCTGCGTGTCGAGTTCGTCGATGATCGTGCGCAGGCGGACTTCGCCGGCCAGTCCGATGCGTTCGGTGGCCAGCGCAAAGGCATCGAGCGCACTATCGACCTGGCGCTGGACGTCTTCGACTTTGCGCCCGCTGGCGATGCCGAATTCGTTAAGCCGGTTGAACCCGGCGATCAGGTCGTCAAGCTGGCTTTCGGCGGTGCGCCCGGCATTGGCGATCGAATTGGCGGCATCCTTGGCCGAATTGCTGATGACCGGCAGGTGTGCGCGCAAGGTTTCGACATTGTCGAGCGCCTTGGCGGCGACCGTGCCGATGTGGTCCATATCCCTGCCCTGATCGGCGATCAGATCCTTGAGCCGATCGGCCGAGCCCGACAGCCGATCGACCGCGACCCGGCCCAGCGATTCGAGATCGCGGCTTTGCGCGGCGATGAAATCGCGCGCCAGCGACAATTCGACATTCATCGAGCGCAGCCGCCGATCGAGTTCGCGGCTTTCGGCGGCCAGGGCGTGAATGACGGCGGCATGACGGCTGGCATCGCGCAAAGTGGTCCGCGCGATCAGCACGCCTGTCAGCACCAGCATGACCGGCAGCGCCCAGACCGCGATCAGATCGACCAGCATGTCGGGCGTGGGGGCTGTGCGCAACGCCGATGCCTTGCCCGCCACGAACAGCACGCTCCAGCCGCAGATCAGCAGCGCGGCCAGCACCGGCACCACCCAGCGCAAGCGGCTCGATGCCGTCCATTCCGCCGGAACGCCTGCATCGTCGTCCGCTGCACCGTCGTCCGCTGTCAGCGTGCGGTCGGCAAGGATTTCGGAATCCTCGATCGGATCGCCTGCCAACTGGCTGCCGTCGAGCGCGATGATGCGTGTTCCCCCGTTCATGCACCTATCCTTATCACGCTTTGCAGGGACTGTGTAACCCCGCCTTAACCGGGGGTGTGGCATTGGTTGAGCCATGGCTTATCTCGGCGAAGCGATCGATGCACATCTGGTTTCGGCGCTGGGCGATGATCCGGCGCTGTTGCGCGAATTGCGCCGGGCTTTTCTCGACAGCGCGCTGGCTGCGGTCGACTTGCTGGAACGCGCGCGCTGCGATGCCAATTGGCGCCTGGCGGCAGAACGACTGAAAGGGCTGGCCGCGACGTTTCATGGGGATGAACTGATCGCGCTGGCAGATCAGGCGATCGCGGGCGCACCCGGCGATCCGGTGGTGCTGCGGAAAATTCGTGCCTTGCTGGCGGAAATCGATCCCAACGCCTGATTTTCCGAATTTCGTTAATGTGTTAAGCGATCGCCGCCGGTGGCTTGGCAGGATCGAATGCACCGCCTAGGATGCGAAGGCGCCATGGTGTGGCGGAACGGCCCGGGGGGGCTTTCCCAGCCGATTGCTGCAGCGCGATTTGGGCGCGCGTGTCTGGTTGCAAACAGGAGAATTGGGTTCTTGCGGGTCGCCTTGCTGTCACTCACGGATGCCGTTGCCGGCGAGCCGCAGGGCTTGCGCGGGTATCTGACGATCGGCGGGCGATCGCTGGCCCGGCATCAGCTTGGGCTTGCGCTCGCCTTGGGCTGCACCCGCATCATCGTGGTGACCGAGGGGCTGACGGGCGAAGTCATCGCATTGCAGCACGCCGCCGAGGCGGGCGGCGCGCGGTTTCACGTCATTGCCAGCGCCCATGCCCTTTTGCCGCTGGTCACTGCCGAAGACGAACTGTTCGTCCTGGCCGACGGGCTGCTGGTTATGCCCGATGCCGCGCTGGCCAAGCTCGAAGAAGGACCATGCGTGCTGGCGCTGCCGGTCGAAACGGGGGTTGCCGCCGGATTTGAACGGATCGACATCAATCACGCTTTCGCCGGCATGATTCGCATGCCCGGTCGGCTGGTCATGGGGCTGGGCGAACTGCCGCCCGAATGGAATGCCCATGCCGCGCTGTTGCGGCTTGCCGTACAGGGGCGGGTGCCCTTGCGGCTTTTGCCGTCCGCCTTGCTTGCCGATGGACGCTGGACGCTGGTCCGCAGCGAGGACGAGGCGCACGCGATCGAGCCGGTCTGGCTGCGGCTGCATACGGCCAGCGCCCATGTCCGCAGCCCGGGCGAATGGATTGCCGGTCAGACAGTGCATGGCGCCGGGCCGGCTCTGCTCCATGCCGGAACGCGGCCGTGGGTGGTCGCGATGGGCGGGGTGGTTGCCTTGTTGCTGGCCATCGGGTCCGGCTGGTTCGGCTGGCGCACGCCGGGCTTTGTCTTGCTTGCCGTGGCCTGGGTGCTGGCACGGGTTGCGACCTTGATGGCGCGGATCGAACGGCAATCGTTGCTCGAAACCGGCAAGCGTGCCCCGACCGGCGTGTGGTTCGAGCTGGCGATCGATGGCGCTTTCGTGCTGCTGGCCATCTGGCGCAGCGAGCTTTCGCAGATCACCGGCGTACCGTTGGGCATCGGCTGGTTTCCGCCGTTGATCTTCATGCTGCTGTTGCATTTTCTGCCGCGCGTGGTGCCCGAAGGGCGCTGGACATGGTGGCTGCGCGACCGCTTCGTCGCCGGGCTCGGCTTTGCGGTGACAAGCGCGCTTTTGCCGTTCGACTTTGTCTTGCGCGCCGCCGTGCTCGGGCTGATCGTCTGGGCCATGGTGATCACGCCGCCGCGTGGCCCATCGGCTAACGCCGATTTAACCAGCCGCGATTAGGCTGGCGCGCATGGCACAGGCAGCATTTTCCGGCGAGGCCGAAGCGGGGCAGACGATGGACCCGGAACAGGCGGTGGCCGCTGCGGACGAACGCCTTGCCGCCGCGACCGACTTGCTTGCACGACAGGTTGCGCTGGGGCCCTGTCGCCTCCTCGATGACGAGACGGTCGCGCGGGTGCGTGCATTGATGCGCGATCTTGCCGCGCAACTTGCCGGTGCGGATCATGCGTTGATCGATCCGCTGCGCGACATGCTGGCGGCCAATCGCACGATCCTGGCACACTGTCATGCGCTCGCGGTCGAATGGCGGCTGGCGATGACGCTGGCGGCGCGGCGCGGGATCGATCCGGTGTTGCCCCCGTTGATGGGTCGGCGGATCGATGCGAGCGGTGTGGGCGACGATGTCGCGGCGGTGAGCACCGCTTTGCTGGCGGCGCAGACCCGGCTCGGCGAAAACGTGCGGCGCATGAGCCTGCCTTTGGCCGAACTGCCCGCCGATTTGCAGAATCTGGCCCGTGCGATGCTCGGCGCGGCGCGCGCCGATCGCAGCGAGGCCGCGCTGATGGCCGATGTGCCGCATCATGTCGCGCCCGACGAGGGACACGGGCGGCTGGCCTTGCTTTACCGCGTCGTGGCCGGGCTGGGCGAAGATATGGCCATGGCGCTGCGCATCGACGAGGCGGGCGTACCGCTGTTTTTTACCGCTCTGGCGATCGCTTCGGGCCATCCGCGCGAAGCGGTGATCCTGGCCTGTGCGGAAGACGATGCGCTTCGCCTTGCGCTGCTGTTGCGCGCCGCCGGGCTTTCGCGCGACGAGGCGGCGCACCAGTTGCTGGCGCTGCGTCCCGATGCCGACTGGGCGCTGGTCGATGCGGTGCATGATGCGGCGGCTGCCGAAACGGCGCTGGGAGCGGCGCGATGAGCAACCATCCCGCAGTCCTTGGCCTGTGCGACGAAGCCGACCGGCTGATCGAGGCGGATGAGCCGCTCGCAGGGTTGCAGTTGCGTTGCGGTGGCGATTTGCCGGGGATCGTTGCCGTGCCGGCCTTGCTGACGCTGGTGCGCAGGACGCGGGCTTCGGGGATTGCGCAGTCAGGCATGCTCGGCGCCGTCGATGAAGGCAAGCCGATCGCCTTTTTCGCGCAAGTCGCGCCCGAGGGGGCTGGCACGCGCATTGCCCTCAGCCACTGGCGCCTGGCAGGTGAGGTCGTGCCCGATAGCGGACCGGGCGAATCGTTGCTCTATCAGATTGCGGCGGTTCATGCCGTGCTCGATGTCGATCAGCGTGTGCTGGCGGCTGATGTGCGCGCTGCCGATCATGACATGGCTGCCGATGCGCCGGCGCTTGCCGGGCTGGCCGAACGCTGGCTGGCCGAACGCTGGCTGGCCGATCGGGGCCGTCCGTGGAGCGAAGCGGTCGATCTGGTCGGCGTGGCGCATCGTCAGCCGCTGCATTGGCGGCTGATCGACGATGTCGCTTTTCGCCTTGCCGGGTCGCCCCGAGTCTGGCGCGCGCGGTTGCTGCCGCGCGGCGAGGCGGGGTTCGATCTGCTCGTGCTGGCCGATAGCGTGGGTGAAATTCCCGGAAGTGTGTCGCCTGAGCCCGCGCCTGCGCCGCCGCAGGGCTGGACCCGGCTGATCGGGCGCGATCTTGCGCCGGCATTGCGCCAGCCGATCAATCGTATTGTCGCCAATGCGGAAACGATCCGCACGCGTCTAGCCGGGCCGCTGGTTGACGAATACGCGGGCTATGCCGCCGATATTGCCGAAGCCGGGCGCCACTTGCTCGCGCTGGTCGAAGATCTGGCCGATCTCGACGCCGTCGAAGCGCCCGAATTCAGCCCCGCGCCCGATCGCATCGATCTGGCCGATTGCGCGCGGCGTGCTGCGGGCATTCTCGCGATGCGCGCAGCCGAGCGCGGTATTGCCCTGATCACACCGCCCGACGACCGGTGCGTCCCGGCGATCGGCGAGTTTCGTCGGGTATTGCAGATCCTGCTCAATCTTTTGACCAACGCGATTCGCTATGGACCCGAGCATTCGAGCGTCAGGATCGAGACTGGCGGCGATGTCGGGACGGCCTGGATAGCGGTCAGCGACGAAGGCGAAGGGTTGCACGAAGACCAGGCCTCGCGCGTGTTCGAAAAGTTCGAACGGCTCGGGCGCACCGGCGACGGGGGCAGCGGGCTCGGTCTTTATATCTCGCGGCGGCTGGCACGGGCGATGGGCGGGGATCTGGTCGTGGCGGGGCAGGCAGGTTGGGGGCAGGCAGGTTCGGGGCAGGCAGGTTCGGGGCAGGATGGCGGGCGCAAGGGCGCGCGGTTCGTGCTGACTTTGCCGGGTCGATCGCAAGACTGAAACGCCAGGCCGGACCCAAGCGAGACCAAGGCAAAAAAAAAGGGCGGGGTGCCGAAGCATCCCCGCCCATTTTTTCGTGCCCCGAAAGGGGGCCGCAATCAGCGCTGGTCGAGCGGCACGTAAGCGCGCTGCGCCGGGCCGGTATAGAGCTGGCGCGGACGGCCGATCTTCTGGCCTGGATCGGAAATCATTTCGTTCCACTGCGCGACCCAGCCAACGGTGCGCGCAAGCGCGAAAAGCACCGTGAACATCGTCGTCGGGAAACCGATCGCCGAAAGGATGATCCCCGAATAGAAGTCGACGTTGGGGAACAGCTTCTTTTCGACGAAGTACGGATCGCTGAGCGCGATTTCTTCGAGACGAAGCGCGGTTTCGAACAGCGGGTCGGTGACGTTGAGCGCCTTGAACACTTCGCGCACGGTCTTCTGCATCACAGTCGCGCGTGGGTCATAGTTCTTGTAGACGCGGTGGCCAAAGCCCATCAGGCGGAACGGATCGTTCTTGTCCTTGGCGCGGTCGATATAGTGCTGGATGCGGTCGGGCGTGCCGATTTCGCGCAGCATGTTGAGCGCCGCTTCGTTGGCGCCGCCGTGCGCCGGGCCCCACAGGCAGGCAATGCCCGCAGCCATGCACGCAAACGGGTTGGCGCCCGACGACCCGGCCAGACGCACGGTCGAAGTCGACGCGTTCTGTTCGTGATCGGCATGCAGGATGAAGATGCGGTCCAGCGCCCGTTCGACTTCGGGGATCACCTGGTATTCCTCAGCGGGGACGCCAAAGGTCATGCGCAGGAAATTGCCGGTGTAGGACAGGCTATTGTCCGGATACATGAACGGCTGGCCGACCGAATACTTGTAGGCCATGGCCGCGATCGTCGGCATCTTGGCGATCAGGCGGTGCGAGCTGATCTTGCGGTGCACCGGATCGGCGATGTCGGTCGAGTCATGATAGAATGCCGACAAGGCGCCGACCACGCCGCACATCACGGCCATCGGGTGCGCGTCGCGGCGGAACCCTTTGTAAAAGCTGCTCAGCTGTTCGTGCACCATCGAGTGGCGGGTCATCGTGCGCGAAAATTCGTCGAGTTCCGCCTGGTTGGGCAGCTCGCCGTTGAGCATCAGATAGCTGACTTCCATGAAAGTCGACTGTTCGGCCAGCTGACCGATGGGATAGCCGCGGTGAAGCAGCACGCCTTCGTCGCCGTCGATGTAGGTGATCGCGCTGTCGCAGCTCGCCGTGCTGGTAAAGCCGGGGTCATAGGTAAACTGCCCGGTCTGGGCATAGAGCTTGCGAATATCGAGCACATCCGGTCCGAGCGTGCCGCTCTTCACCGGCAATTCCACGGCCTTTCCGGCAGTGTTCAGCGTTGCGTGGGTCTCGCTCACGTCTCAGTCCTCCTGTGGGTATGTCTGGCCGGGTATCCGGTCACATGAGAAACAGTTTGGATGCCCCCCGGTATTCATGCAGGCGATACGTCGGCCAGTTGATCCTGGATACGACCCAACGCTTCGGCGCGCCCGATAAGGGCGAGCACGTCGAAAATGCCGGGCGATGTGGTCTGGCCTGTGAGCGCGGCTCTCAAGGGTTGTGCCAGCTTGCCCAAACCCAGGCCAAGCTCGGCGGCAAGTTCCTTGAGCGCCGCTTCGAGCGTCTCGCTAGTCCAATCGGTCAGACGATCAAGTCTGACAAAAGTCTTAGAAAGCAAAGCGCGGGCGTCGTCGGTCAAAAGTGCGGCAGCTTTGGCATCGGGCTCGATCGGCCGCCGGGCAAACAGGAACCGCGCTGCTTCGGCCAGTTCGTTGAGATCGGCGGCGCGGACCTTGAGGACCGGCATCGCCGCTTCGAGCAACCCGATCTGCGCGCCTTCGCCAAGCCCCAGCCGCTGCGCCACTTCGGCGACCAGCCGCGTGTCGTCGGCGAGGCGCAAGTAGTGTCCGTTGAGATTGAGCAGTTTTTTGAGGTCGAACCGGGCCGGGCCCTTGTTGACATCGGCAATGTCGAACCATTCGACCGCTTGTTCGCGCGCAATGAACTCTTCATCGCCGTGGCCCCAGCCGAGCCGCAGCAGGTAATTCACCACCGCTTCGGGCAAAAGGCCAAGCTCGTCGCGATAGGCATCGACGCCCAGCGCGCCATGCCGCTTTGACAGTTTGGCGCCGTCGGAGCCGTGGATCAGCGGGATATGGGCATAAGCCGGATCGGGCCAGGCGCCGGTCCCGGCGGCCTGTTCAATCGTATGCATGGCGCGGATGACAACGAGCTGGCGAAAGGCGTTGTTGATATGGTCATCGCCACGAATGACGTGAGTCACGCCCATGTCGTGATCGTCGACCACCACCGCCAGCATGTAAGTCGGCGTGCCGTCGCTGCGCAGAATGACGAAATCGTCGATTTCGCGATTGCTCACCGTGATAGCCCCCTGAACGAGGTCTTCGATCACGGTTTCGCCGTCGCGCGGGGCCTTGACGCGGATCACGTAAGGCTTGTCGGCCGGCCAGGTCGCAGGATCGGCATCGCGCCATTCGCTGTCGATGCGAAAGGGGCGGCGTTCGGCTTGCGCGGCTTCGCGTCGGGCCGTCAATTCGGCGGGCGTCAGATAGCAGCGATAGGCATGGCCCGCATCGAGCAACTGCCAGGCGACTTCGGCATGGCGGGCAGAGCGCGCAAACTGGAACACCGGTTCCTCGTCGCCCTCGAGCCCGAGCCAGGTCAGGCCGTCAAAAATCGCGTCGATCGCGGGCTCTGTCGAGCGGGCGCGGTCGGTATCTTCGATGCGCAGCAGGTACTTGCCGCCATGGTGGCGGGCAAACAGCCAGTTGAACAGGGCCGTGCGTGCTCCGCCGATATGGAGGAATCCGGTCGGCGAAGGAGCAAAACGGGTGACGACTGCCGGATTGCGGCCTGAAGCAGCAGATTTGGTCACACTCGCGCTTGCCATCCCGGGCACAATCCTTTCACAACGCAATCATGGCAGAACAGGCTGTAGCCCGCACCGCGATGTCGCCCGCTGCAGAGCGGTCCCCTGGGCAGGGCTCCGAACCGGAAATGACTCGCGGTGATCGGGATCCGCAACAGCGACGCGGGCATTGGGACAGTTTGAAGCGCTTGTCCAGTGTGCAGCGCACCATCGAGCAATTCCTTGGCAACCGCCCGTTCGAACGCGCGCCGTGGCTGGCGGTGGGGTATGGCGCGGGAATTGGGGCCTGGGCCATGGTCGACGGGGCATGGCAATGGGCGGCGCTGCTTGCCTTGTGCGCTGCGGCCTTGGCTTTGGCTCCGCTGGTCGCGCGCGAAGGTCGGGCCGACCATCTGCGCATGGCGATCATGGGGCTTGCGCTGATGGCGGCGGCAGGCGTTGCCACGATCTGGATGAAATCGGCGCTGGTCGGCGCGGCGCCGCTGCCCGCGCGCGAAACCGCGATGATTGCCGGGCGCATTGTCGACCGACAGGATGACGATGCGGCCGGGCGGGTGCGGCTGTTGCTGGCCGCGCGGATCGCGGGGCAGGAACGGCCCGCGCTGGTGCAGGTCATGGTGCCCGATCAGCTTGATCGCCCCGACCTTGCGATCGGGGCAACGATCATGGCCAGGGCGCGGCTGTCCCCGCCGGCGCCGCCGATGCTGCCCGGCGCGCATGACTTTGCCTTTGTTGCGTGGTTTCAGGGCGTCGCCGCGACCGGATCGATCAGCGGCCCGGTCACCGTGCTGGCGCCGAGCGGGCAGATGCCGACATTGCGGGGCGTGCAGGGGGCGATCAAGGCCCATGTTCTGGCGCATCTGGGCGGATCGGCAGGCGCGATCGCGGTGACTTTGGCCAGCGGCGATCGCGGCGCCATCGCGCGCAGCGATGGCGATGCCATGCGCGATGCGGGCTTTGCGCACTTGCTGTCGATCAGCGGGCTGCATGTCAGCGCGGTGATCGCGGGGGTGTATTTTCTGGTCTTGCGCGGGCTCGGCCTGATCCCGTGGATCGCGCTGCGCGTGCGCCTGCCGCTGGTCGCGGCGCTGGCCGGGGCTGTGGCCGGGGTCGGCTATTGCCTGCTGACCGGATCGCAAGTGCCTACGGTGCGCGCGGTCGCGGGCGCGGTGCTGGTGCTCGGCGCCTTGGCCCTGGGGCGCGATCCGCTGTCGATGCGCCTGCTGGCGGTGGCGGCGGTCATGGTCATGCTGTTCTGGCCGGAATCGCTGTTTGGCGCGAGTTTCCAGATGAGCTTTGGCGCGGTCATGGCGATTGTCGCGCTCTATGGCACGGCGCCGGTCCGGCGTTTCACGGCGCGGCGCGATGAAAGTCGGCTGGTTCGTTTTGGGCGGCATCTGGTCATGCTGTTGGTGGGTGGGCTGGCGATCGAACTGGCGCTGCTGCCGGTTGCGCTGTTCCATTTTCATCGCGCCGGGCTCTATGGCGCGTTTGCCAACGTGCTGGCGATTCCGTTGGTGACAATGGTCACGATGCCGGGGCTCGCGCTGGCGCTCGTGCTTGATCCGCTGGGTTGGGGCGGTCCGGCCTGGTGGGTGACGGGGCGCTCGCTCGACGCGGTGCTGTGGATCGCGCATGCCATGGCGGCGATGCCGGGGGCGGTGACGACGCTGCCGTCAATGGCCGGATGGGTCTATACCCTGTGGATCGCCGGAGCCTTGTGGCTCGCGCTGTGGAGCGGACGTGTCCGGCTCTGGGGGCTGGCTCCGATCGTGATTGCCATGCTTTTCTGGCTTGTCACCCGCCCGCCCGACATTCTGATTGCGGGCGATGGACGTCATGTCGGGATCACCGGACTGGGGCCGGATCTTGTCGTGTTCAGCCAGGGGCAGGGCGGCTATGTGCGCGAAATCCTGCTGGAAACGGCAGGCATGTCGGGCGCGACGCACGCGCTCGAAGACTGGCCCGGCGCGCGCTGTTCGCACGATTTCTGCGCGCTGGCGCTCAATCGCCATGGCCGCCGCACAGTCCTGCTGATCGCGCGCAGCCACCGGCGGCTCAACGAAGAAGCGGTCGGCCTTGCCTGCGCGCAAAGCGATCTGGTGATCGCCGATCACGCCTTGCCCGCAACCTGTCATCCCCGCCAGATCCTCGCCGACGCCACGCTGCTCGCCCGCACCGGCGGCATGGCCATCGATCTTGCCGATGGCGCCGTGCGTACCGTTGCCGAAACCAGCGGGCGGCATCCGTGGCTGCATTGGCCATAAGGCGATCATTTAACCATTGCCGGCTAGAAAGCGTAGGTATGGCGCGCGTCGTTCACCCTGTCAGCACACGTAGCCATCGGCTATTTATGCACGCAACCTTGGCGCTCGTCGCGCTGCTCGGCACCGCCGGATGCGACGGCACAATCTACCAGCCTTATCGCTACAAGGAGACCTTGGTCGTCGAAACGCCGCAGGGCATTCGCACCGGCTCGACGGTTATCGAAGTGCGCATGTACAAGGAGGGGCAGAGCAACCCTTTTGCACGCGGCGGCATCCATGGCGAGTTCGAGGGAGAGGCGGCAGAAGTCGATCTGCCCAATGGCCGGACGTTGTTCGCGTTGCTTACCAGCCCGTCGAATTATGGTTGGGCAAAGGGGGCATACCAAATGCTGGCGCAACTGACGCCAGAGGAAATGGCGCAGCCGTATGATCCGAACAACACCGGCTTTGACATCCAGTTTCGCCGGGCGATGGCGCTGAAAGGGCCGCAGATTTTGCCCAGGATGATGCCGTCCGCAGCGCCGTCGCACGATCCTGTTTCAGCCTATCCGTGGCTGGTGACATTCTCGGACATCAAGGAACCGACTAGCGTTCAGGCCGTCGATCCCGACAATCTCGCTGCAAGCTTTGGTCCCGGCTACAAGCTGAAAGCTATCGTGCTCGAAAAAACCGACGAACCGGTGAGCGGGGGGATTGGCCGCAAGTTACAATGGCTAGGAGACTACCCTGAACCCTCCCTAAAATCGGACCATGACCCTCATGATTGGAGTCTGGCTGCCACCCTGACGCATGGCGATTTTTCAACATTTGGAGTTTTCAAGTAAGGGCCAGAGAACAGCTCGCGGCCGGGGCATCAGCGATTGTCATCGTGAGGTCAAAACTGCTGTTCCAGAAGGTGCGAGATCTTTGCCTGCGGGGCTAGCCCGATGCTTATCGCCCATCGCCGGAGGCTACACAGATACGCACGCCGCGAAGCTCGAAAAATGGCTTGGAACACCCTGCCGGCGTGCATGGCCCACTCACGCGACAGTCTGGCAACGCATCCGGCGGCGCGTTCACTTATCTGAAGGCAGTCTGCTCACCGCAGTAGCGGAATGATCGCCCGATAGCCTAGCGGCGCATCGCCACCGCGCACGAGTAAACGTGCCCCTGACAGAGTGCCTTTGCCTGCCCGCAGCACGCCTCAATGATAGCGGCGCAACAGTCCCGCCAGCTTGCCCTGCACCTGGACTTCGCCGGGGGTGTAGAATTGCGGGTCGTAGGCGGCATTGGCGGGGTCGAGCCGGACCATGCCTTTTTCGCGGCGCAGATATTTGAGCGTGGCTTCTTCGCCGCGCACCAGCGCCACGACGATCTCGCCATCGCGCGCGACATCGGTGCGGCGGATGAGCGCGAAATCGCCATCGAGAATGCCCGCGTCGACCATCGAATCCCCCGACACTTCGAGCGCATAATGTTCGCCGGGGCCGAGCAGGGCCGCAGGGACGGGGAGTACGCTGCTGCCCTCAAGCGCCTCGATCGGCGCGCCGGCGGCGATGCGGCCATGGAGCGGTACTTCGATCACGTCGTTGGCAGGGCGTGGCGCAGGTCGCGGTGATGCCGCAAGGACAGCCGGCGGGACCGGGGCAGCGGCGCGAGCGGCGGTGCGCGGGCTGGCCGTGTCGGGCTCACGGATCACTTCGAGCGCGCGGGCGCGGTTGGGCAGGCGGCGGATGAAGCCGCGTTCTTCCAGGGCGGAAATCAGCCGGTGAACCCCCGACTTCGACTTCAGATCCAGGGCTTCCTTCATTTCCTCGAACGAAGGTGAAATGCCGGAATCCTCCAGTCGGTTCTGGATGAAGGTCAAGAGTTCGTGCTGCTTGCGTGTCAGCATCACCCGGTCTCCCGCTTTGGGTCAAGTCACCATCAGGTTTCCCGTCATTTGGTGAACGAATACGGAACGATTAGGCAACCAATCAGAACAAGTCAAGCAATTGTGCGCTTTTTCGATCCGGTCTGGTGCGAGCGTTCAGTCGATTCCGGTGAGATAGACCGGGACCGCGCTTCCCGCCGGAGCAGGCGCTGCGCCGGCGGCACGCACGATCAGCGCATTGGACCGCGCAAGCGGCGATAACGCGCCGGAATCCTGCAGCCGATCGAGCGCGACAGTTGCGCCGTCCCAGTGCGCGCGCAGGAATTCCATGCGGCTGCCGCCTTTGCCCATCGGCGTTGCCAGCGGCACCATGATCGCGCGCGGCAGGGGCTCTGTCGCGCCGAGCGCCGCGCGCAGCAAGGGCAGCATGAACAGAAATCCGGTGACCCAGGCCGAGGCGGGGTTGCCCGGCAGACCGAGAATGACCTGATCGCCGCGTCGCGCGACGAGCAACGGCTTGCCGGGCTTGATTCCCACCCGCCAGAAAGCGATGTCTACGCCCATCGCGGCCAGCGCCGGGCGGATCAGGTCATGATCGCCCACCGAGGCGCCGCCGCTGGTGACGATGACATCGGCATCGCGAGCCGCTTCGAAGGCCGTGATCAGCGCGTCGAGCGTATCGGGTACAGGGCCGATCCGTGTCGCCACGACCGGCAGCCGGGCGGCGAGCGCGGCAAGCATCGGGCCGTTGCTGGCGGGAATCTGGTGCAGGCTGGGCGCGGTTCCGGGCGCGGCCAGTTCGTCGCCGCCGTCGATCACCGTCAACCGGATCGGGCGGTGCACCGGCAGGCGTTCATGGCCGGCGGCAAGCGCCAATCCGATCGCGGCGGCGTCGATCCGCCATCCCCTGGGCAGGATCGCCGCGCCTTCGCCAAAATCCATGCCGCGCGGGCGAATATGGCGCTCGGTCGGATGGGGCGCGGTGCCGTCGAGGTGCAGCGTGCTGCCGTCGATCGCGCTGTCTTCCTTGAGCAGGACCATGTCCGCGTCGGGCGGGACGACCGCGCCGGTGCTGATCCGCACAGCCTCGCCTGTGCCGAGCGTGCCGACAAAGGGATGCCCCGCTGCGCTTTCCCCGATCAGCCGCCAGGGGCCGGGCAAATCGGCGGCGCGCATGGCAAAGCCGTCCATCGCCGAAAGCGGCGCTGCAGGTTGATTGCGCCGCGCATGCAGCGGCTCGGCGAGGTAATGCCCGGCGGCCTGCATGACATCGCGCCATTCGACCGGAATCGTCGGCGCCAGGGCGAGCAATCGCGCCTGCGCCTCGGCGAGCGGCAGCGGGGGCGTGCGGGCCGTCATGGCGCGTCGCTCGCGCGCCAGTTTCCCGATTTGCCTCCGCGCTTTTCGATCAGCCGGACCGTTTCGATGATCATGCCTTTGTCGATGGCCTTGGCCATGTCGTAAATCGTCAACAGCGCGATCGATACAGCGGTCATCGCTTCCATTTCCACGCCCGTTTTCGCGGTCAGCGAGGCGGTCGCCGTGGCGTACACGCCCTGATCCTCAAGCACGAAATCGATGGCGATGGCGTCGAGGCTCAACGGGTGACACAGCGGGATCAATTCGCCGGTGCGCTTGGCCGCCATGATTCCGGCAATCCGCGCCGTCGCCAGTACGTCGCCTTTGGCCACGGTGCCTGTCGCGATCGCGGTGCGCGCTTCGGCGTTCATGCGGATGCGCCCGCCGGCAATGGCGACACGGTGCGTTGCGGCCTTGGCGCCGACATCCACCATCCGCGCCTGTCCCCGTTCGTCGAGATGGGTCAGCTTTGTCATGTTCGTGCTCATGCCAGAGCCTCGCGCGGTTTTATAGAGGGCGTTATCCGAGCAGCCGATCGATGCCCGCGCGGGCATGCAGCGCGGTCGTGTCGAACAGCGGCACCGGGCTGTCGTCGGGGCCGACCAGCAGCATGATTTCGGTGCAGCCAAGCACGATCGCCTGCGCGCCGCGCTGGGCGAGCCGTTGCATCACGCCGCGATAGGCCTCGCGCGAAGCAGGCTCGATCCGTCCGGCGACGAGTTCATCGTAGATTACACGGTGTATGGTGGCGCGATCGGCCTCGTCGGGCACGATCACGTCGAGCCCGTGACGGTCGGCAAGACGGCCTCGGTAAAAGTCCTGCTCCATGGTGAAGCGCGTGCCCAAAAGGCCGATGCGCGTATATCCGGCGGCGCGGATCGCCGCGCCGGTGGGATCGGCAATATGGATCAGCGGCATGGCAACTGCCGCTTCGACGGCGGGGGCGCAGCGGTGCATGGTGTTGGTGCAGATCATCAGCGCGTCGGCGCCCGCCGCTGCAAGCCGCCGCGCCGCATCGACCATGCGCGCAGTCAGCCCGTCCCAGTCGCCGGCCATCTGCAGCGCCTCGATCTCCGCAAAATCAAACGACCACAGCACGATCCGCGCCGAATGAGTCGGCCCGAGCGCGTCGCGCACGCCCTGATTGATGATCCGATAGTATTCGGCCGAGCTTTCCCAGCTCATCCCGCCGATCAGGCCCAGGGTTTTCATGGGGCATCCCTTCGCAGGCAATTGTGGCAGGCTTTGGGCCGGATCACGACCATCCAGGGATGAGGCGGGGCCCGATCAGGCCGAGCACAAGCGCGATCAGCCCGGCGACCGCGAACAGCGCCAGAAAGCCGAGGTTGCCCGCTTCGACTGCGTGGGAAGGATCATCGCGCACGTAATAGACCGTTTCGGTCTGCCCCGGAACCCAGCTTCCCCGGCCAAAGTTGGAGATCATCGTGTGATCGATCCCGTCGACGCGATAGCGCACCACGCCCTGTTTTCCCTGAAATTCGATCAGCTCGGCAGTCGTGGCGACGCCATGTGCCCTGACGGTAAAGTCGGCCGAAAGACCGATGCCGCTGCCGATCAGCGCGCCAGCGCCCCAGATGCACAGAAAGACGCGGGCAATCCGGCTGCGGAGGCGAGGGCCCGCCTTGCCCTGACGCAGCGGCCGCGCCGCAAACTGTTGCGCGCGGCGCGCCAGATCGGGGCCGAGCGCGGCGACAAACCCGGCTTCGTCGCGCAGCATCAACTCGATGTCGGGGCGGTCGGCATCGACAAATCCGATGGTCAGCACATCCTGCCACAATCGCCGTCCGGGCGTGACGCGCGCAATCGCCGACAGCGGTACATCGACTTCGAGCGCGCCGAGGCCCGGCATTGGAAACATCGAAAAGGGAAAGGCGAGCGCAACCACCAGACGGCCCTGATCGACCGTGACGATCAGGCAGCGGTTGGCCGAGCACAATCCGCGCAGGCAGCCCAGCGCCCGGCCCGAACAGGCGGTTTCGCCAAAGGCCGCGCCGGGCGCGACGCGCGGGATCATCGGCCTGCCCGATCGCGCCCGCCGCCACGCCCCAAAGGCGATGACCAACCCGATCCAGACCAGAGGCCCGATCCAGACCAGAGGCCCGATCCAGACCAGAGGTTTGACAAAGATCACGCCGGTCATGGTCGCGCTTCCTCTCTCAGGCCGCTTTTCCGGCGGTGTCGTGCGCTTTTAATCGGATGCAATTTCACCGATCCGATTGGGCCCGTACCCAAACGCGTGTGATTGCCATCATGGGCCATCGCCTTGCCTTTGTCTTTGCGGCAAGCCCGACCCCAGTCGTCATCCCGGACTTGTTGGGTTGGACGGGCCCGACGGCATCGCGATGTGCCAGGATGAGTCGTTGCAACTCGGACGAGGGAACCGTCCGTGGACGAGATTAAACGCATTGGTATGGACACGTCAAAGCATGTGTTTCAGCTTCATGGGGTAAATGCGGCAGAGCAGCCGGTTTTGCGCAAGCGGTTTACCCGCAAAGCGATGGAAGAGTTTTTCGCGAAGCTGTCGCCATGCGTCATTGCGATCGAAGCGTGCGGGGCATCGCACCATTGGGCGCGCAAGCTGGGTTCGTTTGGCCATGAGGTTAAGCTGATTGCGCCGCAACACGTGATTCGGTGTCCAGCTTTTCTTCAGATCGATCGATGTGTTGAGGGTGGCCGCGCGACAGCGTTCGCACCACGCCTGATCAGCCGCGGCACCCAGCGCCAAGCTGGCCTCCGGGTCAAAGCAGCTACGGCATTCACACATCACGAATTACGAAAATTTATACCGTGAAATCAATGAGGTATAAACTATCGTCATTCCCGCGAAGGCGGGAATCCAGTCAGCCTAACGTCTTGATCATACGTCGAATTCTGGATTCCCGCCTGCGCGGGAATGACGAACAAAAGTGGAATGTGGGAATGCCGTAGGGTCAAAGCCCTGGGCGACGAAAGAGGTCCAAGTTTTTTGCGCTCCCTTGATAGGCTGTAAGGGATGGTTAGCGGAAAGGAGGCATTCCGGGCGGCGGGAGTATGAAGCTGCCGAACCTATGTCGGAACTGGCGCTATTTCGGTTGCCTCTTCGGAGAGAAAGCCGCGATGACGCCAGCGATCACCACAGCAGGGAAACCGATCAGTGGGATGACCAGCACCGCCAACTGATACTGAGCG
>Ga0302198_10002495_pt1 | contig 19311 bp, 9 predicted proteins | sample II_Bog_N2_2_FD_193521 | JGI IMG/M metagenome (GOLD analysis project Ga0302198, IMG submission 193521) | Peat permafrost microbial communities from Stordalen Mire near Abisko, Sweden - II_Bog_N2_2 | ecosystem: Environmental > Terrestrial > Soil > Wetlands > Peat | place: Sweden: Abisko, Stordalen... | reverse complement strand
CGCCAGCGTGCCGAGTTGATTGAGATAGCGGAACGTATCCACAAACTGAGCTCCCATCGGGTCACCGCCGCAGGCTGCTTCCGCCGTTTCGTTCAGCCACATGGTCCTGCCGGAAAGATACTTGTCTCGCAAGGCCGCATAGAAGGCTTCTACGGTATCGGTTCGGTCGAGCCATTCGGCAGTGAGCTCCTGCTCGGGTTTCAGACTGCCTCCACAGCGGCGCGAAACCGCACCATAGAAGTGGTACGACATGGCGTCGTAAGCCGGCCCTGTCGCCTTCATCAGGTCTTCGCTGGGAAGGATGTTCATGATCATGCCGCCGGGCCCGCCGCCGGCAATGGTAATGCCTTCCATGACGCCGCCGGGCCCGAGGAAGATGGTTTTGGGCGACTGTTTGCGGAGGAACGGCTCGAAGGCCTTTACGTCCTTTGCAAATGTGGCGGCGTCGTAGCCTGCTGGAGCTCCGCCGGCACCGGGAAACGTTGGTTCATTCATGAACTTGGTTGCCGCAATGCTGCCGCCGGTTCTTTTCGTGTAGTCGTAGAGCGCCTTTGCCTGTTCGGGTGACCACACGCCGCTTGCGTCTCGCGCTCCGGGGCTAACTGCGACCGAGCTGACAATCTCTGCATCCACAGCGTGCGAAAAGTCCACAACGCCCTTCCATTCGGCGCGTGTCAGCACGCCGCGAAAGCCCTTCGGCGGATCCTTCAATGCCGGTAGATCGTCATCCTGGAAATATGTGCTGTTGGCCCACGATCCGCTTACCCGCATGTACGCAGGGCCAAGCGCGGCTGCGAGCTTGCGCAGCTTGGGATTGCTGAGGTTGATGGGGGAACGGCACTCGAACAGGGCGTCGCTGATGCCCACCTGCTGATTGGCGTCGGCGGCCGGCTTTGGCTGCGCAGGGGCTGGCGCAGCGGCAACAGATTTATAGGGTTTCCAGAAGCGTCCGCCGGTGACTTCGACCATCTCAACGTTGTAGGAGACGAAGCGAGCATCCACGGTGCCAATCTTGGACATGGCTGCGGGGTCGATCACGACGGAAGACTGACCCAATGCTGATGCAGAGATTGCGACGGCGCAGGCCGCCGCAATGAGAGTCCCTGAGGAGGAGAAGCAATGTCTTGTTGATGCCATGGCGCGCCCTGCCCTTCCATGCGATTGGTGGTCGCAAGTTTGTTCGGGCATTACTCTAATTCATCGCAAGGACGCTTGGCGCGAGGCGAGGCGCGCGGATTCGGATTTAGAAGCGAAACAGGTAGCTCGCTTTCACAAAGAGCTGACGGCCATCGTTCAGATATCCAGGGCCGCGGGCGAGTATGGGCTGGTTGGGATTGCAGCGTTCCGGTGAGCCGAGTGGATTCGCGGTGCACACGGTGTGATTGTAATTCTGCAGGTCGTTGTTCCAGCCCACGTAGATAACGGTGCCGGGATGCGGCAGCCAGGTGAGCAGGCCCTGCGTCTGCACCTGCTTGGTGCGCTGCAGTGAAGTCTTCGCAGGGTTGGCGAGCGTGGTGTCGTACTCCACAATGACGCGAGCAGACCATGCGCGCGTGAACTGGTAGTTGAGCTTGGTTCTGAAGGTCTGCGTCTCATACACAGGTTGCCCGTCGCTTACGGCGTGATCGCGATCGAGCAGGTAGGTATTGTCGTCAGTCAAATGGCGCATGGGATTCACGCTGATGAGTGCTTGCACGGATTCCTCATTCAGCAGAAAGGGGATTGCGCCCGCCACAGGGTTGTAGTTGACGTTGCCGCTGCGGAGCGCCTGGATGTTGTAGTTGAGGATGCCCCACGGCTGCCCGCGACTGACAAAGCCGCCGAAGTTCTCAGTGAAGTTTTCACTCGACTGCATGGGATAGCCATCCTGCGGTCCCACGGTATCTGAGTTCTGGCCGACGAGGGGGGCGACGACAATGTTGCGCGTGAGCAGCAGGAACGGATCGAAGGTGGAGTAGTGGTAGACGCGGTTGTTGGCGTGGTCGAAGGCGATGTTTTGATTGGTTTCAAAGCCGCGGCTTTGCACAATGCTCTTCTTGGGGAACCACTGGTAAGTGGCGTGGATGTGATCGCTGCGTATGTTCGAGGTTTGGAAAAATCCTGGCAGGCTGACGAAACCCTTGCTGATGTCCTGATACTCGTTGAACATGTTGAAGGCGTGGCCGTTGCGTTGTGTCTGCCAGTCAGTGGCGGGGCCGGCGTTGTATCCGGGAGGAAATACTTGAGCCATGCTGGTGGGTTTGCTCATCTCGGTTGAGCTTTCGACGGTTTGACCGAGCGTGGTCCAGTGGTCATTGATGCGCCAGGTGAAGTCCGCGCCGCCAACGCGGTTCCATCCGCCGCCAAACTCCTCGTCGGTATACATGAGGCCCAGGTTGGAGCCTTTGCCCAGGTCCTGCGACACGCGGCCCACATAAAAGCTGGCCTTGTTGCCGTAGAGGGGATCGCTGGCTGGAACCGTCTGGCCGGGCTCTCGGTCGTTGATGGCCAGCAATCCCATATTGGTATGGCCCAGCTTTCCCGTAACGCGCAGACCCACGTCGGGCCGGATGATGTTGCGGGTGTAGAGCAGCGTCATGGGCGTGGCGAAGTAACTTGCATTCTCAAGGAAGAACGGGCGCAGCTCGGGGAAGTAGACGGGGTAGCGCTGGTTGACGGTGAACTGAGGCTGATCGCTCTCGACGTCGCTGAAGTCGGGATTCACGGTGCCGTCAAAGACAATGGCGTCGCGCCAAACGGCCTTCACTTCGCCTCCCGCAGTAGCCTCGGCATTGCGGGTACTGAAGTAGGGATTGTTGGGGTCGAGCGTTTGGAGCGTGTGCTCGTTCTGCGCAAGCGCATAGGGGTTGATTTGCACATTGCGCGAGCCGGTGACGCCTTCAATTCCGTGCAGCACGCCTTCCTGGCTGAGCATTCCGGTCACGTTGGCGGAGACGCGCGGCCACCAGTCGTTCTCACTGTTGCGCGGCAGGTTGCGCCAGAAGACGACGCCCCAATCGTGACCCGCGGGCGGAAAGCGCAGGCTGCGGAAGGGAAGCGCGATCAGCGCCATCCAGCCCTTGCTGGTGATCTTGCCGTCGGAGTCCCACACCTGGTCGTAGCTATAGTCGGGGCCGTTGACTTCAGTCCATGCGGCATCGGCCTGCACGCCGGCGGGGTTCACCTGGAACTCGACGCCGCGCTGGCGGTCCTGAAACGGGTCAAGCACCACGCTGACGTAGTCGTCCTTGAGGATGTTTTCGCGCCGGGCGAGATGGGAACGAATGAGTTCGGGATGGCGATCAAAACAGATGAAGACAACGTAGAGGGCGGTATTGGTGCGGGCCATCCACACTTCAGTATTCTCGGTTCCGGGAGCGCCGTCGGTGGGCTGGTTTTGAATGAAATTGGTCAGGTGCGTCAGCTTGTCTTTCAGCTCAGGCCGCGGCTCCATGCCGGCAAAGTCGGCCAGTGTCAGCGGGTGGTCGATCAAGGGCACCTTGGCATCGGCGGGTGGCTGCGACTTGGGCGGCGTCTGCGGAGTTGCGGTTGGCTTTGACTGATTCTGCTGCTGATTCGCAGCCTGCGGTGCAAGCGGTTGTGCAAGGGCGATCAGCAGTCCGAGACCACATGCTACAGCGAGATACTTCCCCAAGAGACTTCCTCCGGTACATGGAACTTATGAATGCGCACATCCGGTTGTCAGCTATCCAATAGACGCAGTTGAGACGCCGCGGTAGGCCGCGGTAAGGAGAAACGCACGGTCTTTGTCAGCATTCCTAAGGCCATTTCGCTGGTGGATTCGCCGCACAAAACGAAGGACTTAGAAGAAGGGCTGCAATGGTCTCAGGCCCTGAAAGTGACCGGTGTGTTCGAAATCGGACACGAGGTTCGGATCTCAACGGCATCCTGGCACCGTGATCGATGAGAGGTTCCAGGCTTCTGCCTGCATTGCCGGTCATCCGGTCAACAGATGGCAATACGCAATCTCGGCGGACAGGGTTCCCGGGGCACCGCCGTTCAGCCGGAAATTGAGCCGAAGAGCATGGCTCTGTCCGGTCGGCTCAAGATTTGGGTCAGTCAGCCGTTTTCTACGCGCGCTTTGATGTCGGCGTACGCCAGCTCAATGAGCTTGCGGAGCGATGCGGTGTCGATGGCTGTTCCAGGGCGCAGCTTCACGTGACGCATGCGCTTGCCTGTGCCTTGCAGCAGGCGCGCGGGATCGGGCAGCCCTGCGCCGTGAAAGAATCCAACGTTTACGTGGGAAGTGAACACGTTCACATAGCCGAAGGGAGCGTCGCCCAGGCAGGCTACCGGACAGCCATCATGCACCAGTTCGCGGACTTCGTCTCCGCATTTGCGCATCACCTCAAACCACTGACGCGCGAAATCTCCCAATGCGCCGGGATGGTCATTCAACCACGCATCGACGGCGGGATCGTGCTCGACGGCACCATTGAATCGCAGTATTTCTGTATTCATCTTCAGTCAATTTTCCTGATGAGTATATATATGTCTCAAAGCAGGTCGGTTTGTCGAGTGGGCAGGCGCACTCAGCGGGTAGGAGAAACCGGAGCTGGCGGCCGATCGTGAGCAGGCTGATCCAAAGCAGGGGAAGCGTCAAGGGTGGGAGTTTCGCCGAATAGATCACCCATGACCGGGATCAACAGCTCGAAGTCTTCGAGGGGCAGCGGAGTTCCAAACAGGAAGCCCTGGAATGCATGACAGCCAAGCTGGGTGAGGCAATCGAGCTGGCCTTCGGTTTCAACGCCTTCGGCGATGACCGATCTGTTCATCACTTGGCCCAGGGAGATGACCGATTGGGCGATGGCGCGGCTGCTCAGGTCCTCGACGATATCGCGGACGAAAGAGCGGTCGATCTTGAGCTGGTCGAGCGGCAGGCGTTTGAGATACGAGAGCGATGAATAGCCGGTGCCGAAGTCGTCGAGCGATAGCCCAATGCCAACAGCCTTGATCTCGGTCATCTTGGCGATGACGCTCTCAATGTTGTCTACGAGCATGCTCTCGGTGAGCTCGAGCTTGAGGCGGGTTGGATCGGCTCCTGCCTGGTCCAGCGCGGAAAGGACGCGGCTCACAAAGTCGGGCTCCCGCAACTGGCGCGCGCTGATGTTGACGGCCACGGTGAGGTGCTGGGTTCTCTGGTGCTTTGCCCAGGCCGCAATCTGCCGGCATGCGCTTTCAAGCACCCAGTCTCCCAGGGGCAGGATCAGCCCTGTTTCTTCGGCCAGGGTGATAAAGGCCCCGGGCCCGAGGAAGCCGCGACGCGGATGGTGCCAGCGGATTAAAGCCTCTGCGCCTACCAGGCGGCCGGCCTCCAGTTGAGGCTGGTAGAAAAGGGCAAACTGATCCCCTTTAATTGCCAGGCGGATATCGGCTTCGAGGGTGGCCCGGGCATTCATGGCATCACGTAAGGCCGGGTCAAAGAAATGCATGCTCTGGCCGCCACTCTCCTTGGCCTGATACATGGCAATGTCGGCCCGCTGCAGTACTTCGTCGATGCTGTCCGTGTGTTCTCCTATGACGGTGATCCCGATGCTCGAGGTGCTACTGCATTCGCGGCCGTTGAGACGGTAGGTCTGGCAGAGGATGGTAAGAATTTTTTCCGCTACCATTTTCGCCCGCGCCGCAGCCTCTTCAGGATGCTGGCTCAGCTCTCCAAGAATTACGACGAACTCATCTCCGCCCCATCGCGCCACGGTGTCGCCAACGCGGACACTGGCGCTAAGGCGCCTGGCGATTTCCTGTAAAAGCAGGTCGCCCGTTTTATGACCGAGGGTGTCGTTCAGCGCCTTGAAATTGTCGACGTCGATGAATAGCAATGCTCCCATCAGCTTGCTTTGCGTTCCCGCATTGAGCGTCTGGGTAAGTCTTTCTGCCAGCAGGCGGCGGTTGGGCAATTGGGTCAACGGATCGTAGAAAGCGAGCTTCTTGATCTGCTCTTCCGCCACTCTGACTTCGGTGACGCGGTCTTCAAGTTCGACGGTACGTTTCTTCACCTGGAATTCAAGTTCCCGGCTTCTTGCCAGCAGATGCCTCTCGCGAAGCCTGTCGACGGCAAGAAAGACAAGAATGCCCGCGATGACGCATAAGGAGGTGAACCACCAAGTCTTCCACCAGGGTGGAAGGATGTTGACCTGGATCCTGATGGGCGGCGAGTAGGAGTTCAGGCCCAGATTGCGCGCCATGGCGGTGAACGTGTATTTGCCGGGTGGGAGGCCGGAGATCACCGCAACGCCGTCCCGGCTTTCGATCCAGTCGGAATGGGAACCATCCATTCGATAGAGGAATGCCAACTGGCTGCGATTGCGCATGGCCGGCGAGGATAAATGGAAGCTTAGAGGGAGCTGCGACCAGGGTAACTCGATTGCCGCGGCTATGGGGACGTTTTCATCGCCGCGCCGGATGCTGGTGACCTCGGCGGTCAGGGGAACCGGATCGAAAGCGTGTTCCGGATGCAAGAGGTGCGCAATGCCGCCGCTGGTTCCAATCCACAACGAGCCATCGGCTGCCAAGGTCATCGCACCCTGATTTACGTCGTTCCAGATGAGCCCGCTTTCCTGCGTCAAGTGGCGCCAATCCTGCCCGTTCCAAACCAGGAGGCCGGCGTCGGTTCCGAGCCAGACCCAACCGCGGCGATCGGTAGCGATGGCCACCGGTGTTTCGGCCTGAAGCTCGGCGGGTAGTTTCAGTTGCCAGGACTCCCAGCCTTCCGATCCGAGTTTGATCCGCCATGTGCCGGTTTGCTCCCCGGTAATCCAGACGCCGCCATCGGCGGTACAGGCGAGGTCCAGCAAAATTCCGGCAGGTCGGCGGTCCCCATGAATTTCAGGGGCGGTCCAATGACCGTTTTCAAGCCGCAGCAATCGGTTGGTGGTCATGAACCAGAGTGCGCCGTCAGGGGATTGACAGCCCGCATTTACCTGGTGTTTTGTCCCCAAAAGCGGCAGCGCGGCGCTTTCCGGTTGGGGAACAGCCATGGTTTCTCCCGCTTCGCGCGTGAAGATACCCTCGTTGGTGGTAAAGAACACACGGCCTGCAGTGTCGCCCACGGAGCGGGTAATGAGAGCCGGAAGCAGCCCCGTCTGCGTTGTTTTGCCGGACCCTGGATCGATGACGAGAACCGAGGCGGACTTGGTTCCGCCCCAGAGCGTGCCGTCCCGGTTTGAGCCCAGGGTGTACAACGGGCCGAAGGGCCAGGGCCGCAACGAGTTCAAGGCTCGGGCGATGCCGGTGCGAAGGTCAATGGCGCCGGGCCCTTTGTCGGTGCCCAGAATGACTTGATCACGGGAGGGGACGATGGTCCAGACATCCGCGGAGGGCAAGGTCGCAGTGTCATTCCAGCCCTCCCAGTTTTCGTACCCTGCCCAGTCGAAAAGGCCGTCTCCGCGGGTCGCAATCCATGGGTCGCCCTCCGCGTCGATGACCATGCGCACAACATTGCCAGTCAGTGGCAGGCCGTTCGCCTTTCCAATGGTTCGCCACTGACCTCCGTCCCACCGTGCAATTCCATCTTGTAACGGACCCAGCACCCGGCCCTCCCGGTCCTCGATAAGCGGTCCATCACCATTCACACTGACAGCGATAGTTCCTGGAATGCTGCGATCGACGAAACGCTTCGCCTGGCGCGGAAGCACGGAAACATGATCTGGACCCCTGGCCCACAGGGTGCCGGCGTGATCGAGAAACACGCTCTCCCATCGAGCGCCGGCAAGACCCTGCTTCTCTCCCCATTCCTCGAAATTGCGGGGGGCGGGACGAATGCCCTCTGCTGTTTGCGGTTCAGTCCAGGAGCAAAGGCCTTTTCCGCAGCCGATCCAGATTTGAAGGCCCGCGGACGGATCATGAACCACGCTCACACTGGAGATCTGCGCCAGGTCGGTAGCGTTTGATACCTGACTGACAGAGAATACCGGTACAAACGAGAGCATGTGGTTCTGATCGTCGTGCTGCAGCCGGTAAAGGTGCTCTCCACTCACGACAAGCAGGTGGTGCGCATCTTCAACCACGATGTCGTTCCAGGAGGTCAGTGGAATTGGATTGCTTCCGGCACGAACGAAGCGATGGCCGTCCCAGTGGTAGAGATTTGCCCGAGTAGCCGCCCAGATTGTGTCATCGGGGGCGACGAGCACGGCGCGCACATTGAGCTCGTCGATCCCCTGCTCCGGGCCGAAGCGCTCAAAGCCCGAACCCAGAAAGCGGTAGACGCCGTTCTCTGTAGCCACCCAAAGAAACCCGTGGCGATCAGCCGCCAAGTCATTGATGGCAAGGTTGTTAAGGCCTTCAGCCTGCCTGAAGGCGCGAAAGACATACTGCTGCGCCTGCATGGCGGTGGAAACCGCCAGCCAAAAGGCCAACATCCGAATTGCGCCGGATCGTCCCAATTTAATCCCTGGGCGCGGATTTCGCCCACGGCCCCTGCAGGCATTCATCGGCAGTTTCGGTCAGTGGCTACAGCGATTTAGCGTGCGGAGGGGTCGAATAGTCGCCAGCAGGCGTGACAAAGCATCGCAATCGGTGCTTTTCAGGTCAGATTGTGGAATGTAGGGGGAGAGGCGGGTTGGATTCGAGGCGGACATTCGCCCTGTTAGGCGAGGGACAGGGTGGGAGCAGCGTACTGCGTCTTCGATTCTTCTCCAGCGGCTAAACGAGTGAGGGTCAGCACTGTGATGTCGTCGTCCTGCCCGAAGGCAACTGCGGCTTCAGTGGCCTCGGAGGCTGTGGGGGCAGCGGCGAAGAGGATCTTGAGCCGCTCAAAACCGTACAACTCGCCAGTCGGATTGCGCGCCTCGAGCAAGCCGTCCGTATAGAGAGAGAGGCGGTCATCTGTCCCCAACACGATGGTTCTCTCCTCATAGGCGATGGCGGGGGCGAGGCCAAGCGGCAGCGCACTGGGGAGATCGATTTCCTGGTCATTGAGGAACGGGGGAAGATGGCCGGCGGCAGCGAGGGTGCATCGTCCATCGGGGTCGAGACGGAGCGCGACGCAAGTGGTAAAGCCGCCCTGAAGTCTTCCGAAAAGACGGCGGCCGATGCCGGCCAGGATTTCCGCGGGACTGGTGGTGGATTCGGCAAGTGTGCGAATGACGCCCACGATGAGCGATACGGCCATGGCAGCCTTGAGGCCCTTGCCGCTTACATCGCCAAGAACCACTAAGGTTGACCCCGCAAATTTGCGATCCAAGGGGACGATCTGAAAGAAGTCGCCGCCCACTTCGAGAGCGGGTTTGTAGGCGCTGGTGAGCGTGTAGCCGGGGATCTCTGGAATGGTTTCAGGAATCAGCACCTGCTGCAACTCGCGGGCGTTTTGAAACTCCTGTTCGAGGGCGGCCTGGCGGCGGCGGTTCTCAGTGGAGAAGCGATAGACGGCGTAAAGAATGGAGAGGAAAAGCGCGGTCTGCGCCAGAATCTGGCTGTTGAAGTTCATTCCGCGGACGGTAAAGAGCGACGTGTTCAGGATTCTTCCCAGGGTCCAGTGGGTGAATCGTTCCCCCTGTTGACTGGCGGAGATGACCACAGAAATCATCTGCGCGATGAGGGCGGTGATAGCGACGGCCCAGCGCGCGGGATCGAGCTTGCGCCGCATGCCCACCGCAACAATCACCACGGGGACAATGCCAAAGATGGTCCCGATGGCGGTCAGGATGCCATCCGTCCATAACATTGTGGGAGTGGCGTTAAATCCAACCAGCGGGAAACTGAGAATCACCAAGCCATCAAAGCAATCTGCGGTCAGTTTGAAGATGGCCATCACTTTGACCCAAGCGACCAAACGCTGGTCGGACTCGAGCCGAAGCAATGAGATCAACAGGAACCAGAGGGCAACGTTCTCCAGGGCCCAAAGGGGCTGATTGAGGACCTCGACGGTAATTGCAGTAAAGGGAACGCCAAAAGTGCTGACAATCACCCAGATCGGCGGCCCGGCGGTGAAGATCGCGAACCATAGCAGAAAACGCTCGGAGCGGCGGCGAAACCACATGACGAAGGCAACGCAGCCGACAAGGAATGTGAGGAAGCTGAGCCCTACGAAATAGAGTCCTGCGCGAAGGGCGTCGAGATTTCGGCTGGCGAGGACGGCGGTCACGGAGTCCGGGTCGCCGATGATCGGAGCATCCGTTAATCCGCCACTACGGCCTGAGGCGTCCGAACCGGGCGGAGCACTCCAGACGCGGATGGCGAGGTTGCCGGAGAGGCCAGAGGGAAGGCTGAAAGTCTGCGAATTTGGGAAAGCGGGCCATGATGCGCTGGGAGGCATTTTGCCATATTGGCCGATGAGGGCGCCGTTCCAATAGACCTGGTAGGCGTCGTTGACTCGCGGCATCAGGAGTACCAGTCCGGGCTTTATATCCGGATCAGGCGCCACGGCGAGATGGATGCGATACCAGGCAAAACCGGTGTAGGCGAAATGACCTTGCATTCCCCAGGGCAGGTCGCCCCGGATTTGCTCCCAGGACGAATCATCGAAGTTTTGTGCGGACCAGGCGAGGTTGTCGCCCAGATGGAATTGCCATGGACCTTCGAGCGGAAGTGTGCCTTTTCCCAACTGCTGTACGCCGGTGGTGGCGGCGGATTGCGCGCAAAGCACCGCGGCACAGTGGATCAAGAGAGCTATTGGGAAGAGAGCGCGAAGCAGTCGACCGCCAGCAAACATGGGACAAGGATACGCTGGATCACTGGGAATAGTTCAAGGGACGGCCCAAGACGTTCAGGCGGCGGAGGCGATTGCGGCGGCGCGCTGGATGGCGACAACGGTGATGTCGTCGGATTGGCCGAATTGCCTGGCGGCTTCAGCGATGATGGCCGCGGGCATGGTGGAGATGGCGCGGGCGCGGGCGAATCCGAAGAGCTCGCCGGCGGGATTCTGGGCTTCAACGACGCCGTCGGAGTAGAAGGTGAGACGGCTGCAGGGCGCGAGGTAGAACTGGGTGATTTCGTAGCAGGCGTCGGCGGCGAGGCCGAGCGGGAGCGCGCCGGAGAGCTCGATTTCGCGGCCGTCGAGGTAGGGGGACAGGTGCCCGGCGGAGGCGACGGAGGCCCAGCCGTCGGACGTAATGTGCATGGCAAGGGCGGTGGAGAAGCCGCCGTTGGCTCGGCCGAGGAGGCGGTTGTTGAGCTTGCGCAGCATGAGCGAAGGGTTGTTGGAGTCCTCTGCAGCAGTGCGGATGGCGCCGATGAGCACGGAGACGAGCATGGCGGCGGGTAAGCCCTTGCCGGCGACGTCGCCGAGAACGATGAGAAGGCCGCCGTCTTTGGCGGGGAGCACCTGGAAGAAGTCGCCGCCGACCTGCTGAGCGGGCTGGTAGACGGAATCGACAGCGAAGCCGGGGATGGATTCGACATTTTCCGGGACGATGAGCTGCTGGACTTCGCGGGCGGCGGCCATCTCGCCTTCCAGAACGGCCTGCTGGCGGCTCATGCGGGTGGATCGCAGCACGATGATGATGACCAGCGAAAAGTAGAAGCAGAGATTAGCCACGTCAGGAAGCCCAAAGTTGAATACGCCGATGGGAAACGCATTCGCGAGCAGGGTGAGATGCGCCGCGAATCCCCGGAGCGGCGGTACAAGTTGCAGCAGGCCCGTTGCGATTTGCTCGTAGATCATGAGGGAATAGAGGAGGAAGGGAATGAGGAGAAGGCCCGCCTCTCGATCGCCGCGCCGCCATTGGCGGAAAAGCAGGACGGGGATGACGCCGGCAAAGACGACACCGATGACGATGGTGAAAAGGGCGTCATAGAAGCTGGGAATCAGACCGTAGAGGAAGAGCACGTCACATACGCCTGCGGATAAACAGGCAAGGGTGAAAAACAGCCAGAGGGCCCGGCCAAACTGCCTGCGCAAAAACGCTTCAACCATGAACAGAATGGACATGAGCGAGGCGAACAGGACAACCTCGTTCACGATCCAAAGGCTGACGGGAATATTCCGAAGGATGGAGAGGAAGAGCAGGGGTAGGAGGGCGCCGTTGAGAGCGCCGAGCATGAAGATCCAGAGATATTCCTTGCGCTCTCGCTGGCCGAGGAAGAGTGCGAGCGCCACCAGTCCGACCCCAAGGGCAAAGAGGCATTCCACGAAATTTGGGACGTTTTCGCGGACCAGGCTAAGCGTTTTCCGGTTGGTGAGGTCGGATTCGTCTCCCAGGGTGAGCATGGGTCCGTTGAAAGCGGGCGCGGTGCTTTCCCAAAATGTGCGTGGAGCGCGAGCGCGGATTGCAATGACCAGGGAGCCGGTGCGGAGTTGAGCTGGAGGAATGGGGACAATGATGCGGGCGTTGCGCGTGTAGGCGACATAGGGCTCCACGCCGCCGGACTGGATCAGTTTCTGGCCGTTGACGTAGACCTCGAAGGCGCGGGAGATGAAGTAGGCCTGCAACGCGATTTGCGTTTCGGCTGGAGCGACATGGACGTGGATGCGGCGCCAGATGACGGGTGTGTTGGTGTGTGGGAAATACTCGTTTGGGTGTGATTTGGCGTTGACTGGCAGCCAATGGGAGTCGTCGAAATCGGGCTGGGCGAAGGCGGGATTGTCGCCGGCCTGGACTACGCCGGCGGTGCCGATCTCAAGGGGTTCGCGCAAGCTGGTGGCGTCGACGGTTTGTGCAAGCGCGCGTGTGCCGGCGAAGGCGAACCACGCGGCAAAGAAGAAGGCTGAGAGGGATATGGAGGTTCGATAAGGGCGCATGTTGCCTCGGGGTGTCGCGAGCAAGAGACCTTAAACGGGGACAGGTTCAAGCTAACACCGACTGTGTGAGAAATCCCAGATGATTTTTTGGCGGGTGCCCTCAGGACCGAGGAGGCGCATCTCACTTCTCAGGCACTTTTACACTCCAGCCCCGAGAGAGATCCACGATGAACCCCACCGCAGCCCCAAACATGCTTACACAGCTCTGGCTCATCACCGTTGCGGTTCTCGCCATCGCCGTCCTTTATCTGGCCAAGGTGCTGCTGCTGCCTCTCGGGTTCGCCATCCTGTTCGCCTTCCTGCTTGCGCCCGTGGTTGCAGGTCTGGAGCGGTTTCGGCTGCCGCGGCCGGTCGCCGCTCTGTGCGTCATTCTTGCGTTTGCTTCGCTTCTCCTGGTAGCCACGTGGATGCTGTTTACCCAGATCGTCGCCATCGCGAACGACCTGCCCACTTACCAGGGCAACATCGCGCAAAAAATGCAGGCTCTCCACAGTCCCAGCAACTCCGCCTACAGCCGCGCGCAGGCCCAGATTCAGACGATCGTTGAGGAACTTGGAATCGCCAACTCCACCGGCGCCATCACCGCACCGAGCCAGGCGGAGGCCAATCCGATCGGCACCACGGCCGACCACCCCATCCATGTGCGTGAAGTCGGCCGCCCCACCGGCCGCCTTGATCAGCTCGGCGGCATTCTGGAGCCACTTACCACCGCGCTGCTTGCCGTCGTCTTCACCTTCTTCGTCCTGCTGCAGCGCGAAGATCTCCGCAACCGCCTCATCCGGCTCTCCGGCGACCACAATCTCAGCCGCATGACCCAGGCCATGGGCGACGCAAGCCGCCGTATCTCCCGCTACTTCCTGCTTCAGGTGACCATCAACGTCACCTTTGGAATTCTGGTCTACATCGCGCTCTATATCATCGGGCTTCCTCACGCCGGATTCTTCGCGGCACTCGCCATCCTCTGCCGTTTTGTTCCGTACATTGGCACGCCCGTTGCCGCTCTCGCCCCTACCCTGCTTTCGCTCGCTGTATTTCCCCAGTGGGAACCTTCCGTGGAGATCTTTGGCTTCTTCCTGATCCTCGAAATCATCACCGGCAACTACATTGAGCCGCGCGTCTACGGCAAACATACCGGTCTCTCCTCGCTCGCCGTCCTCATCGCCGCGGTTTTCTGGACGCTCATCTGGGGACCGATCGGTCTCTTCCTCTCCATCCCGCTGACCGTTTGCCTCATCGTCATGGGCAGCCACATTCCGTCGCTTCAATTCCTCGCCGTGCTGCTTGGCGACCAGCCGGTCATCCCGCCGTACACGCAGTTCTTCCAGCGTATGCTGGCGCGCGATGAACGCGAAGCGGCCGACATCCTGGAGTGTTCCCTCAAAAATGAATCCCTCGCCGCGGTTTACGACTCCGTCCTCATTCCCGCTCTCACCCTGGTAGAAATGGAGAGGCAAAAGGGCGAGCTTGAAGAATCCACCATCCGTTTCATTCGCACCAGCGCTTCTGAAATGGTGGACGAGTTAGGCTTCCGCGCGATTGAAGAGAAGAACGCACGAAGCCAGGATGCAGTGGACTCCCCGACCTTGACGAACGCCGCTAACATCCTCGTCATCCCCGTGCGCGACGGGTCGGACGACCTGATTTCGACCATGCTCACACAGGTGCTGGACCAGGCTGGATTCCGCACCACGTGCGTCCCCATTCAGCGGATCGACGAAACGGTTTCGAACGTCAACGGTCAGAAGCCTGACCTGGTTTTTCTTTCCGGAATGCCGCCGGTGGCGATGGCCCGCGCGAATCGAATCTTCCGGGCGCTGCGCTCCACTAATCCGGCACTGAAAATTGTGATGGGCATCTGGCACTACAACGAAGACCCGGGCAAGGCGGCGCGGATGATCAGCCGCACAGGCGAACTGCACATCTGCACATCACTCGCCGATGCCATCGCGGAGGCCCACCTGCACACAGCAGCCAGGCCCGCCGTTCCCGAGCCTCTGGACGAGTCGCCGCAGTTGGTGGCGGTACCGAGTGATACGGCGGCGTGAGGAGCGGAAGATTAGTTTATTCGCGCACGCCTTTCGAGTATGTCGCTCCATTGCCCCCGGAGAAATGCGCCGTCAGAATATCGCGACGCATAGCGGGCGCGAATGAAAGATGGACCCACGTGCCCTCCTGGATAATCTGGTCAAAGTCGAGACCCGGTTCATCGACCACGCGCCTTACAATTTCGAGCGGCGTCCCGAACTGCGGGCAAATGAAGTCAGCGGCATATCCGCTGATATGTGCCGAATTCGGTGCGCCGTTCACCTTTCGATTGAGTTCGGGCGAGCGGTATCCGCTATTAATATGCATCGGGGCGTTCAAGATTTTCCGCACTTGCTCCAGGCCACTCGATAGCACTCGGAGGTGATCGACCACTTCTGCGGACGGAGTGTTGTCAATATCGAGCCGCACAGCCGTGGAGCTGAATACCAACTCCTCAAGGGTAAAGTGTTCAGAGAGATTCATGGTTGCCCCCGCAGCGACAAACGTAACATGATCAACCGGGGAAAGATTGAGGATTGCTGACTTTCTTAAAAGTTCCCAAGGCCTCCAAGCAGACCCAAGAGAGTCGTATCGTAGTTTGTCCCCTAGGACAAATTGCGAGCCGACCCCGCTGAAGCCATCTACAGCCGAACCGCGACCCCGATCCCCGTTTCCTGTCCATTGCTTTACACTCCTGCTTATGATTCATGACGGCAGGACGAGAAAACTCCCCTTCGACCCCGAGGAAGCATTGGCGCACTTGAAGGCTGCGGACAAGAAGCTCGCGGGATTGATAGAGCGCGTCGGGCCGTTCACGATGAAGCTGGATTCGTCGGCTTCGCCCTTCGAATCGCTTTTGGAATCGATTCTTTACCAGCAACTGAACGGGAAAGCGGCGGCCACGATTCATGGGCGGGTGCGGGCGTGTTTCGGGGGCGACCCCGCGCCGCAGTTGATGCTGGACACGCCGGACGAGCGGCTGCGGGCATGTGGGGTTTCCGGTAACAAGATCAAGGCCTTCAAAGACCTGGCCGCTAAGACCCTGGACGGGACGGTGCCGACCCATGCAGCGATCAAGAAGCTCTCCGACGCCGAGATTATTGAACGGTTGACGGCGGTGCGGGGAATCGGGGCGTGGACCGTGGAGATGCTGTTGATCTTTCGGCTGGGGCGGCCCGATGTGTTTCCGGTGACAGATTACGGAGTGCGCAAGGGATTTGCGCTGACGTTTCAGAAAATTCCGAAGACGCGCGCCTTGAAGGCCGAGGATTTGCCAAAGGCCGACGTGATGCTGAAGCGCGCGAAAAAGTGGTCGCCGTATCGGAGCGTGGCGACCTGGTATATGTGGCGGGCGTGCGACCTTAAAAGCAGTGGATAGTGATCAGTGGTTAGTGGTTAGGGACCAGGGATGTGCCGACGGCTGGCGCCGGTTACACTTATTCTTTTCGGCGGCTGGCGAAGCGGCACGGTCGAAGCAACGGCATCATAGAAATAACGCGGAAACAGCGCGGAACATGTGCACAGGATCGGAAGAATCATGGCTCCCAGTAAACGCTTCATTTGCATTCATGGACATTTTTATCAACCGCCGCGCGAGAATCCGTGGCTGGAGACGGTGGAGACGCAGGACTCGGCAGCTCCGTATCACGACTGGAACGAGCGCATTTGCGCGGAATGTTATGCAACGAACGGCGCGGCGCGGATTGTGAACGTCCAGAACAAGATCATGCGCATTGTGAACAATTACGCGCGGATCAGCTTCAATTTCGGACCGACACTGCTGAGCTGGCTGAAGGACAACGCGCAGCGTACTTATCGGATGATTCAGGATGGAGAGCGCCGGAGCCGGAAGAGTTTCAAGGGGCACAGCTCGGCGATGGCGCAGGTGTACAACCACATCATTATGCCGCTGGCCAGCGAGCGCGATCGGCTGACGCAGATTCGATGGGGCATTGCGGACTATGAAAAGCATTACGGCGCGCGGCCGGAGGGGATGTGGCTTGCGGAGACCGCGGCGGACAGCCGGTCTCTTGAATTGATGGCGCAGGAGGGGATCCGGTTCACGCTGCTGGCGCCCCACCAGTGCAAGCGCATTCGTCCATTAAAGGACGTGGGGGACGCGCAGGAGGCATGGGTTGATACGCCGGGGGCCGGTGTGGATACGACGCATCCTTACCTGGTGCGGTTTGCCTCGGGAGCTTCAATTGCAGTGTTCTTTTATAACGGGGCGGCGTCGCGTGCGATTGCGTTTGAGGGGCTGTTGAACTCCGGAGAAAACTTTGCGGGGCGCCTGAAGGCTGGATTCAAGGAGGGCAACCAGCCGCAACTTGTGCATGTGGCGACGGACGGCGAATCGTACGGACACCACCACAAACACGGGGAGATGGCACTGGCGTATGCGTTGCGTCTGCTTGAAGCGGACAAGACGGTGAAGCTGGCCAACTACGGAATGTTTCTGGACCAGTTTCCACCAGAGTATGAAGCGGAGATTGTGGAAGACACGTCGTGGAGTTGCGCGCATGGGGTGGAACGGTGGCGTTCGAACTGCGGTTGCAATGGAGGCAAGCCTTTCAATCAGCTATGGAGGGCTCCACTGCGCGAGGCGCTGGACCAGCTGCGCGACTCGATTGTGCCTCTGACTGAGGCGTTGGGCGAGACGCTTTTCAAAGATGTGTGGGCGGCGCGGGACGGCTATATTGACGTGGTGCTGGAGCGCAGCCCGGAGACCCTGGACAGATTTCTTCGGACACATGGCGTTGCGGAATTGAGCGACGACGACCGGGTGCGTGCGCTGGAGTTGATGGAGATGCAGCGCCATGCACAGCTGATGTACACGAGCTGCGGATGGTTCTTCGACGACATTTCCGGAATTGAGACGGTGCAGATTATCGCCTATGCGGCGCGGGTGCTGCAGTTGGCGCGGTGTTTGTTCGGCGCGAAGGCGGAAGGGCTGGAGCCGGCGTTTCTGGCACGGATGGCGGATGCGAAGTCGAACCTGCCCGACGCCGGGGATGGTGCGCTGATTTACAGAGCGTGCGTGGTGGGAATGGAACTGGGCCTCGAGAAAGTGGCAGCCCACTATGCGATCAGCTCGGTGTTCTCGTCATTTGGCCAGGAGACCCAGTTGTTCTGCTACAACGTGCGGCGCATTTCCTACGACATTTACAACTCGGGACGGGGACGGCTGGCGCTGGGCCGGGCACACATTGCGAGTGCGATAACGGGCGAACATCAGACCTTCTCGTTTTCGGTTTTGCATTTCGGCGACCAGAACATTACCGCGGCGGTGAAGGTTTACCGCGAGGCAGATGCGGCGGAGTTCGAGGAGTTTGCGAAGAAGGCCGCGGAGCTGGTGCAGAAGGCGTCTTTCCCGGAGGTGATCCGGCTGCTGGATCGCGAATACGGGAAGGTGGATTACTCGCTGACCTCGCTGTTTACGGACGAACAGCGCCGCATTGTCCAACTAATTTTGAACTCGACCTTGTGGGACATTGAGAACACGCTGACCACAATTTACGAAGATCACGCGAGCCTGCTGCATTACCTATCGCAGGCAGGGCTGCCGAAGCCACCGGCGCTGACGCTGGCTGCGGGGTTTGCGGTGAATGCGGGACTTCGGCGGGCTCTCGAAACGGACCAGGTGGACCAGGCGCAAGTGCGGTCTTACCTGGCGATGGCCAAGCAGGACATGGTTCAACTGGAGACGGCGACTCTGAGCTACATTGCCGACCAGCGGATGAAGCGGGCCATGGTGGAGCTGCAGATGTCTTCTGGATCACTGGAGATGGTGGAGCGCGCATTGGCAATGGCGCGAACCCTGGTGGAGCTGCCATTCGAATTGAACCTGTGGCAGGCGCAGAACATCTGGTACGAAGTTTTGCGCAGCTCGAAAAGCAATCAGAATGCGCTGACCGCCGAGGATCTGGAGAAGTGGGAGAAGAAGTTCAACGATCTGGGGAACTGTCTCTCGGTCGACACTGCGGCGGTCAACGCTCCGGAGCCGGTGGCGGCGGGAGATTGAGAGGCAGTTCACAGTTCGAAGCTCCTAGTTCACAGTTCATAGTTATCAGCGCTGTGTCCGCTTGAGGTGAGATGCTCCTTCCGCGCTTAATCATGGTGAGCTGGTCGTCTGTGCCGTTAACATGAATGCGGCAACCAAATGAGAAAGCTTCCCCTCTTCGTCTTGCTGCTTTGTTCGCTCACATGCGGGGCGGGTGCGGCTGCGCCTGCGCCGGTCGAGATCACGCATTGGCGGTCGGGGCTGATTGAGATCGACGATGACTGGGCCGCGCATGAGGGCGACGATATGGCGTGGGCTGCGCCGGGCTTCGACGATCGCAACTGGCAGACTGTGGATTTGGAAGAGATGGGCAGTGCGCAGCCCGGCTGGCACTGGTACCGCAAGCATGTAACTGTGGGGCCGGATTATCCCGAGGTGAAATTGCTGCTTGCCGGCGGCGTGGGAACCTATGAGCTGTATGTGAATGGGCAGCGGATGGAGGGGGCGAAGATCCTGCCTTCGCTTGTGCTGAATCGTCCGGTGGAGCACGTCTTTACGCTAGACGATGACAACGGCGACTTCGAGATTGCACTGCGGACGCATGCGGAGG
>Ga0302198_10002476_pt1 | contig 19386 bp, 19 predicted proteins | sample II_Bog_N2_2_FD_193521 | JGI IMG/M metagenome (GOLD analysis project Ga0302198, IMG submission 193521) | Peat permafrost microbial communities from Stordalen Mire near Abisko, Sweden - II_Bog_N2_2 | ecosystem: Environmental > Terrestrial > Soil > Wetlands > Peat | place: Sweden: Abisko... | reverse complement strand
ATACCAGTTTACAGGCAGTGGCATCTATTAACTGTCGCGGTGCATACAAACAAGTCATTCTCGAACAACGCAATATCCAACACGATAGAAAACGATACTGGATTCCATACAAACCAATGGAAAATAAAGAGGGAAATCAATCTTATAGCGGCGAAATACTTATCGAAAGAGCAGATGGTTTATTTCAAACTGAAAATAATGTCCCAGTTGTCCGAAGTTGTTTGAACGGAATGCCATTCATGACCAAGCGACAGAGGTTAGGTGATATACAAGACGATGTGGCATACAGAGGAATATGCAAAACAGATGACGGAGAAGAACCTGTATGCATCATCAGCGGGTTGGTTAGTATGATCAATAACGGTAAATTTCCATTTAAAAGAGGTGATACGGTGTGTGGTGTATTTCCGGACCCAAATCAAGCACAACCCAAGAGAAAGACAATGCAAACCCAACCATATCATCTCACTACACCAAATTTATCCACGGATGCATTAAATACCATAGTGGGTTCTCCTGATATGACAAAGCTCTTGTACACAGTGATTAAATTGACAATCACATTGTTTTCCAACTACATGAAACATGATTCAAAGATGAATGAAGAAGCAGCCCAAGAGAGGAGGGCAGCAGTACAAAGCGGAATATACGACCCATTATGGAGGGCAGAAGATAAACATAATATGATGGTCAATGAAACACTTTTCGGTGTGAAAGGAGTCAAACGAAAAATGATTGATGGACTATGGAATTATGTGCTCGGGGCATCATCCACATTAGAGCAAGAATATATCGACTATGCCTTTTCAACAGGGATTGATAAGTTTATTGACCTTACTATCGGTTATTCTCTCGATGGGAACATGGATACGGAGACAACGACACCAAATATAGCGAGTGCCTCCAAAATAGCCATAAGTCTGTTTCAAAAGTGTATCATTGCATATGCTCAGGATCATCACGATATTGCCATCAAGGATATCATCACTCCTTTATTCAATGTGGCTCAAAATATCCTTGCGAAATCAAACAACATTCTTGGTGTCTGTCAATCAAATGGTCTCCCTGGCGAAAGAATTGATGTATTTCTCAATCCCTCACTCAAGACTCAAGCCATAAGAACTTCAATTGATTCGCTCAGGGTGCCAAATATACACAATAAGGAGATGATGAGAGATATACTCAGTAAAGTAAATGATGAATTTCAGAGTATATTACAAGTGACGGAAATTGAATATGACAATAAAGGAAATCTAATCCCACCACCCAAAAAGGAAACATCCAAAAAGGAAACACACAAAAAGGAACCACCCAAAAATGAACCACCCAAAAAGGAAACACACAGAGATAAATCATCCAGACAAAGAATAGAGGTTGATGACGGTCAGACGGAGGAAGATGACAGATTCAAAAATCCATCGAGGTACGAGATGCCATCTCAACAAAACGATATACAAATTATTCTTGACTCCATATTTAATCCCGAAGTACCTTATGAGTCCAAACGAACGTTGATATCACGTCTCGACTCGTACCAAAAAATTAATGTCAAACAAAATCTGATGGTGTCTAAATTCGTCATTGCATCACTTATCCCATTATGTGAAGACGATGTTATGATGGAATACAGGATCATAGCGAGCTATATCAATTGCGTGCATGACGATGTTGTACGAGACGGGAATCTCAAAGACACTGAAAGGGATGAATGGATGGATAATACCGCACAAATGATATCCGAATTGCAATATGGTAAAAATGGTGAGACAATCATATCAAAGTTAATGAATGGAGTTGATATCCACTTTCCGTACCGATTTAAAGACGACGATATATTTTTTAATGGTGCACGTACGACGAAATATGCGTATAATCATGAGCATGATCCTTTTCAGGCAACACTCACAGAACAGTTTGGAGAAACAAATACTACATACGAGGGGGATTTTAAATTCTTTATCGATGATTATGTTGCAAATAACGATATGCAAGTATACGACATGGATAACGCCGAAATAATTGGTGTCCGTAATCGTTCATCATTGTTTTCATCGCCCGAAATTATCGTGTATCTCAATATGACCCTGATTCCATGGTTATTGTCTCTCAGTTGGGTTCAACGCAAACCATGGTTACGTTATATCGAGTCTGAAACTCCTCTAAATGAGGATGAACCAAATGAAACATATAGATATCTGATTTATATCAAGGAAAAGGAACGAATTATGAATGACCTGCAAAATTTCGTGCACCATACTCTGAATAGAAATGCGGAATTACGCTACGAAATTATGTTACATCTATATATCAATGTGTTTGATTACATCAACGCAACCGATCAAGAATATAGTGAAATTTTGCCAATTGTTTACAGAAATTTTTTGAAGAATAGGCGGGGGCTTGCGACCACAGTGACGAAGAAAAGTGATTTGCATACCAAATTAAAAGTTCAAGTCCTTAATTCATATGGAGAGAATGTGGCAGGAAATGTAGTGAATAGCATGTCTGCCAAAACACAGATGAAGAGAATATATAATGTGGGCGCGTGGTTCTTACGGAATGCCAATGTATCGTTATCAAAGGCAATCATAGGCACTATTGCAACATGGTTTCCATGTGATTCCGATTTGGAAAAAGGCGATTCTATGATAAATGCGTTATCGTCATATGACGAGGGGGGTTGGCACATTTTATCACTTAATATAATACGAAGCATGATTCCATTTTATGGTTTTATTCTATTTCATGACATCAATGCAATTAATATAAGCTACGAGTGGGTATATACGACTTCTGTTGCGTTGAATAAGGCTTTTATTGCATTCACACAACATGGAAAGTCTACAGTGAGGGAGTATAGACAAAAATTACGTGAAGCAGTTGGTAATAGTCTAACGAATATGTACGAGGGGAGGGAAGAATGCATGGCCGAGATTATAAATTCCCAAACCGAGGAAGGGGATATCATACACAGTGTAATGGCACATTTCCTTCGTAATGATACTCCTCCGGCCACTGTACATATTGAAGAGCATCTTCGACATAAAATTACACCTAGAGAATTTAAGATGTTAGTGGAGCGAAGATATGTCGTTGACACTACATTTCTAGTTGAGACAGGCAACAAGGATACGGGAAATGAAAGATATGGCGAAATTGAAGATGGGGTACGCAACCTCAATATGATGTTACATGCGTTAAATAGGGACACATGCTATCACATGTTCTATGAGATTGCAGAAGCAATGAATCGGCAACACAATATTTACAATTACATGCCAACAAATCACAAAAAAGATACCGAGATTACGGTTAATATAATTCTACAATACCCAGATATCGACAAAAGGACAATATTAAACTATTTGCATCGTAATGTTGAGACTAATGTCGACGATCCCAGAGATATCAACACGATAGTCCCACTTTGTAAACCATTTGAGAAATTCCTTCATACGATAAACATGCACATGTTAAAAGTGACCGCACGAAATTTGTCCAAAGATGATATGAAGAGTATAGAAATGCAGGTGCGTTGGTGTCATGATCCAGATAGTATAGACGATTTACTCTTATTAATCGGATCAGTGAATACACCACCTGACGTGGCCAAACAATGGTTAATCAATAATCCGTTCAGTAAAAGGATTTCGAGTGTATATCGAAAGTACGCCATGACGACAGGAAGTGAAGAGGAATACAATACATTGTTATCTGATTACGAAAAGACACGCAAATTTTTACGTGAAGTCAAGAAAATACAAATAGATCACCAATTAGAATTCATCAATATGGTCAGGGGCAAACCTGCTCCTACTTCCAAAATTCCTGTTGTTCCTCCTACTAAGACTACTACTGTTCCTCCTCCTCCTCCTACTGGTGATCCTACTAAGACTACTGTTCCTCCTAAGACTACTACTGGTGATCCTACTAAGACTACTACTGTTCCTCCTCCTCCTCCTACTGGTGATCCTACCACTACTACTGTTCCTCCTCCTCCTCCTACTGGTGATCCTACCACTGCTTCTCTTCCTGCTGTTACTCATACTACTGGTGATCCTACTACTGCTTCTCTTCCTGCTGTTACTCATACTACTGGTGATCCTACTACTGCTTCTCTTCCTGCTGTTACTCATACTACTAGTGCTGTTACTCCTCCTCCTCCTCCTCCTGTTGTTGGTCCTCCTGATTCTCCTCCTGCTGCTTCTCTTCCTGCTGTTACTCCTGCTACTGGTGATCCTACTACTGCTTCTCTTCCTGCTGTTACTCATACTACTGCTTCTCTTCCTGCTGTTACTCATACTACTGGTGATCCTACTACTAGTGCTGCTTCTCCTCCTGCTGCTGCTTCTTCTCCTCCTGCTGTTGTTCCTACTACTGGTGCTCCTACTACTGGTGCTCCTACTACTAGTGCTGCTTCTCCTCCTGCTGCTGCTTCTTCTCCTCCTGCTGTTGTTCCTACTACTGGTGCTGCTGCGCTATAATGTATCCCTTAGGAAAGGGAGAATTTTACTTACCCGTGTCTGGATCCACCGGAATAACAACTTAATTTTCTTTCATCATTAACACCCATTTTAAGAATAAGAGTCTCCTTGTTTGATTTGTCAAAACTAGTCACATTAAACTTATCGCCTAATAAACTCTTCACTTGGGCATACAATCCACTATCTGCGCCCGATGCCCTAGCCGTTTGAGCCACCACACAGATTTCGGCATTTGGCACACATAACATGACTATGGCCACTATCATTACTATACTTCTTGTCTTGCCATTTCTTCTTGGTGCTGTAAATATGACACCATGATGAAAGGAATCAAATTTATTATAAGTCTTTACCAACACCTCATTATTATACAACTCCGGGCCATAAATAAAACGACTCATGGCACTCATAATTTCATGATGGATGAATCGTTGGTCCTTCGATCTTGGTTTATCACTCTCATCCAATATACGCATTTTGGCTCTCATATCGTCCATGATCTTATGCCCTCTTTGGATAGGAGAAATCGGCTGGAAATTGAACGCCTCCTCCTTCCTTGTGGGCAACGTGTCGAAATGTTTTACTCGGGTCTCGTCGCAAATTTTAGCTAGTTTATTTAACATCGTCAAGCAACACTCTCTTCCAATAACTCAAGTTTCGATTTTTTGTGATTGATCAAATTGTCCAAAGCCTCCATCGTTTTTGTCTCCGTCTTCTTCCCCTCCCCTCCCTTCAACGACTTTCTCAACATATCCCCTGCCACCCTCACTGCCTCTTCCACATCATCGTAACTCTTCTTATTCACTTCCACACTCACATCCTTGACTTCATTATCTTTGGCGACCTTCTGCATCGTATTGAAATTACCCTCCCCTTTACTCGCAAAACTAGCCATAATCTTCACCATGGACCCCATCGCATTCATATTTTGAAGCGCATTCTTACCCCCTTGCTTTTTAGGATCCAAAAATAAATCGATAAAATTATCAAACTCCTTCTTTTGCTTCTCATTCAATGCCGGGGACAAAATTTGAATATCTTCTTTCATCGAGGATGTCGTGTCTTTAAACGATTCCAACTCCCTAGCACGATATTTTTCATTCTCCTCCATCAATTCTTGAAGTTGTTTCACAGTCAGTTGTTTTTGCTTCACGAATTGTTGCAACTCGTCCATGTCTCCTTGTTTCTCCATGTCGTACAGGGATAAACTTCCTGACCGACTGATAAAAATGTGATTACTATCCCCATGGGACACAATATTCGAACCCTCTATCGCACCCCTCTTTACTATCGAAATTTCCCTGGGAACTATCTTTGATACTCTTCTCTCATACTCATTCTTATTCGCATCATAATGTAATGACAACCCTTTATAATAACCACTCCGTAATCCCTTGATAACACCTTCAGTATGCATCATATATGGATTTAACTCGATATCACAACATAGATTATCATTAAAGGTAAACACCCTCTTCACCATCCCTACCACTTGATCTAAATTATGTTCCACACAGACTGGTTTACCGATACACATTTTTAATGCTTCCTCTATCTCGTCATCATAAAGATAATAATCCCGATGAGAAGTCAATGGAGCCTTCCGGGGTTTTGGATGAAATATACCGCGCACAAATGGATTCTGGACACGACTCATGGATGATCAAGGGGAGTTGTGGCAAAAGATTGTCCCCTAAATACATTAACCAATCCATCTGCTGCTGTATACTCCTCACACTCATCTTTTTTATCCTGGCCCAATTACTCCAAGGCGTCTTCTTACCCAATGAATGCCATCAGGACACCGAATGCCATGGGGAAACTTCATACTGTACCCCCGATTATCATTGCGTATGTGACCGAACCTTCTTTTTCAAACCATACAGATGCGATCCTTTAGAAAGAGACAGGCCAATGGATATATTCATCATCTTAACCCTCCTCTGTCTCTCATTTAGTCTTGTGTTATGCTGCATTGGTATTTTTGTTAACTAATTAAACAACGTTTTTATAATCGACGCGTGACTCTCTCTCATATGTTGCAACGCGACATTCTTCAACAACTCATCCGCTGGGTCTCTTGGTGCGTACTCCTTTGGGCTCTCTGCTGGTATAATGATATGCTGTGTCAACTTCCACAACCCCCTCCCAATCCATAACATGTACATCAACATGACCAGAGAAGTCCATGGGTTTACACTTATGAACAACGGCCACATCGTCACTACGTACTTCTTTAACCAATCATGAGGCCTCTTTATATGCTTCTCCAACTCCTCTTGAATCTCTATCAACACCACATATACTATAGTCACCAACACGAATTCAATCTCTCCTCTCTTTTCTTTCAATGGATTCAGTACGAGGAGATAAAACAAGAGGAAGACGATATTTCTAACTCTAGTATGATATTTCGTCTCCCAACCCAATGAGACCCACATGGCAACCATCAAAAGCAATATATCACTCACATGTAATGGATACGGATACAACAAGCTTTTATTTTGAAAATAAGACAAGGTCCACATGAACTGATTAAAATTGGGTCTTTTATACCACAAACAACACAACGAGTACAGGGTACCGGCCGACAAGACTACTCTCTCATCATCATACAAACTCCCCAACAACAAGAATCCATTCTCTATCAACATTTCTCTGGTATATCTGATCCAATTGACAGATCTTGTGAGGGCAAAAACTCAAACTTAAATTGTGACAAAATATCTCTCACGATCCGATTCTTGTTATACTCATCTTCATCCTCTGTCAATACACCTACACTCATACTCTCTTGATGTCGCAATACCTCATTCACATTTTTTAACCCCACGTCCAATTGATACTCCTTATCGTGGGTATCCGAGTCCACTGCAAATGTCTCCAACTCCTGCTGCAACTCGTCCAAATTCTTCAAATACTCATGCTCTGTACTGTTTGCGTCCCATGCCAATAATACCACACCCAAATTACTCACCTTCCTGTGTAATATATCGCACTTCACTTGTAATCTAGTTCTCTGACTCTCACAATACATCACATCGTTCCTCCTTTGGATAAACGCACTACTACTCTTAATCCACTCCTCTACCATACTAGGAGTTACTTTCATACTCTTATTATTCATCTTTACTTTAACCACTGCATTCAATATATTGGCCAAATCATTTCTATGGGCTTCAATTCTCTCATCCAGGGTTTTCAGGCAGGTATACCAATTATTCAACTCTTTGTTCTTGGCCGCAAATATAGTTTCACACATCTTATGACGCTTTTCCATCTCCACTTTCTTCACACAATGCTCCCACTCTTGTCTGTCCAGGAAATATTTCATATGGAACAACATCTTTTCCAATAAATAATCAAACCAAATCGGACAATCCGTTTCCTCCATCAGTAATTTGTGATCTAAAAAGCAAAATACACCAAGGAGGGGAAATTTAATATATACATCACTGAGATTATACCCCCCCATACTACTATGATACAACAACAACCGCTAATCGTCACTCTCGTGGCTTGAACTATATTCTCCTTCATACTTGGCACTTTTTCCTTCATTTTTTTGTGATTTTCAAAAATACACCCACAACAACGTATACACCAAGTGCCACAAGAAGATACTCCATTTGAACTCCGAGAACAACTCCCCAAAAACCTTGATCAATGCAACTCCCAACAAGATCTTTGGCTGGACAACACTGATTACCACCAATATCACTATGAATACATTCTCCATCATAAATCGAGGTCTATATAATTGCAACAAGGCTACTATCATCATCAATAACTTCACTTGACATATATGATAACATACATGAATCAATCCAAATGAGAAACTGTTAAAATAATCTCCTCTCGTATTACACCAACGCATCTGAGTCAAGAAATACTCCACCGGGGTCAAGATCATCAACATAACATTCTGCTTCTCCGAATAGGCATGGGTCAAACTCACGAAAAACAAAATCTCCCCTACTCGGAGGCATAATTTCTCATATCTCCCCTTTGTGTCTGCCTCCACTATCTCATGATCCCTAAAAATATACTCCAACGCCCACATGATCTTATCCCTGATTTATTGTGGGAACAAACGGAAGAAGGATTCGTGGGTGTCATACCCAGAATGTTGACTCCCATCGAGAAATACTACTTGAACACCATTCATGGAATACAGGAAATAGAATATGACGAATACACTGACTACACTAGTATCTATCATGATGGAATTATAAACATTATGGATTCTCCTCACAAGATGAAAATTAATGACATGGAATGGGAAGAAACAATGGACGGATGGTATGGAACTGTCAACAGGGAACTAACCACCGTCGAAAAATTCTACTTCAAGGACAGCTCCATTGATTATCATGAGGGGGTCACCACCATCTATATCTCAAACCCCAGTGATCACAGAATATTGGACACCCTCATCGCCTCTCTATTTGTTTTGTGGCTATGGGCATTATTTAATTAAAACTATAACCAAACACAAAGAGGTATGAATTATACTCGCCACTGGCCAGACCCATGATATCGGGTATGCTATCAGAAACATAGTCAAGGGCGCGAATATACAACACATCACCTGGATCTTGTGCCTTCTATATAACATAATCTGCTGGATACATAGACAAAATCCACCCATGAAACAAAACACCCCCATAAACTCATTACTCATGGGCGGATTCACCTCTCTCCCCTGCCAAACCGTAATCATCACCGAATTCACCAAAGACGAGAAGAACAACATATCCTCCATCCGAACTATCCACAACCACAAAGGACCCACAGCGAATCCAGCCCCAAACAATAACATATCCAACTGCATCTCATTCATCCATCTAGTTCTCACCGGGGTATACACAAAAAATAATATATTGATAATCGGGGAAACCACATCACAAACCGCATACAGACCCTTTATCAACATGTCATCTCGACCTTTATTGAATTCTGGAACCTCTCTTGCTGGTAATATGGCATTGACACAACACAACACACCGAATATAGTCTCCATCAAACTCATGAAGAACATACTCTCCCCCGTGGCCACTATTATTATCAAATAGATACCAAAACACAAATGCTGCATCAATAACATATCCTTATTATTATCATCCACCCCCATACAATATCTAACATTGAAAGCCAATAGGATTGGAAACGGAATCAATTGGGAAAAACAAAAGGATATCCAATCTGTTATGAATACTGTACAGAACCATATAGACACAATATACATAGTCATCGAGGTTATAAAGATAATAGGATGAGTTACACGGAGAAACATAAAACAATACAACGAGATATAATAGATAAACAACTGAAAACATATCAACTGGACAATATCATACTGGGAAACAGTGAAACGAGATTCCATTTGAGTCAATAAAAAACCTGTCAACCATATTCTATTTGTAAATATACTACGAAATAACATATCAACTCCTTCTTGTTGCTCCAACTTCATCTATTTTACAGACTCTTTTTTTAAATGTGAAACTTTTCTTTCCCTCTTTTGGCATCACCAATCTATTCTCATCCACGTACCTTGCTATAAGATAAGCCTCCACTGGATCCACATGAAACACGGGCGAGGCCCCTTCCTTAGTTGCATATGTAAACACCTTCTTCACCACCGCTTGTTGCTCCTTTGTCAATGCCTGGTAACTCAATGTCTTTCTCTCTGTATACGACTTTCCACTAATACCAAAATAAATCCTAACTCTCCTGGGAGAAACATAGAAATAGGGAATGTTCGGATATAAAAACTTAAAACACTCCTCCATATGACAAAACAGACACTTTACCATGAAATTCGTAAACGCTGGGGGACTTTCCACCGCAATCCACTTTGTTATCTTTAATTCCTCTTTAATACTATCAATGAAAACAAGCACCCTTTCTCTTAAATTTGTAAATGTCAACTTCGTTGCACCTATCAAATCAATCAACACCAAATGCGTCACCTTTGTATTCAAATTCCTCCACGCCAAACCAAAATTTCTCGAACCCGGGTCCATCCCCAATCCATATGAACTCATTTTGTGTTTTTCAATTCATCCCGATGCATGATATAAAATGGGACATACACGGCCATTCTGATTTGCACATTCTCTACTGTCTTTTCTTATTCCCAGGGGGAGATGAACACACACTTTTTTACTTAATCATGAGTCGAGTTGTCACTGAGGACCCATTGTCCAGTAGTCGGCGATAAGTGGTTAAATAAATATTCTCCCCCTGATTTCACTCTCGATTTTCCAAAAAAAATAAAATTCACTCCAAAAAAGAATGGTCGTGTAATCCCCACTTTTAATCATTGGCTGTGGATAAGTGAAACCTAATAGGTTCGATGATCGACACTAAAATGAAAGAAGACGAAGAAGAAATCACAAACATGGACCAACAGTATTATTCCATCATGCAAGAACATCAAGGGAGGGGAGGATTTGGGGGGTCACTCAAGCCACAACAAGTATATCAGATGGACTTGTTTCACCAAACCCAACTGGAGGCAGATAACCTCGAATCCCCCTTTCTCCGCCGCATGTATCAAGTATCAAAACAGGTAGACACTATCGCACAATCCAAGGAGGAATTACTTCATCTCATCATGTTTTGTTATCATGACGGAAACCAATGCCCCCTATTAAGAGAAGCGTTAACCAACTACTGCAATCTACCAGATGTAGACAAGAGGGTGATCGATTACTGCCAGGAGTACTGCACCAACCATGAGAAATATTGCAAGGGGGGCGAAATCTCCTTGCTCACTCCGGAAATTCAGGATGCATTTATCAAAGGTGGGAACTATTTCTTTCAACAGGTAGTCGAGGCCTATGAGTTGGGGTTCCCTCCCATCTTTTTAGAATATTCCCGCTTCTTGGCCAAGAAATTACACCAGAGTAGCAATGCCCTAGCTCTGATCAAAGAAGTGTACCATCACAACGACCAAGATATTATTGATGAATTTGGTGAAGACATTATCAAGAAGTATGAAGTTGATTAACCTATATTCATATACTCTCTACTATAACACTTCATATTATACAAAAATGAATCAACCTCGTATCTAACCCTCATCAATATGTTATTATCAAAGTTGACCACATATCCTGTCATCATTTCCACTTGTTTTGAATATATAGTGACATTGCGGGCTTGACATGGATTAACCTCTAACAATGAATGCTCCAACTCTCTAAACTGAATCCATTGCATCTCATATGTCCTTCTACCATCCTCTAATCTTTGATTCTCATTCATCAACATCAATCTTGTATCCTTGAAAAACTCTATCCTCACCTGCTGAATAGTAGTAAACATCTCCTTGATACCATTCAGATGATCAACATTATGAAACAAGGCCGTCAACATATCCATAGATCGCTTCTCCAACTCTATAATCTCCAATCTCCTCTGAGCTACATACTGATAACAGGCGGCTACTTGTTGCTTTTGCTTATAAAACGCCTTTTCAACACATCGATACCATTTGTTATATCTTCTATGAGCCAATCGAAGCATAATGGTCACTTTACTCATATTACCATCTTGGAACACTTCTGACTTCAAAAACTCATCACTCACAATATCTATATTACTCAAAGCACAAATATACGAATTTTCTATTTTTTTCTCATCCGCATTAGACATCATTTTTTGTGAATTATGTCAAACTCATGGAACACCATCATCAGACAGGAAGTATATAAGGCTATACAATGTGTCATCAAGAATCCACATAGCACTATATTCAGGGAACCAGTCAATGATCTACCCAACTATCACCAAATCATCACTCATCCCATGGATCTTCACACTCTCTCTAAACTAGTTCTAGAATCCGCCCCTATGGACATCTACATCTTTCTATTTCTCTCTAGGTTGATATTCAAAAATGCCTTTACTTATTATGCCGGGGATGTGGCCATGGAAAAACAATCCAGGATATGCATGCAGATCTTCAAACAATATGTACTCATTGGGTGTCTAAGAAAGTGCGGGTATGTCAAATTATCCCTTAAGTTTAGATAACACCAACTCTTTTACTCCATCTTGATCGATATCAATCACCAACTTTTCAATAGACTCTCTCATAGTTTTATCCATATCAGAATAGTAATACTCCTTTTTCATATCTCGGATCAATTCCAATATGAAACTAGATTGACAACAGTTACCATATTTCATATGATAGAGTAAGAGCAGTTCATAGAGAAATCGACCCTGATTAATAATAAAACCATGCTCCGTCATACATTTACCAAACTCATCCACACATGTCCCTTTATTACTCCGGATCCATATTTCACAGATATCAAGCACCGACAATTCAAAAGGGATGCCATTTTCTCTTCTACTCTCTAGACACTTTATGAACCAATCCGTGTACATCACCAAATCATATATGCGACCTGTCCTTTTACCCATGAATTGTGACAACAGAGGAAAAATGACATTCTCCATCCTCATCACTCCTCATAATCATGATTGCATAGGATTTAGGGAAATCTGGCTTGAAACACTTTATCTCTGTATCTGTTATCAACCAAATATCAACCTCCAAAGACTTTGATAACAGAGACACCTTATGAAGATCACCATCTCTTGTATCTGTCATTATATCTGTCATCACATAATTAGTATACTTATCCTCCTTGAAATCCTCTGCCAAATACAATCGAACTTCTCTCTCATAATGAATATCCCCCCAAATCTGATGAGCCAATATGGCATACAACGTATTTCCATTGTAACACTCGGTCCAAAAATTTCTCTTCAATTGGAACTCTATGTTTCCTCCATCAACCTTGACAACTTTGAAATCATAACAGGGAACCCTAACTGTGAAATCCCTTCTCTGTTTACCTATATCTATTCCATTTCTAAATCTATATCTTACAGTGTAATACTCATTCGTCATAGTATCATAATCTTTAGTGAAATCATCAAAGTCTGAATACTCGTCAACCTCCAAATTACCCTTTAAGACCGTCCATGACAACGAGCTTGGAGTATGTAACCCTTCCACTTCACTAGGCAATAACAGGTGAGGCACATTAGGAATTATCTTCTCCATAAACCTTCTCGTCTGACGGAACCCTATGAATCGATTACTATTCACCACCTTCATATGAACATAATCCAACATGAAATGAGCATCGGATCTCAATTGAGGATCATCGAACACCACTCTCAATGGATTCAGGAAGACCTGTTGCAATGCCCTGATACAATCACCCTTGCTTTTATATCCGTGAAATTTATTTATTATATCCATAATCATATTATCATCATCATTGATGATAGTATAATTTGGCAAATGAACCCATGGGTTTGGTCTATTTCTGAACCTCTCGGCTCTCGATTGCTGATATATATCGAATAACAAAAATAACGTAATCTCTTTCATCCCCTTCTTATTCTTTTTGTGATTTCTCTATTTATCATATTACCCACCACCACCACCGAATAGAAATCAAGATACCACATCTCACCACTCTCCTCATCCATTTCCATAGTACTCCAATCACTCAAATGTTTCAATGGACATCTTGGGGCATATCTTGCATCCAACACTATATTATCCCCTCTGGAGATCACAGCGAATATCGGGTAATTTGATATCGTGACTCCATACATCTCGTCAAATATAAAACACGGAATACACCCATCTGTCGCAATTTTTCCACTCAAACTCCCTGTTGGATTACTCAGGTTACAATAACCAAACATCTTTATTATAGACTTTCTATTAATTTGTGAACCAAACACGCCATTTCATTTTCAAACACCACTCTCTGTAACTCCATATTGTAATCCTTATATTCAACTATGATCTGCTTTGAGACAAAATAATGAACCACCTTGTCATTATCCCTAATCAAACAGAATGTCATCACCTCACCCTCTTTTACAACTCTTGGATTAATCAACAACCTTCTACCATTCTTCACATACCCTATCTTATAATAAACCCCAAACTGAGAAGCTGAAGTTGCATCTTGATCTCCTGAATACAATTGCATATGATTATATAAAGATTGGATCCTTGATTTATCACTCTCCTCACATACCATCAAAGAGGTCAAATATGGCGTGTTTGGATTAAATTCGTGGAATTCACCCAAGTCACATCGAGATGTCCATCTTTTCCACAACATCTCCACACTCCTAGTTTGATCCCATTCCCCCATCAACCAAACCGATAAACCCACCAAGGACAGGATAAAACAATGTTTCCAGACTTTTCCCACATGATTTTCCAACATTTTCTCCTTCTCCTTCTCCTTTCCCATATTGTGGCCCAACACTTTCAAATCACACCTCTCAGCATACATGGATATTTTTGGTGCTTTCACATCTTATACAACCTTTTATTATTTATCATAAACCCAACTCATCCTCATGGTGTCTCTTTCATGATCCAAAGTGCCTTTATGTATCTCCCTTATCTCTATATTCACAGACTATTGACCGCATGGATTATAGTATGTTTCACCCTGACAACCATGTATCTCCTATTTTCAGACACGGAGGATGACTTTTTCCACAGGATCAGTCTCATTTATTGCTTCAGTGAAGTCATCAAGACAAATCTCTACACCTTTAAGCTATTCTCCTATGGCCCCATGCTCATTCTCCTGGAACACATTCTTTTAGTCACCATATGTCTCCTTGATATCTCACACGGGTTGAAATGGTATATACCTCTGCTACTATCTATCCTATTACCATCCTACTACCAAATCGAATTAAACAGGTGGGGCGAGAAGGGATACAGTCAAGAGAATATCCTCACTTGGGTATTCTCTCACAGCAATCCAATTCATCTTTGCATAGAGGACAACACCCCAACATATAGGAAAATTGTCATGAAATCTGGCGACGTATATTCTCTCCCTGCTGATAAAGCCGAAATCATTGTCAAACAATTCAAGGGAGTATCTTTCTCAGAAGGATAACACATAGGGGAACATCATCAATTCAAGGATCATCATCATAGGGGAACATCATCAATTCAAGGATCATCATCATAGGGGAACATCATCATAGGGACAACAATCAATTCAAGGAGCGACATTAATTAATTTGCGTGATATATACAAGGGAGTATCACAAGGACAACACACAACACTCAATAGCCTCATCCACTGTTGGACCGAATCTCGTCATATTGTTCATCCTCTCAAACACCCTAGATGGACACGGGAAATTCATATGCTTCATTATCTCCAACGGGCTTGAATGGAAAAACACGAATGACAATGGATGAGCCCAATCTTTGTCCACTCCAATAGCTTCTATGAAACGTTTCTGATAAGAACTCCCCTTTAATTTCAATCTGGTCAAGATATAGATATAACCAAATACATCCTCTCTGATCCATTGTTTATACTTGTCCACCATGAATTTATTCGGTAATCTTTCCACAAACTCCTTCACCCACTCCATGGAATAATGATTCAAGAAGATGATGATCATGTTGGTCATATTCACAGTGTAATATGGAATCCTCATTCCCCTCTGCAACGACATGTATCGGAGGGATTGATCGAACCTTGCCAATGACCTAATGACGTAATAACAAGTCTCCGAGGACAGGCCTGGTTTCTTCTTTATACCCATTCTGATATTCTCAAAATAAGTCATGAACAACAACTTCTCCGACGCTATCATATTACCATCTATCTTGATATCTCTCCAATCCTTATCCACAAAGAAACACGCAAACAGGAACAACAGGATTTCCATATGACGAAGACTACTATTCCTTGGGTCACTACATATCTCTTTCAATCCTTCTATAATGACACTCTTCTCCTCCATCACTAATGGCTTTGGCAACTCTATGTTCAAAAATCGATTAACCTCTTTTTTATATTCATCCTCACCGATCAACTTACAAGGGATGGAATTAAGCTTGAATTGAAGCAAGCTTGGTATCAATAATTTGTTTGGTAACAACGAAATCAATATACACGCTCTCGGGAAAACAGTTGCATAGTCACGGAGATTCTGAGTTTGCTGAGGAGCCAGAACTTGATAACTTGATTCTGGATGAAACATTGTGAGATCACAAAAATGATGATCAGAAAGAAAAATCTATCTGCCCTTGTTGGACCAGAGATATGCAACAAGGAGTTAAACGAAGTTTATGGAATGGATACCCCATATCAATCCATTCATAATCCGGTTGACAGCGAAGCTCCTATCTATGACCTCCAGAAGAAAGAGATAGTATTCCTCTTGAACGAAAATAACATCTCCTTTCCATTCTCCAGTGATCACGCAGTAGTACGATTAGTCGCTCTCATTTGTACTGAATACTCCACTGATATACCATTGGCTATCAATTTCCATCACCCAGTTGGAGGCGATATGCTTACCATTCCATCTCTTGTTGAATGTTCAGGTATTGAAAATGGGAAGTGTGTTGACATCCTTTTGAATACAAGCAGTCAGTTATTGGTGCAAGATAAATTCCGAATTTGGTTTCGTCCATCTTTTAGGGCCAGTGAGAAATTACGGAAATTAATCCCCTTGGTTGATATCAAAAAATGCGAGAATGACCATGGAGTAGTCACTATGATCGATAACAACATCCAAACCCTCTATTTACCAGTAGACAAGGACAAGGAAGGACCACTTTGCCCTCTCGGATTCATTTTTGCTCAATGTTATTTCAAGGACGATACCAAGTTACAAGCAGCCTTAGTTCCCATTCCAAATGCCACCGATAGGAAAGGATTGAAATGCGATCTGGAAACCATGAAACAATTTAAAAAATTATTATTTGAAAATATCAGAGATCCTAGACCACTCATTGTATTCAATAGCTTTAAACTGAATGTTACTCCTATGGCCAAGGTGGACAAATGGAATGCCTCTATGAGGGTAGTTATGTATTATTCTGCACAATAATGAACTGGTTAGATTTAAAAAACTACATCCCCTCCTCTCGTTGGGAACAATTTGATCTTCTTATCGAAACCGATGACAATCTGGTTATCCCTATCAATGGAATCAACACCAGGAACTTTCCCAAAACTAATCTATGGAAATCAAGGGACGAAGACTATATCTCCCATTGGCAACGAGTTGGCTTGACTGTTTTTGACTTTAAGTTCTTACATGGCCATCGACCTGAATACGACAAAGTCTTCAAAATTACCCGGAGATACTATCACTGTAGTATAACCTTATTAGTGAAAATGGACGAGTTTTGGATTCAAGAACGGGATCTGGTGGGAGACTACATGGTGAACGAAGACAGAGTGATCAAGAGTGTCAATTGTGGAAGAGCGAAACTTATTTTAGTAGATGTCGTGTCACGCACTTTCTAATTTATCTATCTTTTCATCCTTGTTATATGTTTTAATCTGCACCTGGAATGCTTCCATATCCTCAAACAACTGGTGTAAATTGTTAAACACTCTCGCTAAACAATAATACACCGGATCAATTACATAATTCATTTTTGTGATATTTTTTAAAATAACCCAGATACTCTTCATACAACTCTCTTCTCTTTTTACATATACTTTCTATCTTGAGATTATTAGTGAATTCCATACATGCTAACAAGGCAGTTCTCTGTTCCTCCTCTGTACCATAATCATAGGCATCCATGGCATCAGATTTCAAGTGCTCATCTTTACACTGGGTTACCATATATGGATACTGTCTAGTCGTCATAATAACAACGGGATAACAACACTCCAATTACTTTGTGTATTTGATATATATATAGCAACGGTGGATAATAAACCTATATAAACGAACAAAGAGAAACAGATGGAGCAAGGATTGAGATCTGTCCAACGGGGGCTTGAATAGGTTCTGTATAAAAAATAAAGAAACCAAAATTGTGGCACGTCATATGTGAAAGCCATCGTCTTCGCCAAACAACTATATTCCCCTCCACTGACCGCACACGATAATATACCAATACTCCAATGATATCTACCATACAACATCACCAAGAGATAGGCCACCGAACATCCAAGTATCTTTTTATATTTCATGATTGTGTTTTATTGTGATATATCGTGGACTCAATATGGTTCGTTGTTCGGGGAGCAATGATATAAAGTCAGGAATTCTCAACCATTCTATTTTGTCATGATTTTTATTTTTCTTCAATTAAACAAGGGGGAACTGGTACACACTTTTTTATTTAATCATCACTCCCCGAACAATGAACCATATTGAGTCCATATCAGTTGGATGCGAAGGGTTAATGGGCTGATAGATGGGATAAGGTGGACGGATAGTGATTGGTAGGTCGAGAAGAGATGATATAAAGTGGGAAATACACGACCATTCTGATTTTCATTCTTTTTTTAATTCCCTTCCATTTTCTAGGGGGAGATGAGTACACACTTTTTTACTAAACCACTACTCGCCGAACAATGGAACTATGGGTGATCAAGGTGAGTGGTTTACTGAAGTGAAATCACAAATGCAAGTATTAAAAAGTATCTTCGATGGTGATATTGATAGGATCAGGGGATTGATGCAAGAAGGACTCAATATGAACCGGGGGTATCGAAGTCTCGATGGATTTGATACTCCTCTACATTACGCCTCTCGAGTCAATAATTTCAATATAGTCAAGTTATTGGTGGAAGGCGGGGCCGACGTGAACAATGACAAAGACGGGGAGAACCTTCCTTTATGTGCAGCCGTGTTTAATCAAAGCGAGATCATAGTCAGGTATCTCTTGGAGCATGGGGCTAATGCCAATGTGATGTACCGGGATTACAAAGGGGGCAAGGAAAGCACACATGTATTATTCCTCGCCTTGGGCAAGTCCACCACCATATTTCAACTCTTGCTAAAGTACGGGGCCAATCCCAGCTGTATGGATAATATGGGCGGTGGAATA
>Ga0302198_10002471_pt1 | contig 19405 bp, 18 predicted proteins | sample II_Bog_N2_2_FD_193521 | JGI IMG/M metagenome (GOLD analysis project Ga0302198, IMG submission 193521) | Peat permafrost microbial communities from Stordalen Mire near Abisko, Sweden - II_Bog_N2_2 | ecosystem: Environmental > Terrestrial > Soil > Wetlands > Peat | place: Sweden: Abisko... | reverse complement strand
ACGTACATACCTGCGGGGGTGTTTGTTTCAGCCCATTCGCCCTATCTTTCGGAGCAGAGTTTGAATAAGCAGCTTTGGGTGGAGCCTAGGAGAATCGAACTCCTGACCTCCTGCTTGCAAAGCAGGCGCTCTACCAATTGAGCTAAGGCCCCGGATGGGGTTTCGTGGGGGTACCAGGACTTGAACCTGGGACCTCTTCGTTATCAGCGAAGCGCTCTAACCGCCTGAGCTATACCCCCGTGGAGCAGATACGAGAGTATCGCACCGCACCGCCAATGCGTAATCCTGACCGGCCTGCACGGGCACCGGTGCGGACTTGCACCGGATTGCCTACTGGTTTGTGAATCCCACCAGCAATCCGCCCGTCAGGCGCACCGTGAAGTTGTAGAGGATGCTGCCGATCGCGCCGAGTGCGGTACCGACAACGACATTGAGCAGGGCGACAACGAACGCGAAACCGGCAACCGTGACGAGGGACGCGCTCGACTCGATCGAGAAGGTCGGGTTGTCGAGGATATCGCGCAGCGTGCCGTCCAGGGCATGGAACACCTGCAGGGCATCCAGCAACACCCAAATCAGAATGGATGCGACGACCAGCACAATGCCGGCACACACCGAAACCAGGAAGGCGAGCTTGAGCGTCGACCAGAAGTCGAGGTAGACGAGCTTGAGCCGAACCTGCTTACTGGCCACCGCTCGCTGCGACTTGCGCTGGAGTTTTTCCGCGACGCTACTCATCTACCGATTCGTCCTTCCCAGGCTCCGTCGCATCCCCCGCCTCAGCGGGCTCGTCGACATCCTGTGCTTCTAGATTACGTTCACTGTTCTTGGCGACGGCAATGATCTTGTCGTCTTCAGCGAACCGGGCAAAAACGACACCCATGGTGTCTCTACCCTTGGCCGGCACTTCGGCCACGGATGACCGTACCACCTTGCCGCTGGCAAGAACCACAAGGACCTCGTCGTCGTCGTCCACGATGAGGGCACCCGCGAGATCTCCGCGAGCCTCCTGGAGCTTGGCGACCTTGATGCCGAGCCCGCCGCGGTTCTGCACCCGGTACTGGTCTGCCGAGGTGCGCTTCGCGTAGCCGCCCTCGGTGACGACGAAGACATAGCCACTGTCCGAAACTACGCTCGCATCCAGCAGCTGGTCGTCCTCCCTGAAGTGCATTCCGATCACCCCTGAGGTTGACCTGCCCATCGGCCGCAGGGCAGCATCCGATGCCGTGAACCGGATCGACATGCCCTTGCGGGACACCAGGAGTACGTCCTGGTCTTCCTCGACCAGCAGCGCGGAGACCAGTTCGTCCTCTTCCCGCAGGTTGATGGCGATGATGCCGCCGGTGCGGTTGGTGTCATAGTCGCTGAGCGCCGTCTTCTTGATCAGGCCGTCGCGGGTCGCAAGCACCAGGTATTTTGCTGCCTGGTAGTCGCGGATGTCGAGCACCTGTGCGACTTCTTCGCCCGGCTGCAGGGCCAGCAGGTTGGCCAGGTGCTGGCCCTTCGCGTCGCGACCCGCCTCCTGGATCTCGTAGGTCTTCGCTCGGAGCACCCGCCCGGTGTTTGTGAAGAACAGCAACCAATGGTGCGTCGTGGTCACGAAGAAGTGCTCGACCACGTCGTCGGCCCGCAGCTGCGCACCCTTGACGCCCTTACCGCCACGGTGCTGGCTGCGGTAGTTGTCACTGCGGGTTCGCTTCACGTATCCACCGCGAGTGATGGTGACGACCATCTCCTCCTCGGGGATGAGGTCTTCGACACTCATGTCACCGTCGAAGCCGAACATGATCTCGGTGCGGCGGTCATCGCCGAATCGCTCGACGATCTCGGTGAGCTCGTCACGAACGATGGAGCGCTGCTCCGACGGGGTGACCAGGATGTGCCGGTAGCCCTCGATGAGTTCGGTGAGTTCCGCGGCCTCGTCGATGATCTTCTGGCGCTCGAGCGCGGCGAGGCGCCGCAGCTGCATATCGAGAATCGCCCGGGCCTGGAGCTCGTCGATGTCGAGGAGGCCCATGAGTCCCTCACGGGCAGCCTCAGTGTCGGCGCTGGCGCGAATCAGGGCGATGACCTCGTCGAGGGCGTCGAGCGCTTTGAGGTAGGCGGTGAGGATGTGCATCCGCTCCTCCGCCTTGCGCAGGCGGAAGGTGGTGCGCCGCACGATGACCTCGATCTGGTGGTCGATCCAGTGCGTGATGAACCCGTCGAGGGGAAGCGTGCGGGGAATGCCGTCGACGATCGCCAGCATGTTGGCGCCGAAGTTCTCCTGCAGCTGCGTGTGCTTGTACAGGTTGTTGAGTACGACCTTGGCGACGGCGTCGCGCTTGAGCACGATAACGAGGCGCTGGCCGGTGCGCCCTGAGCTTTCGTCGCGGATGTCGGCGATGCCCTGCAGACGGCCATCCTTGACGAGATCGGCGATCTTTTGGGCCAGGTTGTCGGGGTTGACCTGGTACGGCAGTTCGGTAATGACGAGGCAGGTGCGACCCTGCAGCTCCTCAACATTGACGACCGCCCGCATCGTGATCGAGCCGCGACCTGTGCGGTAGGCATCCTGGATGCCCTTGAGCCCAAGAATCTGCGCACCGGTCGGGAAGTCGGGCCCCTTGACACGCTGGATGAGGGCCTCGAGCAGTTCCTCGCGAGTGGCCTCCGGATTCTCGAGTGCCCAGAGCGCGCCCGCAGACACTTCGCGAAGATTGTGGGGCGGGATGTTGGTGGCCATGCCAACCGCGATACCGACCGAGCCGTTGACCAGGAGGTTCGGGAACCGGGCCGGGAGAACGACGGGTTCCTGGGTCTTTCCGTCGTAGTTGTCCTGGAAGTCGACGGTCTCTTCGTCGATGTCACGCACCATCTCCATCGCGAGGGGCGCCATTTTGGTCTCGGTGTACCGCATGGCGGCCGCGCCGTCGTTGCCGGCCGACCCGAAGTTGCCCTGGCCGAGTGCCAGCGGGTAGCGCAGGCTCCACGGCTGCACCAGTCGTACGAGAGCGTCGTAAATCGAGGAGTCACCATGCGGGTGGAATTGACCCATGACATCGCCGACGATGCGCGTGCACTTGTTGAACCCCTTGTCGGGACGGTAGCCGCCGTCGTACATGCCGTAGATGACTCGGCGATGCACGGGCTTGAGGCCATCGCGAACCTCGGGAAGGGCGCGGCCCACGATGACGCTCATCGCGTAGTCGAGGTACGACCGCTGCATCTCCAGCTGCAGGTCGACCTGTTCGATCTTGTCGTGCCGGGTGTCGACCACGGCCTTCTCGAAGGTCGGTTCGGTGGTGGGTTCTGTCTCGTCAGCCATGGGTCAGTCCTTAAATGTCCAGGAAGCGAACGTCTTTGGCGTTGCGCTGGATGAACGATCGGCGCGAGTCGACGTCTTCACCCATCAGTGTCGAGAAGATCTCGTCGGCAGCGGCGGCATCATCCAGGGTCACCTGCATCAGAGTGCGGGTCGCCGGGTCCATGGTCGTCTCCCACAGCTCGCTGTAGTCCATCTCGCCGAGGCCCTTGTAGCGCTGGATCCCGTTTTCTTTGGGCATACGCTTGCCGGCGGCAAGGCCTGCCTCCTGCAGGGCATCCTTCTCACGGTCGCTGTAGACGAACTGGTGCTCGGCGTTCGACCACTTGAGCCGGTAGAGCGGTGGCTGCGCAAGGTAGACGTACCCGTGGTCGATCAGTGGACGCATATACCGGAACAACAGCGTGAGGATGAGGGTGGTGATGTGCTGGCCGTCGACGTCGGCATCCGCCATCAGCACGATCTTGTGATACCTGGCCTTCTCGGGAGCGAAATCCTCGCCCACGCCCGCGCCGAACGCGGTGATCATGGCCTGAACCTCGTTGTTCGCGAGTGCGCGATCGAGCCGGGCCTTCTCGACATTGAGGATCTTGCCTCGCAGCGGAAGAATCGCCTGGAACTCCGGGTTTCGGCCCTGTACAGCCGAGCCGCCGGCCGAGTCACCCTCGACGAGGAAGATTTCGGAGAGCGACGGGTCTTTGCTGGAGCAGTCACGCAGCTTGCCGGGCATCCCGCCCGACTCGAGGAGCCCCTTGCGCCGGGTTTGTTCGCGCGCCTTACGGGCGGCGATCCGCGCCTGGGAGGCCTGGATCGCTTTGCGAATGATGTTGCGCGCTTCAGTCGGATGCGAGTCGAACCAATCGCCGAGCTGCTGCCCGGCGACCCGCTGCACGAAGGCTTTCGCCTCGGTGTTGCCCAGCTTCGTCTTCGTCTGGCCCTCGAACTGCGGCTCGGCAAGCTTGACCGAGATGACGGCGGTCAGTCCCTCGCGAACGTCGTCACCGGAAAGGTTTTCGTCTTTCTCCTTGATGATCTGCTTCTCGCGCGCGTAGCGGTTGACCAGCGTGGTCAGCGCCGCGCGGAAACCCTCTTCGTGGGTGCCGCCCTCGTGCGTGTTGATTGTGTTGGCGTAGGTGTGGACACTCTCGGTGTAACCGTTGGTCCACTGCATCGCGACCTCGAGGGAGATCTTGCGGTCGGTGTCTTCCGACTCGAAAGCGATGATGTCCGGATGCACCAGTTCGTTCTTCTTGGCGTTGTTCAGATACTCGACATAATCCTCGAGACCGCGCTCGTACATGTAGCTCTGCGTGACTTCTTCATCGCTGCGCTCGTCGGTGACGGTGATGCGCAACCCCTTGTTGAGGAATGCCATCTGCTGGAACCGGGCGCGCAGGGTCTCGTAATCGAATTCGACCGTCTCGAACGTTTCGGCGCTGGGCCAGAAGGTGATGGTCGTGCCCGTCTCATCGGATGTCTCGCCCTGCTTCAGCGGGGCGGTCGCGACACCGTTTTCGAAGCTGACCCGCCAGACGTAGCCCTGCTGTCGCACTTCGACGTCAAGTTCCCGAGACAGCGCGTTGACGACCGAGATGCCGACCCCGTGGAGTCCACCGGACACCGCGTAGGCCCCGCCGCCGAACTTGCCGCCGGCGTGGAGGATGGTGAGCACGACCTCGACGGTCGATTTCTGCTCCTGCTGGTTCATTGCGACCGGGATGCCACGGCCGTTGTCGACGACACGAACGCTGCCGTCTTTTCGGATGAAGACCCGGATGTCGTCGCAATACCCTGCAAGCGCCTCGTCGACAGAGTTGTCAACCACTTCGTAGACCAGGTGATGAAGGCCCCGTGGCCCCGTCGACCCGATGTACATACCGGGACGCTTACGGACGGCCTCCAGCCCTTCGAGGATCTGGATCTGGTCGGCGCCGTAGCTGTCGTCGGGCCCCTTGCGTTCGTGAACGAAGGGTACCGGAGCCTCCGGTCGATCTTCGGGCAGGTCGCTGGAGACTGGAATGCTCATATAACTGTGGCTCCCGCCGAGTTGTTGATTCGTGTCATTCGGGGGATGGTTCCTTGACGGAGGTCCCGACGACACGATAATTCTACCAAATCGGATGCCGGTGTGCGGGCTTTGACGCCCCACTGGGGACAGTTATGCCCCGGTGAGAGTGTTTTGCATTCCTAGCCGTAGGTATCGCGTGGACCGCGGCCTGGAATCGATCTGGTGCCCCGTTTCCAGGAGGGGGCGTTCGGTCCATCGAATTTAACCGACTCGATGCCTGCGTCCGGGAACCGCTGCGCGATACTCGTGGTGATCTGCCCGCGCATCAGCCGCAACTGCGTGGCCCACGCTGTGGAGTCGCACCGCACCACCAAAACCCCGTCTTCTATTCCCATCGGCTCGGAGTGCTCGGCCGTCTCAGCGCCGGCCAGCTCGGACCACGACGCGAGGAGGTCGGCCTTCGCGAGGGATGAATTCCACCCGAGACGACTCGTGAGTCCGTCCAGGATGTCATCGATGCCCCGCGGGTCCCGCCCGGTACCAAACGGGACGCTTGCTCCCTCACGCGAATTCCTGGCGCGCTTGCGTGCATCCGGCGATCGGGTCGCCGGGTCGCCGAAGAGCGCCCGCATCCGCAGGTAAACGGCCACATGCTCGGGGACCGGTTCCACAGGTTCAGCCACCCTCGGACTCCTTGACCAGTGCGCCGGCACGGATGAGCACCGAGTTGCCCGCAAGTTGTGCCGGCACATCCCCACCCACCGCCGCGGTGATGAGCACCTGCTCGAACCCCTCTATCGCCTCAGCAAGCCGACCGCGACGGGATTCGTCGAGCTCAGCGAAGACATCGTCAAGGATCAGCACAGGGTCTCCCGCATTGGACTCGCGTCGCAGCACAGCTGCGGAGGCGAGCTTGAGCGAGAGCGCAAAAGACCAGGATTCACCGTGGCTCGCGTATCCTCGCGCGGGCAACGCATTCAGGGTCAGGACGAGATCGTCGCGATGGGGCCCGACCAGGGTGATCCCTCTCTCCAATTCCGCCCTGCGTACTCTCGCTGTTGCGGCCCGGAAGGCGTCCGCTATCTCTGCGAGCTGGAGGCGACCCACTCGCACGGCGTCGCTGGCCTCCTCGGGCGGCGTCTCCTCCGTGGTGGAGGACAGGATGCTGAGCTGGCTTGCCAGCGACGCGGCATGTTCCCGGCCCGCGATCGCTTCGTACGCGATCTCCACCTCGGGCGCCAGCTCCGCGATGAGGTCCGCTCTTGCGCGGATGATTTCTGTGCCGAACTCGACCAGCCGTTCGTCCCACAGGTCGAGTGTGCTGAGTTGCCCGCGCGCTCCCGACGCACGCGCAGATTTCAGGAGCGTATTTCTTTGGCGGAGCACGCGATCGTAGTCCGCGAGCACCGCGCTCATGCGCGGCGAGCGCAAGACGAGTAATTCATCCAGAAACCGGCGGCGACCCGAGGGTTCCCCGCGGACCAGAGCAAGGTCTTCCGGTGCGAACAACACGCTCGAGAAATATCGTGGGAGTTCCCTCGTCTTGATAGCCGAACGGTTGACCTGCGCCCGGTTGGCTCCAACCCTGTTGATCTGCACCTCGGCGAGCACCGACTGGGCTCGGTTCTTAAGGCGCGCACGAACGATTGCCGATTCGTGCCCCGATTTGATCAGGGCGTGATCGGTGGACACCCGGTGCGACCCGAGGGTGCTCAGAAATCCCAGGGCCTCGACCAGGTTGGTCTTACCCTGACCGTTACTACCGACGAACAGGTTCGGTCCGGGGGCCAGATCCAGCTCAAGGGACTCGTAATTACGAAAATGCGTCAGGCCAAGGTGGGTTACCTGCACTTCGGCGCGACCCTCACAGCACTACGGGGGATATCGGATTCACTTCTTGTGAACGGCGTGACCGCCGAACTGGTTGCGTAAGGCAGCCACCGCCTTCATCGATGGGGACTGGTCGCCCTGTCGAGAAACGAATCGGGCAAAAATGGCGGCGCTGATGGTGGGAACCGGAACCGCGTTGTTGAGGGCCTCCTGCACGGTCCAGCGGCCCTCCCCTGAATCATCGACGTACCCTTCGATCTGTGAGAACCGGGGGTCTTCCTCAAGAGCCCGCACCAGCAACTCCAGGAGCCAGGAGCGAACGACTGTACCGCGTTCCCAGGCTTTGAATGTGCCGGTGACATCTTTGATGAGATCGGGTCGTGAACTGAGAAGTTCGTAGCCTTCACCCCAGGCCTGCATGATCGCGTACTCGATGCCGTTGTGCACCATTTTCGCGTAGTGCCCCGAGCCTACTTCTCCGACATGCACAAAACCCTCATCGCGCGGGCCCTCGGGCCGCAGGGCATCAAAAACGGGCATCACTCGCTGGACGTCTTCCGCGTCCCCGCCGCACATGAGGCCATAGCCGTTTGCGAGTCCCCACACACCGCCGGAGACACCGCAGTCGATGAACTTGATCTTCTTTTCGGCGAGGAATGTGGCGTGAACGGCATCCTCCGTGAACTTTGAGTTGCCACCGTCGATAACGAGGTCGCCCTCCTCAAGGACCTCTGAAAGGTCGTGGATGACGCTGTCGGTAATCGCTCCGGAGGGAACCATCACCCAGACAGTCCGCGGCGTGGGAAGAGCGTCAGCAAGATCTTGCAGCGTCTTGACATCAGTAACGGCCGGGTTGGGATCGTAACCCGTGACCTCAACGCCGCCCTTCCGCAGTCTTTCGCGCATGTTGTTGCCCATTTTGCCGAGACCGATAAGACCAATGTGCATAACGTCGTACTCCAGGATTATTCAGGACCGGACCTAGCGAAGCAGCAGGTTCGGCTGCAACAGGTATTTGTAGTTATCTGCACCGGCCTGGTCCTTTGACGACTGGCTGGTGATGAGCACAGGGCCCGGTTTGTTGGGGTTGTCTGTCTTGGTGAACGATATCCGTACGAATTCGGAATGCACCGCGCCGAGACCGTCGAGGAGAAATTGCGGTTTAAGTGACACCACTGTGTCGCCGCCGGTGAGAAACGCGTCGATCGTTTCCGACGCCTGCGCCTGCTCTGAACCAATCGCTTCAAGCGTCAGGCCGTCGAGTGAGAAGGAGAACCGAAGCGCAGCCTCACGCTCGAGAACTAGCGAGACCCGGCGAGTTGCCTCGACGAGCTCGGCGGTGTTCATCACCGCGTAGTTGTCGACGTTCTCGGGGAACAGCCGTTTGACCGGGGGAAAATTGCCCTTGATCAGGAGGGATGTGACGGTGCGCTTGTCTGCCCTGAAAGCGATGAGCTCTCGTTCATCCGTGCTGGTGATGGCGATTGAAAGAGTGCCGCTGTGCCCGAATGTCTTACCGATCTCTGTGAGGGTGCGTGAAGGAACCAGGGCCGTGACGGGTTCGACGATTGAGTCGCCGGCCGCCCACTCTATTTCTCGAACCGCCACGCGGTAGCGGTCGGTGGCGACCAGGGACAGGCTGGTGCGCGAGACCTCGAGCTGCACTCCGGTGATGACAGGGGTGACATCATCGCGCGAGGCAGCGACGGCCACCTGGGCTACCGCGTTCGCGAAGGCCTCCGCATCCAGCGATCCCGATGTCTCACCAATTTGAGGAAGTGTCGGATATTCCTCAACGGGCATGCTGAGAAGCGTGAAGTGGGCGGAACCGCAGGAAACAGTAATGCGGGACTCTTCGGTAGAGAACACAACCGGTGCGTTCGGCAACCGGCTGGCGATCTCCGCCAGGAGCCGGCCCGAGACCAGGACACGGCCAGGTTCCTCGATGTCTGCTGTGATCTCGGTCTGCGCAGAAACCTCGTAATCGAAGGACGACAGGGTGAGGACAGTCTGGCCGTCGTCCGATCGCGCCGCTTCGAGCAGCACCCCACTCAGGATCGGCAGGGTTGTGCGCTGCGGCAGCAACTTGACAGCGAACGAAACCGCCTCGCTGAACACGTCTCTGTTGACCTGAAATTTCACGGGTACACCCCTCACGCGCCGTACGGGTCGTCCGGCAGATTAATACTGGCACGGCACGTGGTCGGCCAGATCAAAGGTTGTCTTCTTGGATAGTCATTTATTAAAGAGGTTAAAATTCATAACCGTTGTGGAAAGTGTTGATAACTGTTGCTCTTCGAAGCGGGAGTAGGAAACTACACGCGTGAAAGATGTTGATCGACGGGAGAAAACTTCTCTCGACGGTGGGGAAACCGGCGGATCACACACTGCCATTTCCACAGGGCGGAGTTATTGATCAACAATCACTCCCGGCGAGTTGCGCAGGTTGTACACAGGTTATCCACACTGTGGGAACTCCCCGTTCGGGGGGTACCGACCTACATCTTTCCGTAGCGGTGATTCTGTTTGATCCTGCTGGTCAGTTCGGTGACCTGGTTGTAGATCGACCGTCGCTCCTTCATCAGCTCGGTGATCTTCTTGTTCGCGTACATGACTGTGGTGTGGTCGCGGTTGCCGAACAGCTGCCCGATCTTAGGCAATGACAGGTTGGTCATTTCCCGGCACAGGTACATCGCGATCTGGCGAGCGGTGGCAACGGCTTGCGAGCGTGATGAGCCGTAAAGGTCGTCGACGCTGAGCTTGAAGTAGTCCGCAGTGTGGTTGATGATGTCGACCGGTGCGATCACGTTGTCTTCGTCGAGCGTGATGAGATCTTTGAGCACCGTCTGAACGAGGGCCATATCAACCGGAGTGCGATTGAGGTTCGCGAACGCGGTGACCCTGATGAGGGTTCCTTCAAGTTCGCGAATGTTGGACGACACCTTGGACGCCATGTATTCCAGGATGTCGTTGCCGACCTGCAGCTTCTCGTTTTGCGCCTTCTTGCGCAGGATGGCGATCCGGGTTTCCAGGTCGGGCGCCTGGACATCGGTGATCAGTCCCCACTCGAATCGACTGCGCATCCGGTCTTCGAATCCGGTCAGGTGCTTCGGGGGCAGGTCGCTCGTGATGACGACCTGTTTGTTGTGGTCGTGGAGGGTATTGAAGGTGTGGAAGAACGCCTCCTGGGTTGAGTCCTTTCCCTGCAAAAACTGGATGTCGTCGATGAGCAGTATGTCGATCTCGCGGTATCGGGATTGGAAGACGGAGGCGCGGTTGTTGGCGATCGAGTTGATGAAGTCGTTGGTGAATTCCTCGGAGCTGACGTAGCGCACCCGGATGCCCGGGTAGAGGCTGATCGCGTAGTGCCCGATCGCGTGGAGGAGGTGGGTTTTGCCGAGCCCCGACTCCCCGTAGATGAAGAGTGGGTTATACGCCTTTGCGGGTGCCTCGGCGACGGCGACAGCGGCCGCGTGGGCGAACCGGTTGGACGCCCCGATGACGAAGTTGTCAAAGCTGTATTTGGGATTGAGCCGGCTGTCAGACTTGCGGCCGATGGACGGCTGGTCCATGGAGGCCGAAACGATCGTGGTTTCGATGTAGGGCTGCTCGTCGCTTGCGTCCATGCGCTCGAGCGGGTCCGGCTGGATCTCCGGGTTGACGACGATGGCAAAGGTGGCGACCTCAAAGGATTCGTCGAGCGTGGAAATCGCACTGAGGAGTGGGAGGCGGATGCGCTGCTCGAGCATGCCCCTGGTTAGTTCGTTCGGCACCTCCAGATACAGGGTGCCCGCCATCACACCTTTTGGTTCCACGAGACTGATGAAACCGTGCAGTTGTGGAGTGATGCGATCGTCAGCGCTCAGCTGGGTGAGAACGGAACTCCAGATGTCTGCCGTGGATTCCGCTGCCTCTGCCATTATTGGGACCAATCTTGGGGAACACACAACACCCGTGCGAAATGTATTCACAGGTTTGTGCACCGGTAAATACCGGCTTTAGGGGACGTTTTCGCCACTTCCGACGGTGCGGAAGGGCTGACATCACCTTAGTTGTCCACAGGGTGTCGATACCAAATGAAATTTGATTGGTGTGGATAATGGGTCGTTTAGGTCGTTTGGTTTGACCAGACCGGTTTAAGCCCGTATTTTTAAGCAGTTGACTTCCGGCCACCTGGCCACCTACTTCTTACCGGCGCTGTTGTTATCACCTGCATAGCTGGACGAATGGAGATACAGCTATGAGCAAGAGAACCTTCCAGCCGAATAACCGTCGCCGCGCCAAGGTGCATGGTTTCCGTCTCCGGATGCGCACCCGCGCCGGACGCTCGATCCTGGCTGCTCGCCGTCGCAAGGGCCGCACCGAGCTTTCGGCGTAGCCGAAAAGACTGCGTCGAATCCCTCGTGCTCAAGCGGGCCAATCGGGTGGTGACTGCAGGCGACTTTCGCTCGACTGTGCGGACGGGTCGCCGAGTCGGTACCCCGCATGCCCTGCTGTATGTGGCGAGGCGTGACGACGAGAGCCCCACACGGGTTGGTTTTATCGTCGCAAAGTCTGTGGGCAACGCAGTTACACGCAATCTGGTGACTCGTCGCTTGCGGTCAATCGGTCATGACCTGGTGGTCGCCCGGCCACGCGGCGTCGACCTGGTGATCCGAGCGCTGCCAGGAACCGACGGGGTTTCGTGGACTACCCTGCAGAGTGAGATTGTGAACGGTTTCGAGCGGAGCGCTGGTAAGCAATGAAGAGGGCAGCAACCTTCCTTTTGTTGCTCCCGCGTAACTGTGCGGTAGTACTGTTGCGCGGTTACCGCGCGGTGATCTCTCCCCTTTACGGCGACGTGTGTCGCTATTACCCGTCCTGCTCCCGCTACACGCTCGAGGCCATCCAGGAGTACGGCGTTGTTCGGGGCAGCGCCCTCGGTGCCTGGCGCATCCTGAGGTGCCACCCGTGGGCTCCCGGTGGTGTGGATGACGTTCCCCACCGGCACGAGCACGGTTTCACCGAAACACCATTCGGCTTTGTTGTTTCATCCGGCCACGGAAAGGGCTGACGCCTCACATCATGAACATCCCCGCGTTTATCGCCTCGATCAGCATTGTGCTGTGGCCCATCAAATGGGTGATCGAGCTCCTCCTGGTCGGATTCCATTGGGTCTGGACCTCAATCGGTCTCGACCCGAATGCCGGCATCACCTGGATCCTCTCGATCCTGGGCCTTGTCATCGTTGTGCGCTCTGCGCTCATTCCCATCTTTGTCAGGCAGATCAAGAGCCAGCGCAAGATGATGGAGATTGCCCCCCAGATTAAAAAGATCCAGGACAAATACAAGGGCAAGAAAGACCAGTACTCCCGCGAGGCGATGTCACGCGAGACCATGGCCCTTTACCGGAGCAATAACGCCAACCCGCTGAGTTCCTGCCTGCCGCTTCTTTTGCAGATGCCGGTCTTCCTCTCCCTGACGGCGACCCTGACGGGCGCGCAGGCGAAAGTTCCCGTGGTGGTCGGCCTGCTCGGTACTAAGACGTCTGATGGCCGCACGCTCGCGTACTCGTTTGGACACTCGAGCCTGTTCAACCTCGCTCCCCTGCACGACTCATTGTCGACGGCCCAGGGCAACGGCTGGGTGATCGGCATCGCGATCGGGATGATCGTGCTGATGTCTGCGACGCAGTTCATCACGCAGCTGCAGATCATGTCGAAGAACCAGTCTCCGGAGATGAAGGCGAGCCCGACCTACAGGCAGCAGCGCATCCTGCTCTACATCCTGCCGTTCATCTTCATCTTCTCCGGGTTTACGTTCCCCCTCGGGGTCATGTTCTACTGGGTCTTCGGTAACCTCTGGACGATGGGCCAGCAGTTCCTGGTCATTCGCAATCTTCCGACTCCAGGGTCCGACGCCGCGCTCGCTCGTGAGGCGCGGCTCGCTCGTCGTCGGCAGCGCAGGCCCCAGATTGCGACCGAAGGTGCCACAGGTGCGGGGATCGGCGGTTTCACGATTGTTGAGGAACCGAAGAAAGTCACGACCCAGCGTCAGCAGCCGGTCGGTAAGAACAGGGCCAAGAAGAGCGGAAACAAGAAATGAGCGACGTGACTGACACTGAGGTCGAGACAACGACGGTACCGACGGCGGATGTCGAGTCGGTCGAGGGCGCGGATTCCGTGGTCGTTGATTCCGAAAGCGGTGATTCCGAAAGCGGTGATTCCGATACCCCAACAGCAGGTGAGCTGGAGGCCGAGGGGGATATCGCGGCGGACTACATCGAGGAGTTGCTCGATATTGCCGACCTGGATGGTGATATCGACATCGATACCCGTGGTGGTCGCGCGTACCTTTCAGTGAGCGCCGGCGAGGGGACGACGAATCTACGCATCCTGTCCAAGCCTGAGACGGTGAACGCGCTGCAGGAACTGACCCGCATTGCCGTGCAGACCAAGACGGGGTCGTTCTCTCGGCTCATTCTCGACGTCGGGGGCTCGCGGGACGCACGCGCCGGAGAGCTCGCTGTGCTGGTCGACAAAGCGATCGCTCGGATCGAGGAGGGCGCGGAGTCTGCCTCGCTTCCTGCGATGTCGTCCTATGAGCGCAAGCTCGTGCACGATGTCGTGGCCGAGCGGGGTTACGTCTCCGAGTCCGAGGGCGAAGGCCGCGATCGTCACACGGTCATCACTCGGCCGCGCTAGACGTCCGTTTCACGTGAAACATTGACAGCGAATCCGGTTGAGTCGGAGCCCGTTGTTGCGGCCACTCTTTTTGGCTCTCGGGTCGAGTTGGCGCGACGGTACACAGCGGATCTCGCGGAACGCGGCGAAGAACTCGGCCTGATTGGGCCGCTTGAGCTTCCGCGGCTCTGGAGCAGGCACATCCTGAACTGTGTCCTGGTCGCTCCGCTATTGCGCCCAGGAGTCGTCGGCGACATTGGGAGCGGCGCAGGCCTGCCGGGCCTGGTACTCGCCATTGCGCGGCCGGATGTTGAATTCGTCCTGGTCGAACCGATGGAGCGTCGGGTCGATTGGCTGCTTGCGGAGGCTCGCTCCCTGGGACTGGACAACGTGTCGGTGCTTCGGGCTCGCGCCGAGGAGGCGAAGCTGATCGGCGCCCTCAGCCAGGTGACCGCGAGGGCGGTGACCGCGCTGACGAAGCTCATTCCTGCGACAGCCGAGCTGGTTCAGCCGGGCGGAGAGATGCTCTTCTTCAAGGGGGCACGGGTCGCGGACGAGGTTGCAGCCGCGGCGAAGCAGATTCGAAAGGCGCGACTGAGCAACGTCGAGGTCCTGGTGCTCGGTGAGGGAATTGTTCCGGAAGCCACCCGGGTCTTTCGGGCTACAGTGGACTGATTGCCGACCCCCGCGGCAGCGACGTACAGAAGGTTTCACGTGGAACATCCAGAAGGCGACATCGCCGAGCGATCGGCTGACACCGACGCATCGTCATTCGACGACGCTCCCCTCGCCCGCGAACTGGCGGAAATTACCCGACGCCGGGTTGCCCTTGCCGCTGCCGCGCCGCCGCTGCCGACCCAGACCCGCATCTTCACCGTGGCGAATCAAAAGGGTGGTGTCGGTAAGACGACAACGACTGTGAATCTCGCCGCAGCTCTGGCAAAGTCTGGCGCGCGCGTGCTCGTGATCGACCTCGATCCCCAGGGGAACGCATCCACTGCTCTCGGCGTCGAACACCGCTCTGATACGGCCAGCGTCTACGACGTCATCATCAACGATGAGCCCATCCTGGGTGTGGTGCAGAAGAGCCCGGAATTTCAGTCCCTGTACTGCATTCCTGCAACCATCCACCTGGCCGGCGCAGAAATCGAACTGGTCTCTCTGGTCGCCCGGGAGCAGCGCCTGCGCACCGCGCTCGACCATTTCCTGGCGAGTGTGCCCGATCTCTTCCACTACGTCTTCATCGACTGCCCGCCGTCGCTCGGCCTGCTGACGATCAACGCGTTCGTTGCCGCGCGTGAGGTGCTGATCCCGATCCAGTGTGAGTATTACGCGCTGGAGGGGCTCAGCCAGTTGCTCAGCAACATCGAGCTCATCGAGAAGCACCTCAATCCTCACCTCGCTGTATCGACCATCCTGCTGACGATGTACGACAGCCGCACCAATCTGGCAAACCAGGTGGCGCAGGAAGTGCGCGACCACTTCCCGAAGCAGGTGCTTCATGCGGCAATCCCGCGCTCGGTGCGCATCTCCGAGGCTCCGAGCTACGGACAGAGCGTGATCAGCTACGATCCCAACTCACCCGGTTCGCTCTCATATCTCGAGGCTGCCGCTGAAATTGCACGACGAGGAGCCCCTGCCTGATGGCCGCACCAGCACGACGTACCGGCCTCGGACGCGGGATCGGTGCACTGATCCCCACCGGAGATGATGCGAACGCTCCGCGGCCGGTGGACGTATTCTTTCCGGACGGCCGAGTGCAGGCCCCTGACCTGGTGGCGGTACCCGGGGCACGGCTCGCCTACCTCTCGCCGTTCGATATCACCCCGAACCCGCAGCAGCCGCGCTCCGAGTTCAATAAGGAAGAACTCGATGAGCTGGTCGTGTCGATCCGCGAGGTCGGCCTGCTCCAACCCATCGTTGTGCGACCCCTGGCCGGTGCCGGCATTGGGCAGCCCCAGTTCGAACTCATCATGGGCGAGCGTCGCCTGCGCGCCTCCAAGCAGCTGGGCCTCGAGTCGATCCCCGCGATCGTCAAAAATACCGCAGACGAGAACATGCTGCGTGATGCACTTCTCGAGAACCTGCACCGGGCCAACCTCAACGCGCTGGAGGAGGCATCCGCGTACCAGCAGTTGCTGGATGATTTTGGTATCACCCAGGAACAGCTCGCCGACCGTATCGGCCGGTCTCGCCCGCAGATCACGAATACCATCCGCCTGCTCAAGCTCCCCACTTCGGTACAGCAGCGCGTCGCGGCCGGCGTGTTGAGCGCCGGGCACGCCAGGGCGATTCTTGCTGCGGGTGATGTGCCCGCGATGGAGAGGCTGTCCGACAAGATTGTTAACGAGGGTCTCTCGGTCCGGCAGGCCGAGGCCGCCGCGACGGTATCCTCGCCAAAGCCTCGACGAGTGGCACCTGCGGCCGGTAGCCGGCAGGGTCACCTGAACGAGATCGCCGAGCAATTGGGCGATCGTTTGAACACCCGGGTCAAGGTTTCGCTTGGTGCGAGCAAGGGAACCATCACGATTGATTTCGCCACGGTCGCGGACCTCAACCGGATCCTCGCCGAGCTCGGCCAGGAGGGATTCGGCCGCTAACCTTCAGGGGTGGTTACGGGTAACCCTCTGGTGTGGTTAGCGATTTCCCACCTCCGCCTCGAGCGTCAGGGGCTGGACGTTGCCGAGGTTGTCGCCGCTTCGAGTCCCTGGCGGTCGGGTGTTGTATCGCCGCGCTGGCGATCTAACCGTCGCGCCAGCACAACGCCGATCACCAGGTTGGGAACCCAGCAGGACCAGGCGAGCAGCGGATAAAAGGATTCGAAAGCAGGTTGGCCGAGGCCGAGAAGAATCCCGTTCTCGAGGCGCAGGGTTACGGCCGCGTACACCAGGCTGACGCCCACGATCATCCAGAACCGGTGTACCCGCGGATTATGGCGCACTGTGATTGCATGAACCGCGATCGCCGTGGTCGCGAACCACAGCACGCCCAGCACCGCGAATCCACTGGTGACGACGACACGGCCGCCGGGCAGGGTGCCGGCGTAGGCATGGAAGGCCATGACGATAGCGGCAGGAGCTGCAACGGCGACCGCGACCGCGTAGACGCGACCGATGACCGGATGCACCCTGCCCCCGGCGCGCCCGCGAAGTCCGATGATGAGATTGATTGGTCCGAGGATCAGGGCCGTTGTACCACCGATGATGTGCAGGTAGAGCGGCACCCAGTAGGTCGCATAGGTTCTCACCTGCTGTGGAAAGTAGTAACGGTGGATGCCGGGAAAGACGGGAATGACGACGAGGTAGAGGATCGCCATCAGTACTCCGATCACGATGCTGGGCACCACTACCAGCCCGAATACGGCGCGGTAGCGCGGGCGACTCGCTGCAACTGCACTCACGGTCGATTCCTTTCGTCGATGCCACACCTCAGTCGCGGTGCCTGGACACAGGCGGCTGGAACACTGTTATAACGGTGTTATGCACCGTGGATAACGATGTTATGCGTACTCTGGGACTATGGCAACCCCCAGGCCCCACGACGCGGAACTTCGCCGCCGCCTGCTCGCGGAGACGGGTCGGATCGTTTCCGAGCGCGGGGTCAGCGGCCTTTCGCTTCGCGCGCTCGCGAGCGCAGAGTCGACATCGACAACCGCCGTCTATTCGCTGTTCGGTGGCAAGGTTGGCCTCCTGACGGCGCTCTTCATCGAATCCTTCGAAAGTTTCGGCTCTGCACAGAACGCGGCGCCGCGCAGCGGGGACTGGCTTGCCGACATCCTCGCCCTTGGCTGGGCCTACTGGGATTGGGCACTGGAGAACTCGCATCGTTACCAGGTCATGTTCGGTGGATCCCTCGCCGGCGTCGAAATCGATCCGGAACTCGTCGCCTGGTCATACAGGACCCTTGCGCCGCTCTCGGAGCTGGTCGCGAGCGGGGTCGAAAAAGGAATCCTCGCCGGCGATCCCGCCGTTATCGCGCAGTCGATCTGGTCTACCGTCCATGGCGCAGTCTCATTGACGCTCGCGGGCTGTATGCCTTTCGACCCGGAAACGCAGCGCAGCGTCTACGACCAGACGATTCGAAACGTGATCCGCGGCTGGACAAGGACGCTTCCGCCCGTGGAGGGCTACGCAGCGGGGTAGCCAGGCGGGTCGCTAGGCGCGAGCCTCGGCGATGGCCGCCTCAGCCAGGGCGGCATAGACCCAGCCCAGGTCGTGCCCTGCGGCCTCGAGCGCCTGGGGAAGCAGCGACGTCTCGGTGAGGCCTGGCAGCACATTGGCCTCGAGGAACCACGGGGTGCCCACCTTGTCGACGATGATGTCGACACGGGAGATATGCCGAAGGCCCAGGGCCACATGGGCGGTGACCGCAGCCTCGGCAGCCCGCGCGGAGGCCTCGTCGGGAATGCGGGCGGGCGTGAAAAACGTCGTCTCACCGGCGTTGTAGCGAGCCTCGAAGCTGTAAATCCCCGACAACGGCACGATCTCGACAGCGGGCAATGCGACGGGACCGTCGCCCGTGTCGATGATTCCGACAGCGATCTCGGTTCCGGCGATCTTCTGTTCGATGAGGGCGACATCGCAGTAGGTGTAAGCATCCACCATGGCGCGCGGCAGGTCCGCGATGTCCTCGACAACCGTGACCCCCTGGGCGGAACCGCCCTGGGCGGGCTTGACCACGACAGGCATGGGCAGGTCATCGGCGATGCTGTCGAGCACACTCGTTGCCCCGAGCTCCCGGAAAGCCTCCCGCGGCAGCGTGATCGAGCGCGGCGTGGACACCCCGGCCCGGCCGACGAGCACCTTGGCGGTGGGCTTGTCCCAGGCCAGGCGGGCGGCATCCGACCGGGAGCCGACGAACGGGATGTCGAGGAACTCCAGCAGTCCCCGCAGCGCGCCATCCTCTCCGCTGGCGCCATGCAGGGCAGGCCAGACCACGTCGGGGCGTGTCGATTTCAGGTAAGCGAGGGTCGTCGAGTCGGGGTCGCGCAGGTCGACCTCGATGCCCTGTTCCGCGAGACTGTCGGCGACCCGGCGTCCGGAGCGAAGCGAGACGTCGCGCTCGTGGGAGATACCTCCTGCGAGCACGACGATGTGAGACCGGGGGGATTTGGTCATATCAGGGGTCCTAGCCGAGGTTGGCGGGAGGGATGATGAGGTTTTGCGGCGACGTGATGGTAGAGAGCGGGGCAGTCTGCGCGAAAGTATTGAGCAATTCCCGCTCGCCGTTGATCACGGACGACAGTCGACGGATGCCCTCCCGGATGAAATCGGGTGTCGGGTAGCAGAACGCCAGCCGCATGAAGTTGCGGCCACCGCCGTTCGCGTAGAACGCGGTCCCGGGCGTATAGGCCACGAGCTCCCTGACAGCCCGCGGGAGCATCGACTTGCTGTCCATGTTGTCGGGAAGGGTAAGCCAGACGTAGAAGCCGCCGTTAGGCACGGTCCAGCTGAGGTCGGGCAGGTAATCGCCGAGTGCGAGGAGCATCGCGTCCCGTCGTTCGCGGTAAACCCCGCGGAAGGTGTCGATCTGCCCTCGCCAGTCAGCGGTCGACAGGTACTCGGAGATGATCATCTGCGTGAACGAACTGGGGCTCAGCAC
>Ga0302198_10002466_pt1 | contig 19411 bp, 15 predicted proteins | sample II_Bog_N2_2_FD_193521 | JGI IMG/M metagenome (GOLD analysis project Ga0302198, IMG submission 193521) | Peat permafrost microbial communities from Stordalen Mire near Abisko, Sweden - II_Bog_N2_2 | ecosystem: Environmental > Terrestrial > Soil > Wetlands > Peat | place: Sweden: Abisko... | reverse complement strand
CCCGGAAAGCGCGATTGCGCGGGAAAAGCAGTTGAAGGGGTGGATTCGCGCGAAGAAGCTCGCTTTGATCGAAAAGAGCAATCCTACATGGAACGATCTGAGTGAAGGGTGGTATTTGGTCGATCCGACGGTGAACAAGCGCGGCGAACCGCTGCGTTCGAGTTGAAGAGTGCAAGAGCAAAAGCAAAAACAAGTACAAAAGCAACCGCAGGTCCTTCGACTGCGCAGGTCGCAAAAAGCGCTACCTGCTCCGCTCAGGATGACAGATTTGTGGGGGCGCTCAGGATGACAGAATTGCGGTGATTCGACCTCTTCATGACAATAAAGCAAAGGGAGAAAGCTGAAGCTCCCTCCCTTCATTTGTGGCGAAGCCGTCTGCCCCACTGCGGGTGGTTAGTCGTTATAGTTCAAGCTTTCCAGCCCAAGAAACACCGCGCCCGAGCCTAGCTCCTCTTCGATGCGGAGCAACTGGTTGTACTTGGCGATGCGGTCGGTGCGGCTGACGGAGCCGGTCTTGATCTGGCCCACGCCGGTGGCCACGGCCAGGTCGGCGATGAAGGTGTCTTCGCTTTCGCCGGAGCGATGCGACATGACCGATGTATAGCCGTAGCGGCGGCCAAGCTCAATGGCTTCCAGGGTCTCGGTCACGGTGCCGATCTGGTTGACCTTGATGAGAATGGAGTTGCCCACGCCCTCGTCGATGCCGCGCTGCAAGCGCTTGACGTTGGTAACGAAGATGTCGTCGCCGACCAATTGAATGCGGCTGCCCAGCTTTTCAGTCAGCAGGCGCCAGCCCGCCCAGTCGTCCTCGGCCAGGCCGTCTTCGAGCGAGACGATGGGATACTGGCGGGTCCAGTTGTCGTAGAAGCTGACCATCTCTTCGCTCGTCAGCTCGCGCTTGTCGCTCTTCTTGAAGACGTACTTCTGCTTCTCCTTGTCGTAGAATTCGCTCGACGCGGGATCGAGCGCAATCGCGATCTGCTCGCCGGGCTTGTAGCCGGCTGCCTCGATGGCCTCAAGAATCAGCTCGATGGCTTCCGTGTTTGACCGAAGCGAGGGAGCAAATCCACCTTCGTCGCCCACCGCGGTGTTATAGCCCTTCTTCTTGAGCACGCCCTTGAGGGTGTGGAAGGTCTCCGCGGCCCAGCGCAGCGCGTCGCTGAAGCGCTCCGCGCCTACGGGCATGATCATGAATTCCTGAAAGTCCACATTGCTGTCGGCATGTGCGCCGCCGTTGAGGACGTTCAACATCGGGGTAGGAAGAATGCAGGCGTTGATGCCGCCGAGATAACGATAGAGCGGAATCTCCAGCGTCTGGGCCACGGCGCGGCTGGCGGCCATTGAGACGGCGAGAATGGCGTTGGCGCCCAGCTTTGCCTTGTTTGGCGTGCCGTCCAGGGCAATCATGGTCTGGTCGATCAGACGCTGGTTGGCCGCGTCCATGCCTTCGAGCTCGGGCCCGATCACGGTTTCAACGTTTTCCACGGCCTGAAGCACGCCCTTGCCCATGTAGTGGCTCTTGTCGCCGTCGCGCAACTCCACGGCCTCATGCTCGCCGGTGGACGCGCCCGAAGGCACAATGGCGCGGCCCAATGCGCCGCTCTCAAGAATTACGTCCGCTTCCACGGTCGGATTGCCACGCGAGTCCAATACCTCGCGGGCGCGAATAGCAACAATCTCAGTCATATCGGTCCTCGCAATGCGGTGCTGTAGCCGGTCATTCAGTTTGGGACGGCGATCCACGGCAAGAGTCTCTCCGGCGGCGCTTTGAATCGATTCCAGAAGCTCATGCACGCAGCAAATCCTTTCTCCGTCCAACTCGAAAAAGTGCGTATCTACCCCATGAATTCTAACAAACCGGGCCACCACGCACCGTGCAAAGGCGGCCATAGATCAGGGCAATCGCATTTGGATTCTGCTGAACCGGCTTTGACACTTGCAAGCCGAGAATCGAGACAGAACCCGGTTATGCAACGTGCCGCACAACCTCGCGCTGCCGCTGAACATGGCCATCAACAGCTTACAAAATAGGCTCAAACGGCTCCTTGCAATGAGAATCTCAACATGCTGGATCGGTCGAAGTCCAACTCAACAGGCAGTTGACGCTATCCTGAAATGCGATTTCCCCTGCGTGTTTCCACCGGCAGATGCCTCCGGGACGCATCGGAAAATCCGTTTCAGGCCCCTTGCCGTCCCGCACTCCGTGACAACTATGGAATAGCTACGTTATAAACATCTTTACAGCAAATTCAGGCGCCAGGCCGTTTTTTTAGGATCCGCGGTCCCCAGCGACAGGTTTTCGTCTGCTGGGGTGGAAGGCCGGGACTTACGCAACAACCGCTAAAAACATCGTAAAAGGGAGATCCGAAAGCTATGACCACCGCTGTCGCTGGTAAGGGTTTGGAAGGAATTGTTGCGGCCAACTCCGGGATCTGTTGGATCGACGGAGAAGCGGGCGTACTGTCTTATCGCGGAATCGACATCCACGAATTGGCGGAGCATTCGACCTTCGAGGAGACCACTTATCTGCTGTGGAACGGCGTTCTGCCCAACCAGTTGGCTCTGCGCGAGTTTCAGTCGCAACTGTCGCTGGCCCGGAGCCTGGACTTCCGCATCGTCGATATGTTGCGCGGCATTCCCGCATCGGCCACGCCCATGGAAGTGCTGCGCACGGCTGTCTCCGCGCTCAGCTTTTACGATGCCGACGAGAAAGACAACTCCCACGACGCCAACGTCCGCAAGTGCTACCATCTGACCGCGCAAATGGCCATGATCGTTGCCATATACGACCGCCTCCGCAAAGGACTAGAAGTGGTGCCGCCCGATCGCTCGCTCAACCACGCCGCCAATTTCCTTTGGATGCTCAATGGAGTCCGCCCCTCGGAGACCGCGACCCGCACGCTGGACCTGGCGCTGGTGCTTCACGCCGAACACGAGCTGAACGCTTCCACGTTTGCCGCCCGCGTCATTGCCGCCACCCTGGCCGACGTTCATTCGGCCGTCACTGGAGCGATCGGCGCGCTCAAAGGCCCGCTGCATGGCGGCGCCAATGAAGGCGTCATGCGCCTGCTGCTGACCATCGACAAACTCGGCGCCGATCCAGTCGAATACGTGAAGAACATGCTGGCCGCCAAGCAGAAGATCTCCGGATTCGGCCACCGCGTCTACAAGACAGAGGATCCCCGCGCCACCCACCTGCGCAAGATGAGCGAGCAGCTCGGCAAGGACGCCGGGGTGCCCAAGTGGTACGAGATGTCGCGCGCCATCGAGCTTTACATCAACTCCGACAAGAAGCTGAACGCCAACGTGGATTTCTACTCCGCCTCGACCTACGCCACGCTGGGCATCGACATCGACCTCTATACGCCTATCTTCGCCATCAGCCGCATCGCCGGCTGGGCCGCCCACGTCATCGAGCAGTTGGACGACAACCGCCTCATCCGTCCCCGCGCCGAGTACATCGGACCGCCGTACCCCTCGCCGTATATTCCCATGGATGAGCGGGGGTAAAACTCGTCAGGCAGCGAGACTGTTTGCAAGTTTCAGGTGTCAAAGGGGCAGAGGCTCACCCATGAAGACGAAGCTTGTTCTTGCCCTGTTGAGTACTTGCGTGGTTGCGGGCAGCGCCGCCGCATTCGCAGAAACCCTTTATCCCGTCCAGGGACCACTGGCAGCGCAGGCGTCGCCGCCGGCCATGAAATTGAACTTCCATGGATCCACTTCGGGGAATTTCTCTCTGGTCCAGACCAGCGGAGAGACTTTCCAGGGAAAGTGGGCTTCTGTCACTCCGGCTTTCGTAAACAACAAAACGCCGGAAAACCCAGCCAGCTACTTGCCGCAACCCAATCTGGCCTTCGCCTGGGATGCCGTCTACGGGCAGGGGTACTTTGTGGGCCAGGTTCTCGGCACGCGCATCAGGCAAGCTGTCGCAACCGGCGATAAGGGCACCGTGGTTCAGGTGGAGTGCCTGTACGGGGATCAGCGTTTTCCTGGCGTTCCGAATTTCGGATTCAACGGCGTAGCGGTCGATAGTAAGGGCAACATATACAAAGTGGTCTTCCCGTAGCAGCAGACAGACCCACTCAGGTTCAGGCGTCACCCCTGCCGCGCCAGCGGAATAAGCACCGTCAGCCGCTACGCTCAGGCTGCCAAGAAATCTGTTGAAAAACTGACTCGAAGCCAAGATTCGGCTCTCGGGGGGGGGCTAAAGAGGCTGCGGAGAAGCTCTATTCTTGCACGATCCGGGGATGGATTGACTTTTCCGCAACCTGCTGAGGATACTGACAATCGCCGACCAGCCACCGATCGCCGACGGCTGAAAAACCACACGGCTATGCGGCCGGCTTGAGGCTCTTCACGCTCACCTGCGGAATCGCCGGGTGCAGACCCTGCTTGTTCGTGTCGTGGGTGCCCAGGTATTGCAGCACATCGTTGATTGAATCTTCAAAGCGTGAGCCGGTCTTGTGGGTGGCTTTTACGCCCTTGGCCACAAGCTGGCAAACTTCAAAACGGTTCATTCCCTGCGCAAGCGCGCGGTGGATCTTGTCGGAACGCATGACGAACTCCGGTCAACAGGTGGTTGTTGCGTGGGGTGCGGAGCTCGTCAGGAGCGGTAGGACGGCCGGAGCCGAGCAGGCTAGTCAGATTCTGGTCTTTCTTCATTGTACGCTGGAAACGGATGGGATGCCGTTCTAACCGCTAGCCAAGGCCACGAGCATGATCTCGGATGGCGATGGTGGGCCAATCGAGCACAACTGACCCATTGAAATTCCCCGCATTTCGCCGTATGATAGCGATGCAGACGAATTTGTCCGTCATGGTTGCCGTGTCCAGGCCGGCTGGCGGAGAGAGGAGTGGGCTTACAGCCCACTTTTTATTTGCGGCAAAAGCTGGGGTTGAGACCCTCGAAATAGCCGCCAAATGGTTTGGGCAATTGGGCGGCGTGGGAGCGGGGCCCCCGGCGAGCGGCTTTTGCTCGCTGGGGTGTTGGGAACGATGGCAGTCAAGCTGGACGAAATTCGGGCGGCAGCGGCAAGAGTGGCCGTCTCGCATGGGCTGGACGTGGTGGACCTTGAGTTCATCGGCCCTGCAAAGGAGCGAACCCTCCGCATTTACCTCGAAAAGAATGCCGAGGGCCGCGCGCAACTGAAGGCGGCAATCGCGGCTGGGGCGGAGGATCTACCAGAACGGCTGGTCGAGGGAACGCTGAGTGTGGAGCAGTTGTCTGGCATTACCCATGAGGACTGCGCAGGGTTCAGCCGCGATTTCGGGGTCCTGCTGGATGTGGAAGACCTGATTCCCGGCGCGGAGTACACGCTGGAGGCAAGTTCTCCAGGCCTGGATCGCAAGCTGGCCAGGCAGGAAGAGTTTCAACGGTTTCAAGGAAGCCTGGTCAAGATTCAGACCTTTGAGCCGATCCGCAACAACCGGCACTGGCAAGGGCGATTGCTTGCCGGGGCGGAAGTGGAAGCAGGAAAGACGATTACGCTCGACTTAAACGCGGTCAAGCAGAACAGCAAGACGAAGAAGACAGGCGTCAGCACGGTCGAAATTGCGTTCGACAACATCGAAAAGGCGCAACTGGTACCGGAGATTTGAAGAAGCAGGGACCAGGGACTGGTCCCTCAAACAACTGAACCGGCATGGGCCGCAATCAGGCCGTGCCGACTGACAAGCGAGAGAGCAAGAAAAGTATGGCCACCAGCGTTTTGTACCAGAGCATCGAGCTCCTGAGCCAGGAGAAGGGCATTGACCCCGCCATCGTCGTAGGCGCCGTCGAGGAGGCCATCGCCCTGGCCACGCGCAAGTTTTACAAAACCCAGGAGAACATGCGCGGCGAGCTGAACAAAGAGACCGGCGCAATCACGGCTTATATTTTCAAGACGGTGGTGGCCGACGCCGCCGCGGTCGAAGACCCGCTCAACCAGATCACGCTCGAAGAGGCCGGCGAACTGGCCCCCGGCGTTGAAGTGGGCAGCGAGATCCGGCTTTATCGCGACACCAGTCCGCTGGGCCGCATCGCAGCCCAACTGGCCAAGCAGGTCATCTTCCAAAAGGTGCGCGAAGCCGAGCGCGACACGGTTTTCAACGAGTACGCCCACCGCGAAAACGAAGTCCTCAACGCCACGGTGAAGCGGATCGAGGGCCAGGACATCATCTACGACCTCGGCAAGGCAGAAGCCCGTTGCCCCAAGCGCGAGCAGTCGCGGCTCGAGCAGTTTTCCATCGGCGAACGGGTGCGCGTTGTGCTGCTGAAGGTGGACCGTGCTGCCAAAGGCCCGCAGGTGATTGTTTCGCGCGCCGCTCCTGAATTGGTTTCGAACCTCTTTCAGTCTGAAGTCCCAGAGATTTACGACAACACGGTGACCATCCGCAATATTGCCCGCGAGGCCGGCGAGCGCACAAAGATCGCCGTCCAGAGCCGCGACAAGGACGTTGATCCTGTCGGCGCTTGCGTCGGAATGAAGGGCATGCGCGTGCAGTCCATCATTCGCGAACTGCGCGGCGAAAAGATCGACATTATCGAGTACAGCGACGAGATCACGACCTTCGCCCAGAAAGCTTTGCAGCCGGCCAAGGTGAGCCGCGTTTCGATATCCGATCTAGCCGGCAAGCAGCTCGAAGTCATCGTCGACGACACGCAGCTTTCTTTGGCCATCGGCAAGAAGGGCCAGAACGTCCGCCTGGCGGCCAAGCTGCTGGGATGGAAGATCGACATCAAGAGCGAAGAGGAGAAGCGCCAGGAGGTCGAGCAGCAGATGCAGGCCTTGTCCGGCGGTCCTTCTACGCCGATCGAGCAGGTCTCCGAGCTCGGCGACGGCATTATTCAGAAACTTGTTGCTGCCGGCATCACGACGGTGGAAACCCTGGCCGACATGACTCCCGAGCAGTTGGAAGAAATCCCCGGTATCGGCGAAAAGACTCTGGAGCGCATCAGCGTTGCCGTGCGCCACTACTTCGGCCATTTTGAAGAGGGCGAAGAGGGACACGTGCCCGAGGGCGATGGAGGCGACACCCCAGAGACGGAAGACGCCGAGTCGGAAGTGCCGGAAGAAGCTCGCCAGGCAGTTCTGGACACAGACCAGGCGGAAGCTGAGAACGACGCCGCAGTCATAACGGAAGCGGAGAACGTCCGCGCAGCCGAGGGAGAAACCGAAGACCGTACCGCGGCCGAGGCTGCAGTCGAGAACATGCCGGACGAAGCGGAAGTCAAAACCCTGGAAGACCGGCCAGCCGAATCGCTGGAGCAGGATGCTCAAAGCGCGGAGCAGCCGTTGCTGGAAGAGATTGAAGACGCAAGCGCAACATCGGACGAACGTGCGGACAAAGAGGACGGCGCATAACATGCGCGTCCTTGAATGCCGACCGGGCGAAAATCGAATTCGCAAGAACAGCCATTGCCATGAGGTAGCTATGAGCGACTAAGGGCCGTGGGAATCACATTTGAAAAGAGGCGGATGAGTAAGGTTCGTATCAACGATCTCGCGCGCGAGATGGAAGTCAAAAGCCGTCAGATTCTTGACGTATTGGTGGAACTCGGCCTGGACAGCGGCAAGACCCACTCCAGTTCGCTGGAGGATTACGAGGCGGATAAGGTTCGCGCGCAGTTTGAGCGTGGATCGCGGCCGGGTGGCCAGGGTGGCTCCGCGTCTTCGCGCTCTTCTCAGGCCATTACGCCCAAAATCGATCTCTCACACGTCTCCAAGCCCGGCGACGTGATGAAGGCCATACTGGCCACAAAGCAGAAGGAAGAAGAGGCTGCGCGCCAGAGCCATCTGCCCCAAGCGCCCCTCCGTCCGCCGCCACCGCCGCCGGCCGTGCCTCGGCCCGCTACTCCAACAGTGGCTGCCGTGGCGCCACCAGCGCGGCCGGAACCGCGCAGGATCGTTCCTCTGCCGCGTCAGGCTCCGCCCATCGTTGTTCCTCCGGCTCCGCCTGCCATTGCTTCGCGGCCACCCGCCGGTCCGGTGGTCGCCAAGGCTCCTGCGGGCCTCGTCGCCCCGGTACGGCCTGTCGTGGTCGTTGCGCCGCCTCCAGCCGCAGTTGCGGTCAAGCAGCCGATTGCGGTGGCCTCACCGCCAGTTCACGCTCCCACTCCGGCTTTGGTTCTGCACGAGGACCAGCCGCGCGTTGCCGAGCAGCCATCCGCCGTCAAGCAGCCGGTCGCTTCTGCGGCTTCTGTTGTGTCGCCGGTTGCGGCGCAGCCCGAGGCCATCCCCGCGTCCCCGCCGCCTGCGCCGTCCTCCTCCGCAGTTGAGACCGCTGGCGTTGCCGCATCTTCCATCCAACAAGACGAGACACCCGCGCCGGAAATCGACGCGTCAGTCCTCTCTGTTGAAGTCGAGGCTGCATCCGACGGCCAGCCAGTTCCTGTCACGCCGCGTCGCGGCCATACCCACACCGCATCGCCTACCGCAGCCTTGCCTGCGCGCCGCATGGTTATGCCCCAGACCGGCCCGCGCCCCGTTTACAAGGCGCCGATTGTTGTTCCAACTGCCCCCATCGCGGGAACCGGCAACCAGGCTGCTGGCGCGGGAATTCAACGCGGCAAGCCCATCTTCGACCGCAACAGGCCTGCCAGCGGTCCAGGCAGCTATCCCCAACGCACCCCAGGCGGCCCTGCTGCGCCTGCCGGCCAATTCCCGGGCGGCCCCCGCCCCAAACATCCAACCCGCACTACGCCAGGCGGTTATGCCGGAGCGGGTGCTCCTGGCGCTCCCGGCGCACGTCCAGGCTTTGCCCCGCGCCCAGGATTTGGACCACCACGGCCGGGTGGCTTTGGCGGCCCTCCACGTCCAGGCGGGGCCGCGCCGCCAACCGGAGAGGCCCCGCGCCCAGCGCGCGCGCCTTCAAGAGGCCGCGGCGGTCGCCCGCAGTATCCCAAGACCAAAGAAGGCCCGATGAAGGGCTTTGTGCCGCCGCCACGCTATGGCGGGGTGCAATACGGCGGCGAGCCGCTGCCCATCACCCGCGAAATTACTGTCACTGAGGGCATCAGCGTAAAGGACCTGGCTGAAAAGCTCGATGTTCGCGCCAAAGACCTCATCGCCACCCTGCTCATGAGCGGCGTCTTCGTCACTGTTAACCAGTCCCTCGATGCCGAAATGGTCAAGGATGTCGCCGCCAAGTTTGGCGCCGCCGCCACCGTCATCAGCTACGAAGAGGAACTCGCCAACCAGTCCATCGAAGAGGTCCTCGAAGCTGAAAACACGGGCGAGCTGGAAGTCCCGCGTTCCCCCGTCGTCACCGTGATGGGCCATGTCGATCACGGCAAGACCTCGCTGCTTGACGCTATCCGCAAGACCGACGTGGCCGCGGGCGAAGCTGGCGGCATCACCCAGCACATCGGCGCCTACAAGGTGAAGTTTGCCAAGGAAGGCTCTCCAGCTTCCGGTCGCGAGATTGTCTTCCTCGATACCCCCGGCCACGAAGCCTTTACGCGCATGAGAGCCCGCGGGGCCAAAGTCACTGACATTGTAGTAATTGTGGTGGCTGCCGACGACGGCGTCATGCCTCAGACCCTGGAGGCGATCGATCACGCCAAGGCCGCTGGTGTCCCCATCATCGTCGCCGTCAACAAGATTGACAAGCCAGAAGCCAATCCCGATCGGGTCAAAAAGCAGCTTGCCGATCGCGGACTGATTCCCGAAGAGTGGGCAGGCGCCGGTCAGGAAGGAACGGTTTTCGTCGAGGTCTCGGCGAAGAAGCGCCTCAACCTCGACCTCCTGCTCGAAATGATCTGCCTGGTATCCGACATCCGCGCACCCAAGGCCACTCCGGGTCGCAAGGCTGTGGGTTCTGTGATCGAGGCCAAACTCGACCGGGGCCGAGGCGCTGTGGCCACTGTTCTGGTCCAGGATGGAACCCTCCACCTCAACGACAGCTACATCGTCGGTAACACCTTCGGCAAGGTCCGCGCCATGTTCGACGATCGCGGCCGCCCCATCGAAGTGGCAGGTCCTTCTACCCCGGTTGAAGTTCTGGGTCTGGAATCCATGCCCGACTCAGGCGATACGTTCCTGGTTGTTGCCGACCGCGACAAGGCCAAGGGCATCGCTCAATACCGCAAGATGAAGGAGCGCGACTCTCAACTCGCCAAGAGCTCCCGCGTATCGCTGGAAGGCTTGGCTGAACAGATTCGCATGGCCGGCGTCAAGGATTTGCCCCTCATCATCAAGGGCGACGTCACCGGCTCGGTCGAAGTGCTGGCCGACTCTCTGGTCAAGATGTCTACCGAGAAGGTGCGCATCAAGGTCATCCACTCGGGTGTCGGCTCCATCACGGAGAGCGACGTCCTGCTGGCCACGGCCTCGAACACCATCATTATCGGCTTCAACGTTCGTCCGGAGCGCAAAGCCGCTGAACTCGCTCAGCAGGAAGGCATCGAAATCCGCCTGCACTCCATCATTTATGAGTTGCAGGATGAAATCCGCCTGGCCATGCTTGGACTCCTCGATCCAACCTTCAAGGAGAACTATCTTGGCCGTGCCGAAGTCATCCAGGTCTTCCGCATCCCCAAGGTCGGCACCATCGCCGGCTGCCGGGTTCAGGATGGCGTCATCCGCCGCGATGCCGAGATCAAGGTCATGCGCGGAACCGAACAGGTATTCAAGGGCAAGATAGGCTCCCTCAAGCGCGTCAAAGACGATGTTCGCGAAGTTACCAACGGCATGGAGTGCGGCATCGGGCTGGGCGGCTTCAACGATCTGAAGGAAGGCGACCTGATCGAAGCCTTCTCCACCGAAAAACTGGCCGCCGACCTGGGGGCCCTGACCACCGCCAAGGCATAGCCCAACTTACTAGGGCCTGTTCCCACTACTGGCGCCATCCACACCAGTAGTGTGAACAGGCCCTAGCAAAAGCAAACCGGCCCACTCCTCCTCGCGAGAAGCGGGCCGGTTTTTTTCTAGTCGTCCGCCGACTTCGCCGACCCCCATGGAGATGAAACTGGGTGCCCCATCCTTGCGACGTAGTTGTTTCTGTCGCAAGGGTGGGATGCGACAATGTCCGATACCCGTTTCGGATCGTCGAGGTCTGTGCTGTCCCACCCTTTTCACGATGAGACTGTGGAAAGGATGGGGCACCTGGCCGCCATTCATTGAGTCCAGCTTCAGCCACGAGTTATAGGCGTAGCTCTGGCCGCCGCTCCAGATCGCATCGCCGTATGCGTCGTAGCTCTCGTCCTGTGACTGATCGTCGGCGTCGAAGGTGTTCGACGAGGAGCCGACCTGGCTACATCAATCACTGCGAGAGTTTGCGAGGAGATGGCATTTCGCGGCTTCCTGCAGCGCCAGTTCCATGCACTGAGCGGAAATATTGTGGTGGCTGTGCTGTCGCAGGGCTTGGTATTTGGCCTCTTTCACAGCTACCAGGGTTGGAAAAACGCTGTCGTGATCACTGTGCTCGGCATAATGTCTGGGGCGCTCGCCGCATGGCGCGGGAATCTGCGCGCCAACATGGTCGTCCACGCATGGGCCGACGTTTGGGAGGGCTGGCTCAAATTCCTCGTTTGGAGGTAGACAGCCGATCAAGCCAGCCTTGCACTCCCAACGGATCGATTGCTCCCGCTAACATCCACTTTGTGCCCGTTTGCGCCTACCGCTCTATAATCGCCGCATGTCGTTCTTTGCCGATCCACGACGGCGGTCCATTGCTCTGCTTGGAAGCGGGGTGTTTCTGGTGCTCGCCTTGCTCGGCGCGTTCCAGGCGTTCAATACCTCGAATGTCGGTTTTCTCAACCCGGAGACATCCGGGGAGACGCTGGTCTTTACCGGCCTCACCGTGGTGGTGTTCCTGCTGCTGCTGGTTTTGCTGATGCTGCTGCTTAGGAACATCCTGAAGCTCTATGCCGACCAAAGCAGTAGCGCGCTGGGCTCGCGGCTGCGCACCCGGATGGTGCTGGGCGCGGCGTTGATCGCGCTTACCCCCGCAGTGTTCATGTTCCTGTTCAGCTTTCAGTTGATGAACCGGTCAATCGACCGGTGGTTCTCGCCGAACACGTCGGAGTTGCGCGAGGACTCTACTCGTGTGGTGCTGGAGCTGGCTCAATACGTTACGTCGAATGCGCGCGAGGAGGCGGAAGCGATTGCGACTTCCGGCGCACCAGACCGCGAGTTGCCACAGTTGCAGGAGATGCTTGAATCGCACCGCATTACGCTGGCGGGCGGGTTCGTTGTGGTTTACGGCAAGAATTTGCACGTTCTGGCCAGTTTTCAGGCCCCGGCGGAGCAAAGCCAGGCGAGTCTGCTTCCCTGGCTGGAAGGCGAGCGTGGAGCCGCCATTCCGCTCCACGGACCGCTTTCGGCCAACCTGCTTTCAGCGGCGCAGCGCAGCGACGAGCCGGTGATCCATGTGGCGGATGCGGAGTATGCCATCGGCATGTCGGCGACAGGTTCTGGCAACGTGGTGGTGGTGGCGCTGCCGATGCCGAAGGGACTGAGCGGGACAGCGATGCGCATCCGCTCCGGCGCGGACGCCTACTGGAAGCTGTTTCGATCCCGAAACCAGATCCGCACGATCTTTTTCCTGCTGCTGCTCCTGATTACCGTATTTGTATTTTTTTCCAGCGTGTGGCTGGCGCTGTTTCTATCAAAGCAGATCACGCGGCCCGTAGAGGCGCTTGCCGATGCCATGGATGAGATTGCTACCGGCAAGTACGATCATCGTGTGGCGCTGGTCGCGACAGGCGAGATGGGCGACCTTATTCGTGCATTCAATAGGATGGCGGCCGATCTGGATGCGAGCCGCCAGTTGGTCGAAAGTTCGTCGGCGCAACTGACGGCGGCAAACCTGGCCATCGAAGAGAGGCGCAGGGAGCTGGAGACGATCGTCGAGACGATTCCCAGCGGGGTAGTTACGCTGGACGGCGCAGGATTCGTGCTGCAATCCAATCGCGCCTTTGCGGCACTGATCGGGCGGCGCGAGGATGCGAGCCTTGCGGGGGAGCGCGTGGATTCGCTCCTGCCAGCCGATTGCGCTGAAGACATGGCAGCCGTGATCCGGCGCGGGCAGCGCATGGGCGCCGCATCCACCGAGATTGAGCTCCATGCAAGGGGCCGCACCTTCCATTTGGCTGTAACCAGCGCGCGGCTTGACCTGGCCAAGGGGAGAGCCGGAACCGTGCTGGTGGTTGAAGACACAACGGAGCTTCTCCGCGCGCAGCGGCAGTTGGCGTGGAAGGAAGTGGCGCAGCGGGTGGCGCACGAGATCAAGAACCCTCTTACGCCGATCGCCCTGTCAGCCGAGCGGATTGCCAAGCATCTGGACCGCGGGCAGCCGGACTCGCCTAACGTGATTCGCAAATGCAGTGAAGTGATTCTGGGGTGTGTTGGCACGTTGCGTACGCTGGTGGACCAGTTCTCGGCACTGGCGCAGTTTCCAGCGCCGCAGCCACGGGCCTGCGATCTTAACCGGGTTGCGGAGGAGGCGCTTGCGATGTTCTCGGGGCGGCTCAACGGCATCACCGTGCAGTGGAACCTCGAGCCGGACTTGCCCACGGTCCTGGCCGACCCGGTAGCGATTCGCCGCGCACTGGCTAACTTGATCGACAATGCAGCCGAGGCCATGCAGGGCAGCTTGCTGCGCGTTCTAGGAATTCACAGTTCACTCAGTAGCGAGGACGGCGGGTCGGTAGAGATTGCCGTCTCCGACACAGGCCACGGGCTTACCGATGAGATTCGGGAGCGGCTATTTCTGCCCTTCTACTCCACCAAGCACCGGGGCACGGGCCTGGGCCTTTCGATCGCGGCCAAGATCGTGCAGGAGCATGGCGGCAGCCTGCGCGCCGAGGGCAATAGCCCCAAGGGTGCGCGCTTTTTGCTGCGCCTGCCCTTGATGGAGCTGAGCGGGCAGGCGACACAGCCTGCGATTGAAGCCAGCGCAGCCGCGCAACTGAAGGGGTCGAACGCATGAATCACATTCTGGTGGTGGATGACGAAGCGGAGATTCGCAACTCGCTGGAAGAGATTCTGCGTGAAGAGGGCTACGCCGTAGCCACTGCGGGCACCGCGAATGAAGCAATGGTGCTGATTCAGGATGCGCCCTACGATGTGGTGCTGCTTGACATATGGCTGCCGGACCGGGACGGGCTGGACGTGCTGGCCGATATTCACCAGTTGGCGGTGGAGATGCGGCCAGAGGTGGTGATCATCAGCGGCCACGGGACCATTGAGACTGCGGTGAAAGCGACCAAGCTGGGCGCATACGACTTTCTGGAAAAGCCGCTCTCGCTGGATCGAACCTTGATTGTGCTCAAAAACGCGGTAGAGGCCCGGCGGCTGCGAACGGAAAACAGCGAATTCAAGCGCCAGTTCAATGTGGGGTCGGTGCTGACCGGCGCCAGCGTCCCGGTAAAGGCGCTGCGCCAGCAGATCAAGCTGATGGCGCCCACCAACGGCCGGGTGCTGATCTACGGCGAGTCGGGTACCGGCAAGGAACTGATCGCCCGCGCCATTCACGCCGAGAGCCTTCGCCGGGATCGCGTTTTTGTCGAGTTGAACTGCGCGGCGATCCCCGAAGCGTTCATCGAGGCAGAACTATTCGGCTATCGCTATAGCGCTCAGCCCGGCGGCCCCACCGAGCAGCGAGGGACACTGGAGCGCGCCGACGGGGGAACGCTCTACCTGGATGAAGTGGGCGATATGAGCCTGAAGACCCAGGCCAAGGTGCTCTCAGCGCTTGACGATCAACTGTTTACGCCGGTGGGCGGCAGGTTGCAGCTGCGCGTTGACGCGCGCCTGATCGCTTCAACAAACAAGGACCTCGAAGAAGAGATCGCCAAGGGTAACTTCCGCGAGGACCTCTTCTATCGGCTCAATGTTGTTCCTTTCTTTGTGCCGCCGCTCCGGGAGCGCAAGCAGGACATACCGCTGCTGGCTCGCGAGTTTCTGGGCGAGTTCGGGCGCCAGTATGGACGGCCGCGCATGGAGATCGCCGACGAGGCGCTGGAGACCCTCGCTCAGTACCACTGGCCGGGCAATGTGCGCGAGCTGAAGAACGTGATCGAGCGGGTGATGATCCTCAACCCCCGCGTGTTGCGCATCGAGCGGAAGCATCTGCCGCCACTGACCCACAAGGCCGGCACCCGCTCGACTGAGGAGTTCTCGACGCTGCAACAAGCGCGCGACACATACGAGCGCGAATACATACTCAAGAAGATCGAGGAAGCCCGCAACAACATCAGCCAAGCGGCGGAACTGCTGGGCCTGGAGCGAAGCCACCTTTATCGCAAGATGAAGGCGCTGGGTATCGGCGTGCGGGAGTAAGGGATATTCGAGTGCCCGTAGCCTCAGAGGAAGCTGCGGATGGATGGGGCACACACTTTCGAGGAAATGTGCAGATTCTGAAACTCTTAGGGTGCGACGTAAGCCGCAGACCTCAGTTCGTGCGGCGACTGCACAAGATTTTTGATAGACTGTTGCGTGTACAGGGCGGGAGTAGTTCAGTGGCAGAACGTCAGCTTCCCAAGCTGAATGTCGCCGGTTCGATCCCGGTCTCCCGCTCCATAAATTCAACAACTTACGAAGAGACCTAGAAACTTCTGCTCCATTCCTGCTCCAATCACATGAGGAAGAGGCTTTTTTCCAGTTGATTGACCGCCGGACGCCTTCGTTTCTGTAGGCGACTGTGTACACGTCTGGGCTGACATCGTCGTCAGTTTCTCATTCCACGTTCCCTTCGTCCCTGAACAGCCAAGTGGAGTTGCGCCTCCACAATGTTCATGTCGAGGCGCAACTGCTTCGCCGGGCATCCGAGGCCTTTCCCTATTGCGGATCGAGCGCGTGCGGAGTTTATATGACTGCATTTACAGTTGGAGCGCTAGCTCGGAACTGCGAGCAACGCGCCCCAGTTCAATCCCGCGCCGAATGCGGAGAAGACCAGGGGGCCGGTTAGAGCGGAAGCCAGCCCTTGGCGCCATTCATCGGCCGCAATCAGCAGCGAGGCCGATGAGGTGTTTCCATAGCGATCGATGTTGGTGAAGAACCGCTCCCTTGGCGCCTTGACGGCCGCGGCGACCCGCGTAATCAGGTTGAGATTGGCCTGGTGCAGCAGGAAGGCCTCGACGTCGGTGGCGGCGATTCGATTGCGGGTGAGCAGTTCGTTGATGGCGCGGGGCATCTTGCGCGAGGCTTGCAAAATCACCGCCGATCCATCCATGTGAAAGTGCCCGTCGCGGACAAACAAGATCTCCGCAGCCGCGCCGTCGGTAAACAGGCAGGAGTCCGCGATGCGGGCAAAACCCTTCTCCGCGTCTACCAGGGCAGCGCCTGCGCCGTCGCCGAAAAGGATGGCGGTATTCTTGCCTTCCGGAGTCAGGGAAACCCTGCGCGACATGATCTCAGCGCCCACCACCAGCACGCGGCCAAGCTTGGGCGCCAACTGCGCGGCCAATGCCAGCGCCATCAGCGACCCGGCGGAGGCTACGGGAATGTCGAGGGCGGGCGTGGAGGCAAGGCCGAGCGAGGCGGCGATCTGACTGGCGGGACCGGGGCAAAAACGGTCGCTCGATCCGCTGGCTACCAGGATCATTCCCAGTTCGGCTGCGGTTATACCAGCCTTTTCAAGGCAATTCTGCGCTGCCAGCAGACCGATGCCGGCAATCGTGTCCGCGTCAGTTGCGTAACGGCGCTCCTCAATGCCGGTGACTTCGAGAATCCATTCCGGAGTCGCATCCACCAGGGGCGCAACCTCCCGATTGCTCACGCGGCGCGATGGAAGCCACGATCCGAAGGCGCGCAGATAAGCCATGATTTATGCCTTGGCGGCAAGGTAGGCTTCTACCTTGGAGATGGTGTCGAACTTGCGAGCGGACAGGTCGGAGTCGGGAATCGCGACGCCGAACTCCTCCTCAAGGCCGGTGACAAAGTCGGTCAGCGCAAAAGAGTCCAACAGCCCCGATACAAATAACGACTCATCCGCGCCGGGGCTGATCTCTTTTCCGGTGACCTTCTGAAGAACCTTAAGGATTCGAGCTTGTGGTTCCATCCGTCGCTCCTTGTGCCGTGGTTTCGCTGCCTGCGGGGTTGCGTTCTTTATAGGCGTTGTATCCGGTCATCAGGTCGGCTATCAGTGCGTCTGCCAGCGCCCGGTAGCCCTCGCCGGTGAAATGCGTGTGGTCGGGCTGCGCCCAGCCTGCATAAACCCACTGCTGCATGGCCCCCAGGCCGCCCATGCGCTCTTGCTGGTCCCAATACGCGCACCCGTGAGTGCGGCAGACGGCGCGCTGAGCCTGGATAATGCGATCGGTTCCCGCGAAGGGATGCCATGCACGATGCAGGGTTGTGGAACGATCAGCCGGACCGACCACCAGAATGGAAGACTCCGGCACATATTGGTGGAGGGTGTCGATGATGGATGCGAAGGCCTGACGGTAAGTCTCCTCGTCCCAATAGGAACTGGCCGCTTCATTGGTTCCGTATGCCAATACGATCAGCGCCGGAGAGTTGTCCTTCAGATACCGGGAAAAGAGCGGCTGATCCCATTTGAGGATAAGCGGCGCTTCGGCTCCATTGATGCCGATCGACTCCCATGTTACGCCCGGCTGCGTAGCGACCCAGCCCAGCAGGGTCACGGGCGCGCGCTGCTCTGTACTCACTTCAAAATGGTGGTCGCCGGGCAGGCAAAAGTAGCTGAAGGTGCCGGGCCCGATGTCTGTTGCATCGGTCTGAATCTCAACCGGGTCGCCGCCGTTGTCACTGAATTGCAGGCTGCCGCCGCCGGGCTGTTGCAGGTACTGGAGTTCAAGCGTGGCGCAGGGTGCATCGAGAGTGACCCATTCTCTTGGGCGCTCGGTCGAGATGCTGATGCCACCCATGCCTGTTTGCGCGTCGCCGAGCTGCTGGAACTTGTTTCCCTGGGTCTTCCATCCCGCAGACTGTGAGCGCGAAGAGCCCAGAATCCTGTAACCGGCAAAAGGGTGCCCTGGGTATGAGTAGCCGATGCCGCCGTTGCCGAACTGATCCTGAAAAATGCGACGGGCTTCGCCGGTAAACATGTCTGCCGCAGTGTGCGAGTCGCCAAATTGCAGTACCCGCACTGTGGTGGTTTGCAGTTCCGAGGCATGGACGGACGACTCATGGGAGGCTAGCTGGGCATAGAACCCGTCGAGCGCAGAGGCGTATGCGATGGCCTTCGGGGCGGGTTCCTTGAGCTGGGTTCCGATTTCCTCGACGAGCGCCGCCTTGCGGGCCGGGTCGATTCGCGGTCCGAGAGAGTAGCGCACCCGGCTGCGGGCATGGGATCGAGTCGCTTTGCCGGATGTTGCGCGGGCGGGCTTGGCGCTGGTTGTCGCCGCCTTAGCGGCTGCGGTGTGCGCGCCTTTTTGCGCTTTGGCGGACGAATGTCTTGCTGGCGCGGCATGATGCTTCTTTTTGGCGGGAGTTGCCGATAGCAGGGGTGCGCTCGTCAGCGCCAGAAGCAGCATGGCAGCCGCGGCCGCATACATCCATTTCGGAAAATGCCGGGTTGGAAGATGCCAGTTCATCCTTTTCTGGCCTTCTTTCCTGGGTGCCTGGCGGCAGGTTTGGATTGGGACGCTGCTTTGGAGACGTCTGCCTTGGGAGCGGCTGCGGGGGCTACGGCTGGCAGGGCAATTCCATGTTGCATCTTCCATCGATTGTATCCCAGGCCCAACTGATCGACGAAGAGGCCGGCAACGAGCGTGGCTCCCTGCGGTGTGGGATGAAGCAGGTCAGCCGTTACCAGCCGGGGACTGGCGGTGAACCAGCGGCCCATGGTGCCGTCGCCTCCCATTGCGTCATAGGTGTCAAAGAAGGCGCAGTGGGTCTCGGCCGCTACCTCGCGCTGAATTCCGACGATCTCGGGGATGGTGCTCATGGTCTTGATCTCGTCGAGTCCGCTGCGCTCGCCGCGGTCCATGGGGCTCATCACCAGGATGGGCGTGCCGGGGGCAGCCACGCGCAGGCGCTGAATGGCCATACGTAACTCCGCCGCATACTGTTTGTGAACGAAGGAGCCGAAACTGCTTTCGTTGGAACCGTAATTGACAATGATCAGCGCGGGAGCAGCACGGTCAAGCTCCTGCTTCCACAGGACCGGCTGCAAGACGCGCGCCAGCACAGTGGTGGTTGCTCCATTGAGGCCCAGGCTGCTGTAGAGCACGCCGCTGGAGCCGCGGCGGAAGTCGGCGCCAAACAGGGTTACGCTCCCCGATGTGGGCCGGATGGAGACGGCTTCGGTTCCGGCGGGCAGTTCCACGTGGACCGAGGCGGTTGCCTGGGTGTCGGCAGAGGTCGTCTGGTCGATGATCCGCTGGTCGTCAGCCTCTACGGCAAACGAGCCGCCGCCGGGTTTCGCCAAATACTCTACATCCACGGCGGTCTGCTCCGACTCCGTGAGCCGGAACTTGCTCCATGCGCCGGGCTGTCCCTCGAAGGCCGCGCCGCCGAGCCCA
>Ga0302198_10002462_pt1 | contig 19427 bp, 8 predicted proteins | sample II_Bog_N2_2_FD_193521 | JGI IMG/M metagenome (GOLD analysis project Ga0302198, IMG submission 193521) | Peat permafrost microbial communities from Stordalen Mire near Abisko, Sweden - II_Bog_N2_2 | ecosystem: Environmental > Terrestrial > Soil > Wetlands > Peat | place: Sweden: Abisko, Stordalen... | reverse complement strand
CGAGTGCCGCGAGTGCCGCGAGTGCCGCGAACCAGGAAGCGCCGTCGTTGCATGATCAACCCCGGATCCCACCAATCCGAAACGATTATTCCCCAGCCGCCCGGCGGCGCTTGCGTGGCGTGGCGACCGGCGCCTCCGGCACGTCCTCATCGGGGTTCGCGAGCGCCGCCAGCAACGCCTCCCGCAACAATGTCAGCCGGCGCTCGTTCTCGACCTTCAGCCCGAACACGTCCTTTACATAGAACACGTCCACCGCCCGCACCCCGTAGGTGGTGACATGCGCCGAGGCGATCTGCAGCCCCTGCTCGCTGATCGCCGCGGTTACGTCGTGCAGCAGGCCGGGCCGGTCGCGACCGTTCACCTCCAGCACCGTGTGAGTGTTTGACGCGTGATTGTCGATCACCACCCGCGGCGGCACATGGATTGCCCGCATCCGATGCCCCAGCACGATCTTCGACGCCTTGCGGATCTCGGTCGCCATGCGGACACGCCCCGACAGCGCCTGCTCGATCAGCACCGACAACCGCGCCAGCCGGTGCGGGGCATCGAAGGTGCCGCCGGCGGCGTCCTGCACCCAGAACGTGTCCAGCGCCATGCCGTTGGTCATGGTGTGGATGCGCGCATCGACGATCGAGGCCCCGGCGATCGCCAGCGCCCCCGAGATCTGGCTGAACAGCCCGGCATGATCGGCGCTGTACACCGTCACCTCGGTCACCGCACGCGCCGGCAAGGGCTGGGTATCGACGGTCAGCGGCGCCTTGCGGTGCTCCGCGTCACGCATGAGCCGAGCGTGGCGGGCGTGGGTTTCCGGGTCGAAGGACAGCCAGTAACCGGGATAGCCGAGGTCGGTGAAGTGCTCCAGCTCCTCCGGCGTCCATTCTGACAGCAGGAGCCCAGCCGCCTGTTTGGCGCGCTGCACCCGCACATCGCGTTCGGTGGTGGACAGCCCGCCCGCCAGTACCTCGGCCACGCGGGCATAGAGCTCGCGCAGCAGGGTCGCCTTCCAGCCGTTCCAGACGCGAGCCGAAACCGCGCGCATGTCGGCCACCGTCAGCACCAGCAAAAGGCGCAGCCGTTCGGGCGACTGGATGGTGTCGGCCAGGTCCAGGATGGTCTTGGGATCGTCGATATCGCGCTTGAAGGCGGTCTGGCTCATGAGCAGATGATGCAGCACCAGCCACGAAACGGTTTCGGTCTCCTCCGCCGACAGGCCCAGCGCCGGCCCGATCTCCATGGCCAGATCGGCGCCGAGAACCGAATGGTCGCCGCCCCGCCCCTTGCAGATATCGTGCATGATCATCGCCACATACAGCGCTCGGCGCGACTGGATATGCTCGATCAACTGGCTGGCGACGGGGGCGATTTCCGACAGCTCGCCGCGCTCCATCGCATTGAGCACCTTGACGGCTTCGATCGTGTGCTCATCGACAGTGTAGATGTGGTAGGTATCGAACTGCATCTGCCCGACGATGCGGGCCCAGTCGGGCATGAAGCGGCCGAAAAAGCCGGTCTCGTTCAGGATGCCCAGCCACTTGGCGCCATCGGGATTGGTGTTGTTGGGGCGGTGCCGGTCGGCTTCCTTGCCGCATAGCAGGTCCATGAAAATCGCCGCCGCCTTCAGATCCCCGCGCAGCGCGATCGCCCGGCGTTCGTTCTGAATGAACGATCGCAGCGCCAGCGGATGCAGCTCCAGCCCCCGGTCACGCGCCACCTGCAGGATCCGCAGCATCTGGATGGGTTCGGCGTCGAAATCGCGGCCGGTGATCGGCAACAGCTTGCCGTCGGCCAGCAGGAACCCCTGATCGACCAGAGCCATGTCGGTCTCGGCTTCCAGCGCCGGCGGCCCCAGCGCGGTGCGCAGGATCGCCGGTTCCAGGATGCGGGTCAGGCGGGCGATCTCGCGCGCGGTCAGGAAGTAGTGGCGCATGAAGCGCTCCACCCCGTCCTGCTTGCCGTGACGCGTGTAGCCCATGCGGGCGCCGATCACCGGTTGCATGTCGAAGGTCAACCGTTCCTCGGCGCGTCCGGCGACGTAATGCATGTGGAAGCGAACGGTCCACAGGAATTCCCAGGCGCGGCGGCCGTGCCGGGCCTCCTGCTGGGTCAGGATGCCGCCCAGGTCCGCGAGTTCGCCCATCGTCTGGGTGTCGAACACATAACGCGCGATCCAGTAAAGGGTTTGCAGGTCGCGCAGCCCGCCGCGCCCCTCCTTGATGTTCGGCTCCACCACGAAGGGGCTTTCGCCGTAGCGGCGGTGCCGCACCGCGCGTTCGGCCTGCTTCGCCGCGATATACTCCGCCGCGCCCGCTTCCTTGCACGCCGCCCGGAAGCGTCGGTGGAATTCGCCGAACAGCTTGGCGTCGCCGGTCAGGAAGCGCGCATCCAGCAACGCCGTGCGGATCGTGGTGTCCTTGGCGCCCTCGACCAGGCAATCCTCGATCGATCGCGTGGCGTGGCCGACCTTCAGCCCCAGGTCCCACAGGAAATACAGCATGTATTCGACCATGCGCAACGTCTCGGGCGCCGGGTCCTCACCGGTCAGGAACAGCAGGTCGATGTCGCTGAAGGGCGCCAGAACGCCGCGCCCGTAACCGCCGGTGGCGGCGATGGCGAGCCGGCCGGGCGCGCCAAGGCCGGTGTCGTTGACGGCATGGTCGAACAGCGCGCCGATCACCCCATCGACCAGCGAGCCCAGCAGGCGCGCGGCCTGCAGGCCGGAGATTTGTTCATGCTCGAAGGCATTCTGCACATAAGTCTGAATGCGCGCGAGGTGGCGGCGAAAGATGCCGATCGCCGCATCGCGCTGGATCGAGCCTTGTTCCTGCTTCAGCGCGCGCAGCGCATCCGACAGGATGGTGGCGGCGGCTTCGGGCGCTTTCGGCAGGGGGATGGGAGTGAGCATTCTGGGAACCGTACTATGTCAGGCCGGTGACGGGAACAGCTAAGAGCGATTTGAGCCGATATAGCGCATCCAATGCCTCCCGCGGGGTCAACCGGTCGGGATCGATGCCAGTCAGCGCTGCTTCCAGCGGGTGGGGATCGTCCGGTTCGGCAACCCCAGGTGGTGGGGCGGCGGCCGCGAACAACGGCAGGGCGCCAAGGGGCGAGCCTGTGCGCAACGGGCCGCCATGCTTTTCCAAGGCCGCCAGCAATGACGCCGCTCGCTTCACCACCGGCGCGGGCACACCGGCGAGTTCCGCGACATGCACGCCCCAGGACCGGCCCGCGGCCCCCTCGGCCACTTCATGCAGGAACACCACGTTGCCCTTGTACTCCTTCACCCGCATCGTATGCGGCCGGAGCCGCGGAAGGCGATCGGCAAGCTCCGCCAGCTCATGAAAATGCGTGGCGAAAATGGTGCGGCATCGGGTGGCGGAGTGCAATGCCTCCAGCACCGCCCAGGCGATGGCGAGACCGTCCAGGGTGGCGGTGCCGCGGCCGATTTCATCCACCACCACCAGCGACCGCGGGCCGGCCTGGTGCAGGATCGCGGCGGTCTCCGTCATCTCCACCATGAAGGTGGAGCGCCCGCGCGCCAGATCGTCGGCCGCGCCCACCCGGCTGAACAGCCGATCAACGACACCCACTTCCGCGGCCTCGGCCGGGACCGGCAGCCCGGCCTGCGCGAGCACCGCGATCAGCGCGTTCTGCCGCAGGAAGGTCGATTTTCCCGCCATGTTCGGCCCCGTCAGCAGCAGCACGCGCCGGTCGGGTGAGAGGTCGCAATGATTGGGGATGTAGGGGTCCTGGCCGGCGATGGCGGCCTCGACCACCGGATGGCGGCCGGATTTGACCCCGAACGCCTCGCTGGCATTGACGATGGGACGGCACCAGGTGCCGGGTTCGGCGAGTTTCGCGGCGGACTGCGCGACGTCCAGCAAGGCCAGCGCGTCGGCGCAGGCGGCCAGGCGATCGGCTTTCGCCAGCGCGGCCTGCGCCAGATGGGTGAAGACGGCGCGTTCGCGGGCTGCGGCACGTTCCCCGGCCTCGGCGATCTTGCGGTCGAGGTCGGACAGATCGGGCGTGGTGAAGCGCGCGCCGTTGGCCATGCCCTGGCGCAAGGTCAGTTCGGGGTGCTCGCGCAGCTTTTCCACCGCGGCGGACGGCGCCTCGATCACATAGCCGATCTGGGCGTGGTGCTTGATCTTGAGGCTGGCGACCCCGTAGCGCTGGGCGTAGTCGAGCTGCATCTGCGCGAGCACCCGGCGGCTGTCGTCGCGCAATGACCGGTGCGCGTCCAGTTCAGGGTCGAAGCCCGAACGGATCGCGTTGCCATCGTCCAACCGTGGCGGCGCAGGGTCGTTCAGCGCGGCCGTCAACTGCCCCGCGAGGTCCGGATCGGCTGCCAATGCCGCCCGCATTTGTGCCAGCAACACCGGCAGTGGCCCGTCCAACGCGGCTTCGGCGGCGGTGGCGGCGGCCATCCCGTTGCGCAGCGCCGCCAGATCGCGCGGGCCGCCCCGGTTCAGCGACAAACGCGCCAGCGCCCGAGCAATGTCGGGGGCGGCGCGGAGCGCGGTGCGCAGACGGGTGGCGGCGTCGCGGTTCGCCAGCAGCCAGGACCAGGCATCCTGGCGTGCGGCGATCGCCGCCGGATCGGTCAGCGGCGCGGCCAGCCAGCCCGCCAGCAGCCGGGCCCCGGCCGGGGTCAGGGTGCGCTGCACCGCGCCCAGCAGGCTGTGCTGCAGCCCGCCGTCGCGGGAGCGCTGGATTTCCAGGCTGCTCCGCGTCGCCGCGTCCATCAGCAGCACGCCCTTCTGCCCCTGCGGTTCGAGAGGGTCGAGGCGGGGGGTCTTGCCGCCCTGGGTGCGGGTCACATAGGCCAGCGCCAGGGCGGCGGCGATGGCTTCGGCATCGGTGAAGCTGCCGAACGCCTCGATGTCGGCGATACCCCAGTTGTTCGCCAGGCGGCGGCGGGCCACCAGCGGCGGGACCGCGCTTTCGTCCGGCGCGCGCTTGCCGGCCCAGTCGCCCAGCGGCAGGTTCGCGGGCGCCAGGATTTCCGCCGGCTCCAGCCTGCCAAGCAGCGCCGGGAGCTCGGCTTCGGTCGTGGCGGCGGTTTCGAACAGGCCGGTGGAGACGTCGAGCCAGGCGGCGCCGATATCGTCGCGGAGTTGCGCCAGCGCCAGCAGCAGGTTGGGGCGGCCGGCTTCGAGCAGGGCTTCCTCGGTGATCGTGCCGGGGGTGACCAGGCGAACGACCTCCCGCTTGATGGGCCCCTTGCTGCCGGCGGGGCGGGTCTTCGGATCCTCGGTCTGTTCCACGACGGCAACGCGGAAGCCGCGGCGGATGAGACGCGCAAGGTAGGTCTCCGCGGCGTGATGGGGGACGCCGCACATGGGGACCGGTGCGCCGGCATGCTCGCCCCGATGGCTGAGCGCGATGTCAAGCGCGGCGGCGGCGGCTTCGGCGTCGGCGAAGAACAGCTCGTAAAAATCGCCCATGCGGAAGAACAGCAGTGCGTCCGGGTGTTCGGCCTTGGCGGCGAACCATTGCGCCATCGCGGGGGTGGCGCCTGCGGCGTGGGGGACGAGAGGCATCGGAATTGTCTAAAGCATTTTCACCGTGACCGGAAATCGTCCATGATCCGACCGGTCCGCCGACGCAGCAAAAGCGTCCATACCGCGGCCGGCAACATCACGTTCGGACCGGCTGGCGAATGGGCGGTGCGCTCGGTGCATCGCCAGGGTGGGACCGGACACGAGATCAAGCCGCTCAGGGGCACCAAACCACGGCCGCCCGCGTTGCGACCCGGCACGACGGCGTTCGGCAATGATCGGGTACTGTCCCGCCCCCCTTTATTGGCTGAAGGTCACGCCAGCCGCGACCTTCGGACCACAAGCAGCGGCAGGATCAGCCCGACGCCGATCCCCCAGAATCCATTGATCAGGAACGACCGCACCCAGTTCAGCAGCACCCAGCCGCCGGCGATCGGCAGGCCCTTGATCGCCGGCACCACGAACAACCCGACCAAAGCCGCGATAATCCCCAGCACCAGCCCGCACAGCCATAATGGCGCGGTCAGCCGCGGCAGCACCAGGCCGAAGACAGCGCCATAGAGGCCGCCCCAGAAGCACAGGCTGACGATCAGCGGCACGCCCCAGGGCGGTACGCCCCGCATCGGATAAGGCGGCGGCATGCCCAGGCCGGGCAGGTTCAGCACGTGCAACAGCTCCCACATGGCCTGATGAAAGGTCAGCACCGAGATCGCAGCAGCGATGAATCCGAGAAAGGCACGCATCACGGGTGTGGACATCGAGCATCTCCGAGTGTGTGGCCGTGAGCAAACGTCCGCCGGAGGTGACCTTCTGTCAAGCAACCCCACCCCGAGTCATTTGCCACTTCCCACCCGCGTGAACATGCATTATATTGCATGTTACCGAGAGCGCCGGACACAGTGCGCCGCGGGGGAGCCACGAGGAACGCGATGCACCAGGAACCCGGAAACGCCGTCGATTGGTTCATCGACCGCCACATCCGTTCGGGTGGCGGCGACCGGCCGGCCTTCACCGATCCCTGGCGGTCGCAGACCTACGCCGATCTGGCACGCGACTCGCACCGGTTTGCCGATGCGCTTCGCCTGGCAGGCATCGGGCGGGAACGGCGGATCGCGCTGCTGCTGCTCGATACCGTGGATTTTCCCATTGCCTTCTGGGGCGCGCTGCGGGGCGGCGTGCTGCCGGTGCCGGTCAATACGCTGCTGACCCCGGACATGGTGCGCTATATCCTGGCCGACAGCAGAGCCGAGGCGGTGGTGATATCGGCGCCGCTGCTGGCGGGGTTGATGCCGGTGTTGCGCGACCTGCCGGCACTGCGGCGGATTATCGTATCGGAACCCGATGGCGGTGTGCCGGCGGCAACCGATGATGCGCGCGGGGTCGGGCTTCAGGATTTCCTCGCCAGCGGCAATCCGGACGCACCGACGGTTGAAGTCTCCGGCGATGAAGTGGCATTCTGGCTCTACTCGTCGGGTTCGACCGGCGCGCCGAAGGGTGTGCGGCACGTGCACAGCGCGCTCCGCGCCAGCGCCGAGACCTATGGCGCCGGGGTGCTGCGGATCGAACCGGATGACGTCATGTTCTCCGCGGCGAAGGCGTTCCACGCCTATGGTCTCGGCAATACCATGACCTTCCCGATGTCGGTGGGCGCGCAAGCGGTTATGTGGCCGGACCGGCCGACCGCCGATGCGGTCCTGGACGCGATGGCGCGATGGCAGCCGACCATATTCGGCGGCGTGCCGACCTTGTACGCGTCGTTGCTCGCCAATCCCTATATTCGGCCGAATGCCGGATCGGACCGGCTGCGCCGCTGCATCTCGGCGGGCGAGGCGCTGCCCGAGGATATCGGCAAGCGCTGGAGCGCGCTGGTGGGCGTGGACATCCTCGACGGCATCGGCTCGACCGAGATGCTGCATATTTTCATCAGCAACCGGATCGGCGACGTCAGGTACGGCACATCCGGCAAGCCCGTGCCGGGTTACGAAGCGCGCATCGTCAGTGAGCGCGGCTCCCACGTGCCGCATGGGGAGAATGGTGAGCTGATCGTCTCCGGCCCGACCGCGGCCGATGGCTACTGGAACCAGCGGGAGAAAACCCGCAAGACGTTCCGTGGCGAGTGGACCTATACCGGCGACACCTACACCCGCGATGCCGATGGGTATTATCGTTTCTGTGGCCGCAGCGATGAGATGCTGAAAGTCAGCGGCATCTGGGTCTCGCCGTTCGAGGTGGAGGAAGCGCTGATTTCCCATCCGGCGGTGCTGGAGGCCGCGGTCATCGGGCAGCAGGATCGCGATGGCCTGGTGAAGCCGAAAGCCTTCGTCGTCCGGCGCGATGCCGCGGGCGAGCCGGTCCCCGACACCCTGGCGGAGTCACTGAAGGCGCATGTCAAGGAGCGGATCGGCGTGTGGAAATACCCGCGCTGGATCGAATTCGTCGACACGCTGCCGAAAACCGCGACCGGCAAGATCCAGCGCTTTCGTCTGCGGGACGTGTAATGCTGTCGCTGGATGGCCGGTGTCTGGAAACCGCGTGGTGGGGACCGGGTCCAGAGACCGCCCCGACCCTGGTGCTGCTGCACGAAGGCCTGGGCAGCGTCGCACTGTGGCGCGACGTGCCGGCGGCTTTGGCGGCGGCGACCGGATGCGGCGTGTTCGCGTATTCTCGTTTTGGATACGGTCAGTCCGACCCGGCGCCCCTGCCCCGCCCCATGACCTATATGCAAGACGAGGCTCGTGATGTGCTGCCGCGGGTTATGGACGCGGCCGGCATACGCCAGGCGATCCTGGTCGGGCATTCCGATGGCGGCTCGATCGCGGCGGCTTATGCGGGAACGGTGGCCGATCCGCGGGTGGTGGGCGTGGTGATGATTGCCGCGCATTTCTTCGTGGAAGAGCTGAGCATCGCAAGCATCGCGGCCATCCGGCAGACGTTCGAACACGGCGACCTGCGGCCGCGGCTGGTTCGGTATCACCGGGCGGTGGATGTGGCGTTTTATGGCTGGAACGATGCGTGGCTCGATGCGCGCTTCAGGGATTTCGATCTGCGCCCGTTGCTGCCCGGCATCACCGTGCCAATGCTGGCGTTGCAGGGCTCGGACGATCCCTATGGCACCGACGCGCAGTTGCGGGTGCTGGAACGGCTGGCACGCGCGCCGCTTGAAACCCGGATGATCCCCGGCGCGCGCCATTCACCGCACCTTGAAGCGAAAACCGAAACGCTGGCGGCCATTGGCGGGTTTGTGGGGACATTGCTGACCGGGCATAACGCGCAACAGGACATCATGGCATGATTGATTTCCGGACCGATCCAGGCCGCTACCGGCACTGGTCGCTGTCGTTCGACGGGCCGGTCGCGACCTTGTCGCTGGATGTCGATCCGGCCGGCGGCCTGCTTGGCGGGTATGAATTGAAACTGAACTCCTACGATCTGGGTGTCGATATCGAACTGGCCGATGCGGTGCAGCGTCTGCGCTTCGAACACCCCGAGGTGGGATCGGTGATTCTGCGCTCCGCGAAGCCGAACGTGTTCTGTGCCGGCGCCAACATCCGGATGCTGGGCAAGGCAAGCCACGGTCACAAGGTGAATTTCTGCAAGTTCACCAACGAAACGCGATTGGCCATCGAAGACGCCAGCGAGAATTCCGGCCAGCGCTATCTGGCCGCGGTCAGCGGCAGTGCGGCGGGTGGCGGGTATGAGCTGGCGGTGACGGCGGACTGGATCATGCTGATCGACGACCGCCGGTCATCCGTTTCTTTACCGGAATTGCCGCTGCTGGCGGTGCTGCCTGGCACGGGCGGCCTCACCCGCCTGACCGACAAGCGCAAGGTGCGACGGGACCTGGCAGACGTGTTCTGCACCACCGAGGAAGGTGTGCGCGGGCAACGCGCCGTGCAATGGCGGCTGGTGGACGAGGTGGTGCCGCCCTCGGCGTGGGACGCGAAAGTCGCGGAACGGGCGCGTGCCATGGCGATGCTCAGCGACCGGCCGGCCGCGGCGGGGATCGTGTTGACCGCTTTGGACCGCGTCATCGCGGATCACGACGTGGGCTACCCGCACGTGCATGTTGCGCTGCACCGGGAAGCCCGCCGCGCCACGATCACGGTGCGGGGCCCGACGGCGCTGCCGGCCGATCTGGCTGGCATTCATGCGCAGGGTGCGGCGTTCTGGCCCCTGGCGCTGGCGCGTGAACTGGACGATGCGCTGCTGCATCTGCGGCTGAACGAACCCGACCTGGGACTGATCGTGTTCCGCAGCGCCGGCGATCCCGCTGCCGTGCTGGCCGCCGATGCGCTGCTGGAAGCGCACGCGGATGACTGGCTGGTGCGGGAAATCCGTCTGCTGTTGAAACGGGTCTTCAAGCGGGTGGACATGACCGCGCGCAGCCTCGTGACCCTGATCGAGCCTGGCAGTTGCTTTGCCGGAACAATCGCGGAACTGGTGTTTGCCGCTGACAGGGCGATGATGTTCGCCGGCGGCAATCATGCGGCCTCGCTGGTTCTGTCGGCGCTGAATTTCGGCGCCTATCCCATGGGCAACGGCCTCACCCGGCTTGCCACCCGCTTCCTGGGCGAACCCGCCAGCATCGAGGCCGCGCGCGAACGGATTGGCGCGGCCCTGGATGCCGATACGGCCGAAGAACTTGGTTTGGTCACCTTCGCCTATGATCAGGTGGACTGGGACGACGAGGTCCGGTTGTTGCTGGAAGAACGGGTCTCGTTCTCCGCTGATGCCCTGACCGGCCTGGAGGCCAATCTGCGTTTCGCTGGCCCCGAAACGATGGAGACCCGTATCTTCGGCCGCCTGACCGCGTGGCAGAACTGGATTTTCCAGCGCCCCAACGCGGTCGGCGAGGCGGGATCGCTGAAACGCTATGGCACCGGCGTTCGGCCGGACTTTTCCACCGAACGCGTTTGACAGGAAAGCATGCCACCATGTCTGATGGTTCGCAGATCGACTACAACGGTTTGATCCCCAACAATGTCGGCCTGGCTACGGATTTGCGCGTCCGCAAGGCGCTGGAGACCTGGCACCCCGGCTATGTGGACTGGTGGAAAAAGATGGGACCCGAAGGGTTCCAGAACAGTCCGGTCTATCTCCGCACGGCCGTCGGTGTCGGCAGCGAGGGTTGGGCGAAATTCGATTTCGTGCGCATGCCGGACTATCGCTGGGGCGTGCTGCTGGCCCCCGCGATCGAGGGCCGCACCATTCCCTTCGGCGCCCATAAGGGTGAACCGGCCTGGCAGGAAGTGCCCGGCGAATATCGCGCCATGCTGCGGCGGTTGCTGGTGATCCAGGGCGATACCGAACCCGCCTCGGTGGAGCAGCAGCGGCATCTGGGCGCGACGGCGCCGTCATTATATGACCTTCGTAACCTGTTCCAGGTGAACGTCGAGGAAGGCCGCCATCTGTGGGCGATGGTCTATCTGTTGCAGAAATATTTCGGCCGCGACGGGCGTGAGGAAGCCGAGGAGCTGCTGCAGCGCCGCTCCGGCGATCAGGACAGCCCACGCATGCTGGGCGCGTTCAACGAACGCACGCCGGACTGGCTGTCGTTCTTCATGTTCACTTTCTTCACCGACCGTGACGGCAAGATGCAGTTGGCATCATTGGCGCAGTCGGGCTTCGATCCGCTGTCGCGCACCTGCCGCTTCATGCTGACCGAGGAAGCGCATCATATGTTCGTGGGCGAAACGGGTGTGCAGCGGGTGATCCAGCGCACCGCCGAAGCGATGAAGGCAGCCGGGATCGATGACCCTTACGACATCGCGCGGGTGCGCGCGCTCGGGGTGATCGATCTGCCGACGATCCAGAAGAAGGCGAACCTGCATTTCTCGCTGACCTTGGACCTGTTTGGCAACGAGGTCAGTACCAACGCGGCCAACGCGTTCAATGCGGGCCTGAAAGGACGCTACCAGGAGGACAAGCTGACGGACGATCATCAGTTGACGTCCTCGACCTATCCGCTGCTGCGCCTGCGGGATGGCGCGATCGTGCATGAAGACGTGCCGGCCCTTTCGGCGCTGAACATGCGGCTGCGGGACGATTATGTGAAAGACGCCGCCGTCGGGGTCGGGCGCTGGAACCGCGTGCTGGCACAGGCTGGCATTGCGTTCCGGATCACATTGCCGCATGTCGCGTTCAACCGCAGCATCGGCGAATTCGCAGCCGTGCAGGCCGATACGCAAGGCCGGATTTTAAGCGCGGATCAGTGGGAGGCTGACTGGGGATCGATGTTGCCATCGTCCGGCGACAGCGCGTTTATTGCCAGCCTGATGCAGCCGGCGCGCGAGCGTGGATCCTATGCGTCGTGGATTGCGCCGCCACGGGTTGGTGTTGATAACCGGCCGGGGGATTTCGAGTACGTGAAGATCGAAGCGTAGGCCTGACGGAGCGACCCATCTTCCAGTTGGGACGATGGGTTCACGCGGCCGCCTTGCGCTTTTTTGCCCCCACCGCCGCCACCACCGCCCGAACCGCCGCGAGTTCCGGCCCGGTGACCACCAGCGGCGCGCAGCCTTCCGTCTCCCACTTCAACGACGTGAAGTTCGGGAATAACGCCACCGCACCGCCGCCGTTCTCGAAGTTCGACCGGTCGCCCACGTCGAGGTAAGACTCGACCGCCAGCCCCTCGGCCAGGATCAGCTCGTGGCACGGCAGTTCGACGTGGTAGTAGGTCACCGTCCTGCGTCGCACCTGCGCGATCGAGCTGCCGTTGATCAGATGCTTCACCGGCACCAGCACGTCGTTGACGAACACCGCGTGATCCGGCGACAACCACAAATCCCGCACCGGCCGCCGCGGCCCCAACGCCCCCCGCCGCACCCGCACCGGCCACACCTGCGCCGGCTTCGGATGCGCGGCGCAGTTCACCGCCCGCCGCCCGATCCATCGGACGGGTTCGCAACGCGCCGCCTCGGCGGTGACCAACCGATCGCCCTCCCGCAGGGCCTCGACCGCCACCGGCCCGCGCGCCGTCAACAATCGCGTGCCCTCAGCGAAACATTGCACCACCTCGATCGTGTTGCCGCCGACGATCGCGAACTGTCCCGCGCTGAGCGGGGCCGCGAAGGCGATGCTGTCGATCCCGCCGCCGTCGTTCACCGTCAGGGTGTCGCCGTTGCTCACCGCCAGCCCCGACAACACCCCGCCGCTGATCACGAACAGATCGCCCGCGTAATACGCCCCGATGGTGCCGGCGAAGCCGCCGATCGCGTCCAGTTGCAGCGCGCCCGCGGTGCCGGTTTCGAAGATCACCGTCTGCGTGCTGGGCACCGCGACAGGAGTCCCGTCGTTGTTCACATCCACCACGGGCGAGCCGGACAGCACCGGCCCGGTCAGCTCCAGGGTGGAGCCGGCATCGATCTGCATGATCCCCTGGCCGACGATGGTGCCCAGGAAGGTCATCACCTTCTGGCTGGCCTTGGTCCCCGCCTTGGCCAGCAGGGTGCCGTCGTTGTCGATGAGGTCGCCGGTGCCGCCGGTGGCGCCGAAGCCGCCGATGATCTGCCCGGCGGTGACATTGACGACGTTGGGGTCGAGCAGCCCGCCCTCGAGCACCACCTGGCCTTGCTGCTGCACCGACGTGGCGATGATGGTGGCGCCGGGTCCGACGGTGAGGTCGCCGACGCCGTCGGCGGTGCCGATGTAGAGCGTGCCGGAGAGGGTGAGCAGCGAGCCGGCATCGGAGACGGTGAGGATGCCCGAACTGGTGCCCTGCGAACCGACCGTGAGATCGGTGCCTGAGACGGTGGCGCCATTCAAGATCGACATCTCCGCCGACCCGGCGTCCGCGATGGTGGCGTCGCCGGTCAGTTTCAGGGTGGAGCCGGCGCCGGAGAGGTCGATCGCGCCCTGGGCGGTGACGCCGGCATCGACGCCGGCCGCGGCGACGGTGGCGCCCTGGGAGATGGAAAGCTGGCCGAACCCGGCGTTGCCGACGTCGAGGGTGCCGGTGATCTGCCAGGTGGATCCAGCGCCGGTCACGTTGACCGAGGAACCTGCGCCGCCCGCCGAGTTGGCGATAATGGCGGCCGGTGCGGAGGCAACCCCGACCACGCCAGCGGCAGACACGGGAATCGCGTCGGCGGTAACGACTGTGCCACCACCGGTGATCGCGAGGTTGCCGAGGCCCCCGTCACCAACCACGAACAGGCCCGTATTGTGGAGCAATGCACCGGTACCGGTCACCGCGGCACTTCCCGACGTGCCGCTACCGGACGCGATATCGAAGCTCGGGGTCAAACCGGACAAGCCAAACCCGCTGCTGACGGTGGCCTGGTTCGCGATCACCAGGCTGCCGCTGCCCGCATAGCCCACGGCAACGGCTCCATCCGCGATCACCGCCGATCCCTGACCGGTGACCGTCAGCGCACCGGCCGCCTGGGCCGCCGACCCGATATAGAGTGCGGGCAGCCCGACCAACGACGGTGTCACCAGCAACGAGCCACCGTTGGAGACGGTCACCGATCCCGACCCGCCGGACTGGTTGCCGATGGCGAGGCCAGCGTCGCCGATATCGAGCAGGGCGCCGGCGCTCACGGTCAATGATCCGCTGCCGGTATCGCCGACGACGAACTGTCCGTTCCCGGTGCTCGTGTCCCAGACAGTGTTCGTGCCGGTGACAAAGGCGCTTGCCTGCGCGATGCCCGTGGCATTGATGTCCACCTCGGGACCGGCGCCGGCATAGGTTGACGTCACCGTACCGCCACCCTCCACCAGCAACGAACCGTTGCCGCCGTTGCCGATGAACAGGGTCTCATCCAGGAGATTGAGCAGGCCGTCATTGACGGTGACCGAAGCCGAACCACCGATCGCACTGCCGATCGAGACCTGGTTGATGCCGGTGTTGGTGCCGGTCGCGGTGAAGGTGCCGCCGGCTTCGATGGTGACGATGGCGGTGCCGCCGTTGCCGATGCTGACGGCGCCGGTGTCGCTGACCGAACCGCCATTGACCACCAGGGTGCCGTTGCCGGAGGGCGGGGCGACAACCGTGCCGCCAGGCAACGCAAGATCGATCTGCAACCCGTTCGCCGCAATCAACGACCCACCGGCATTGACGGTCACCTGCCCGTTGCCCTGGCTGCCGACACTCAGCAACCCCAGGCTGTCGAGTGTCCCGCCCGACAGGGTGACATTGCCGGAATCGACGGTGAGGCCGTTGGTTGTCACCCGGCCTCCGGTCAGGTTCAGCGACGCACCCGCCGCGGGTGCGACCGGGGTCTGCGTGCCAGACTCAAAGATCAATTCGGAGAGGCTGCTGTCGCCGATCATGGCATTGCCATTTACCGTGATCGACCCGCTGCTGACCGAGATCGTTCCACCGGCCCAATCGGTGAGCGAGCCGGTGGTCACGGTTCCGCCGGCGACCGACAGGTTTCCGCTGGCCGCCAGATTGTAAACATTGTCGAGCACGATGGCGCCCGCCATCAGCATGCCGCCGCTTTCCAGCGACACCGAACCGCTGCCGCCGGCGGACTGGCCAATCGTGACCGTGCTGGTGCCGGCGTTGACCACGCCGCGGCTGTTGATGTCGAGCGTCCCGTGACCGGTGTCACCGACGATCAACTGACCATTCGAGGTCCAGGTCGCGCCGCTCACGGTCGCGACCGCGCTGTAGCCGGCCCCGGTCGCATTGATATCGGCAAAGCCCCCGGAGCCGCCGGTGATCAGGCTGCCGCCGCCCTCCACGGTCAGGGTGCCGCTGGCATTGGTGTTGCCGACCCCGAAGAACCCGCCCGAACTGTTGGACACCGTCCCGCCGTTGATCACCAGGGTGCCGCCGGCCGCGGAACCGCCGACGTCGAAACTCGCGGCGCCGGTATTGGTGACGAGCCCGCCGCCCGACACCGTCATCGTGCCGGCGCCGCTGCCGCCGATGGTGGCCCCGGCGGCGCTCAGGGTGCCCCCATTGACCGTCACCGCGCCGTTGCCGACGAACACCGCCGCACTGGCGGAGACCCGGCCGCCAGCGCTGATGCTCAGCAGGCCCGAACCCGGGGATCCGACCGTCACCTGGCCGTTTGTCCCAAGCGTCGTGATCGCCGACCCGGTGCCGGAGACGGTCACGGTGCCGCCGCTGCCCGACACGTTGCCGATGCCCAGCCCGTAGCCCGAAATCGAAACCGACCCGCCGAACTGCACGGTGAGCGTGCCCTGGCCGCCCTGGCCGACCCCCATACCCCCGTTCGGGTCGTTCACCGACAACAGCGCCCCGGCCCCCGACACCAGGATCAGGCCGCTGGCGCCGCTCGTTTGCGCAACCCCGATGCCATCGAAGTTGCCGGTCGTGTTCAGCGAAACCGTGCCGCCGTTCTCGACCTCCAGGGTGCCGTTACCGGCTGTGGCCACCCCGATGCCATTCGACAGGCCGCCCTCATTCAGCAGTGCGTCCGGGCCGTTGACGATCAGCAGCCCTGACGCACCGGCTGACACGCCGATCCCGATGCCGCCGGTGCCGTTGAGCCGGATGGTGCCGCCGCTTTCGACGTCCAGGGTACCGGCGCCGGCCAGTCCGACGCCGATGCCGTTGGCCGCGGTGCCCTCGCTGACCAGCGCATTCGGGCCGCTGACCAGCACCAGCCCGCTGCCTGAGGCGAGTGTCCCGATCCCGATGCCACCAATGCCGTTGAGCTGGATGGTGCCGCCGGACCCGACATCCACGGTGCCCCGGCCGCCAGCCCCGACGGACAGGCCCTTGGCGGTCGTCGCGTACGAAAGCAACCCGGTGCCGGCACCGCCGACCATCAAGGACCCGGCGCTGCCGGCCGACGACCCCACGGTAATCCCGTTGCTGCCGGTCAACTGGATCGTGCCGCCGTTTTCGATCTGCACGAGGCCCTGGCCGGCCTGGCCGTCATTGATGCCGGCCGCGTCGGTCAACAGGCCGCCATCGACTGTGAGCGTGCCGCTGGCGCCCGCCGACCCCCCGACGTTGATGCCGTTGCCGGTGAAGCTGGTGCCGTTATTGACAAACGTGCCGCCGGCGGCGAGTTGCACGGAGCCGCCCTGCGCCACAGTCAGGGTGCCGGCGCCGACCTGTCCAACATTCAGGAAGCCACCGTCCGCCCCGGTGCCGATCGTCCACAGCGCGTTGGAGACCAGGACGCTGCCCGCGCTATCGACGGTATTGGCAATCTGCGCATAGCTCTGTTCGGTCAAGGTCGCGCCGTTCTCCACCACCAGGGTCGCGGCGGCGCTGAACGGCGGCGGCGTGACGGTGCCGACGACGGTCGCCTGGTTGTTGTAACCGACGACCATGTAGCCGCGCGTCGTCGCGGTGTCGTGCGGGTCGATCTGATCGGTCCAGGTCGCATTGCCGTTCAGGATCAGAACCCCCGACGAGGTGGGATCGGACGACAGAATCGCGTACGTGTCGGTGACGACGCCCGCGTTGGTGCCGCTGTTCTGCACGGTCAGAGTGGCCTGCGAGGCGCCCTCGTAGCCGATGTAAATCCGCCCGCCATTGCCGCCGCTCTGGCTGGGACCGGCGTTCAGGGTGCCGCCGTTCACCAGGAAGGTGCTTTCCACCTGCAAGGCCTGGGTGCCGGTGTTCTGCGCGCCGATCGTGCCCGCGTTGGCGCCGGTGGCGCCGTAGCTCTGGTGGCCCGTGAGGTCGAGCAACGCGCCGGGATCGATCTGCCCCGAACCGCCCACCTCGACCCATTGCGGGGCGGTCAAGGTGTTGCCGCTGGTCACCTCGAGCGTGCCGGCATACTGCCGCATCGCGTAGGCATCGGCGGTGGTGGCGCTGGTGATCTGCAACAGCGAATTCTCGCCGGTCAGCACCAGCGCGCCGACCGAAACGGCGGTCGCACCCGTCGTCACCGTGACCGAACCCGCCCCGAGGCCGCCGATGATGGCGGTGTCCAGCGTTCCCGGCACGCCGTTCGACCACAGGCCCGCGTTTTGCCAGGTGCCGGAGGTGCCGACATCGGTGTCGTTCTGCACCGTGGTCGTCAGGATCGTGTTGCCATCGCTGCCGGTGCCGACGGTGAAGCTGCTGGCCTTGAAATTGCCCGATGCGAACAGCAGCGAGTCGAGGATCGTGCCGCCGGCATTCTCCAGGTTCAAAATGCCGGTGACGCTGCTGTAAACCAGCTTGCCGACCGCGATCGAGGTGCCGATATCGATCGTGTCGCCCTGCCCGAAGCCCAGGATGTTGCCGCCGAACGAACCGATCGTGTCGATCTTGAGTGTCGCGCCCGCGGTCGTGTTGTCGAAGGCGTAAACCGGGATGTTGCCGTTGACCGTCGCGGGATAGGCGGCGTTGGTTTCGACCGTCCCGTCTCCCTCGATCACGATGACGCCCGACCCCGGGGCATAGCCGCCGATGACCGCACCGGCGGCGGCGTCGAACAGCAGCGATCCGCCATTCACCAGGATCAGGCTGGCATTGAAGAATTCGGCGGTGCCGGCAACGGCAATCGTCATGCTGTTGCCGGCGGCGACCTCGATCATCTGGTCGTTGATGAAATAACCCGGCTCCAGCGTGCCGTTCACGGTCGTTGCGGCAACCGCGATGGTGAAGCTGCTGCCGGCGGGACCATCGGCCTCGATCGTGCCCTGGTTGACGAATGTGCCGGCCTCGCTCAGCAGGCTGGTCTCGGCCGTGGCGTTGCCCGGCACCGCACTGCCGATCACGGTCGTGCCGTCCAGCGACGGGTTCGACAGGCTCGCCGCGGTGCCACCACCACCGCCGACGACCAGCGCGGCGAGGCCGGCGGTGCCGCCGAGCTCGATCGTGTTGCCGGTGAGCTGGAACTGCCCGCCGCCGAGGATCGTGCCGCCCGCGTTGATCGCGGTATCGCCCGAGCCCGGGGACCCGAAGCCGTTGCCGGGGCCGCTGACCAGGGTCCAGTCGGCCGCCGTCTCCGCCTTCGCCGACGCGCCATTCTTCCACAGCCAGGTGCTCGGCCCAAGCACGGTGATGACCGCGTCGCCACCGTTGCCCTGCGTGACCTGCAGCCCGCCGGCCAGCCCGCCGGTGCCGGACAGGGCGAACGTGCCCGCACGGCCGTCCCCCCCGAGTGGGCCGTTATCGGTCTGCGCGGTGAACAGCGTGCCGCCGCCGCTGCCGATGGCTGTGATGTCGCCGCTGCCGTCGAACACCACGCTGGCGATCGTCACCGCGCCGAGGTCGAGCGTATCGCCCGCCACGAACCCGCTGATATTGCCCGCAAAATTGGCCGCATTATCGAGCTTGAGGCTGCCGGCGCCGCTAAAGGCGACGTCGGGCAGGGCGGCGGAGCCGGACTGGTTGAGCTCCAGCGATCCGCCCGCGCTGATGGCGAAGTTGTCGAGTTCGGTCAGGTTGGCCTGGACCAGGGCCGACCCGCCGGCGACGAACAGCCCACCCGGATCGGCGAAGCTGGCGCTGCCGGTGGTGGTGATCGCAAGCGTGTCGCCGGGGTTGACCGAAATCGTGCCGTCGTTGGCGAAGGCCCCGGCGAGGATGCCATTCGCGGCAACCGTGATCGCCAAATGCGCGCCGGTGCCGGTCAGCGCGATCGTGCCCGCATTGGTGAATGGACCACCAACCAGCACCGTCGCGGCGGTCCCGGTCGCATCGATCACACTGGTCGCATCGATCGAGGTGCTGCTGCCGATGCTGCCATCATTCAGGAACTGCACCGACGCGGTGCCGGTCAGGTCGAGTGTCGCCCCGCCAGTCAACGCCGTGTCGAGGAACTGCGGCACCTGGCCGGACCCGGTGAAGATGGCGGTGTCGCCGCCGATCGGATGCCCGCTCGCATTGCCTGCCCCGGCCGTCAACGACCAGTTGCTGGCGCTGTTCAGGCTGTTGGTGATGCCAAGCCACGTCCAAGTCGAGCCAGCCACGGCGTATCCTCCGGATCACTGATCTGCTCTGACGTTTACCCTTTATTTACCATTTCACGCAACCGGAGATTGAAGTGCGCTCCGTCGGTC
>Ga0302198_10002434_pt1 | contig 19565 bp, 13 predicted proteins | sample II_Bog_N2_2_FD_193521 | JGI IMG/M metagenome (GOLD analysis project Ga0302198, IMG submission 193521) | Peat permafrost microbial communities from Stordalen Mire near Abisko, Sweden - II_Bog_N2_2 | ecosystem: Environmental > Terrestrial > Soil > Wetlands > Peat | place: Sweden: Abisko... | reverse complement strand
GTGGCGTAATAGACCAGATTGCTTCCCGTGGTCAAGGAGGGGGATGTGCTCTGGAATTGCGCCTCGCCCACGAACACGCCGGTATTAGCCGTGAGGGCATCGGTCGTCAGTTGCACGTATTGCGTACCAGACACCATGTACCCCACGTGGTGAACCGTTATCGCGTTCAGGGTTGTCTGGTCGGTAAACCGGCCAGTCGTCGGGTCAAGTGCGGTGTAGGTGCCCTGCATGCCCTTGTAAGGCGAGCCGAGTCCTTGGCCATCATTGATGACCCCCGCGACGTTGATGTCATATTCACCGTCGGTAACTTTACCGCCGCTGGAGCCAACCTGCGTGACCACTGTCCCAACCACTCCGGCGCGGTATTGACTCGAACTTCCATAACTGCCAACCAGCAGGTAAGTGTAATTGCCGCTGGACAGGCTGGTGGGAACGGTCTGTTTCCGAATCTGCCCCGTCGCGCTGAGATAGTTGGGGTTGGTCGCATCGTCCCATTCGACTAAGCGACCCTTTGTCGCCACATTCGAGCTGATACCACCCACCGAGAGCTTCGTCGTGAAGGTGCCCATGCTGGTTACAAGGGTCAAGCAGCCAAGGTGGTTCGAACCCACCGCGTAGAAACTTTGCGTCGTATCCAGGCTCCCGGCGGTTTGGACAAGGGTGCCATTGCTGTCAACCACCCCTGCCGTGATCTTGCCTGTGCCATCCGCCGTGAAGGACCCAATCGCACCCAGGAAGCCCGACTCGGAATAGCCTTCCAGGATAAAGGCGTATTGCCCGTTGAGGAGCGACTCACTCCCCGAATCGGAGCAAGCGGCGGCCTTGTTGATCGTGACGCTCAGCGCCTGGGTCTGGGACTGTTTCGGCGTACTCGTATCGGTCACAACCAGGGAGAACGAGTAGGTCGCGGCGGCCGTGGGCATTCCGGAAATCGTCCAATTCGTTCCGGACCCGCTGATCGACAACCACGAAGGCAGCGTTGAGCCAGTGGCCACCGTCCAGGTGTAGGGCGGTGTACCGCCAGAGGCCTGAAGCGGCTCGGAGTAGGCAACATTTGCTGTACCCGCGGGTAACGAAGTGGTGACAACCGTCAGCGGGGCGGGTGCGATGGTCAGGCTAAGCTGTTTTGTCGCGGTAGCGGAGCCCTGCTGCGAGCCTGAAGCATCGGAAATCTTCACCGTAAAGTTGGTTGAGCCCGCCGCAGTCGGCGTACCGGAGATCGTCCCGGCGCTGCTCAACGAGAGCCCTGCGGGAAGCGATGAGCCGCTGGCCAGTGCCCAGGTCAACGTGCCCGCACCGCCGCTCGCCTGCAAGGTGGCGCTATAAGCTGTGCCCACGGTTCCATTGGCCAGCGTTGTCGTCGTGACGCTCGGAGCCGGGGTAACAACGACTGTAGAAGACATCGACTTTGTCTTGTCTGCAACGGAGGTCGCGGTTACAGCCACCGTCGTGTTTGAGGAAACGGCAGCGGGCGCATTGTAAGTGGCCGCGGAAGTCGTGCTATTCGTGAAGGTGCCACAGGCGGTCCCGGAACACGCTGTCCCCGCTACGCTCCACGTCACACCTGCGTTGCTGGAATCGTTGGTCAGCGTGGCGGTGAAGTTCAACGTCTGGGCCTGATCGATGGTTGTCTGTGTAGATGGCGAGATGGAAACAGTGATCGCCGGTGCCGCAACCACGATGCTGAGTGGCTCTGTCACTGAGACCGGGCCCTGCTTTGCAGCGGACTGGTCCGTTAACTTGACGGTGAAGCTCGTGGTTCCGGCAGCAGTCGGCGTGCCTGAAATCGCTCCCGCGCTGCTCAAGGAAAGACCCGCAGGCAGCGAGGAACCAGTCGCCAGGCTCCATGTGAGTGCGCCCACGCCGCCGCTGGCCTGTAATGTGGCGCTATAGGCAGTCCCCACGGTGCCGCCCGCGAGCGAAGTCGTGGTAAAGCTGGGTGCCGGGTTGACAACGACCGTCGAAGACGTCGACTTGGTGGTGTCCGTGACCGAGGTCGCAACAATCGTCACCGTCAATTTCGCGGAGACGGTTGCCGGCGCATTGTAGGTTGCCGCCGTTGTAGTCCCACCGGTGAACGTCCCGCAAGCACTCCCGGTGCACCCTGTTCCCGACAGGCTCCAGGTCACTCCCGCATTTGCGGTGTCGTTGGTCACGCTGGCGGTGTAGTTCAGGGTCTGCCCTTGATCGATATTGGTTTGAGCGGACGGAGAGAGAGAAACAGAGATCACGGGTGGGGTGTGTGAGGAACTCCCACTGCCGCAACCGCACAGAAACAACAAACCTGACAGGATAAGGACGAGCTTTTTCATGGTGATGCCACCTCGCAGAACGTCAATGGGAAGATTCCTTTTTCCCCACTCACCCAGACAGCGCAAAACAAGCGAGAAATGACTCAGGCCTCTGATTGCCTTCCTCAGAAGTCCGTGAAGCCCCCAAATGGCATAGTGGCAACCGCACCGGGCGTGTGGCCCAGGTGTCGGGAGAAGTGACCACAACCACAAAAGATGGGTGCCCCAGGTGCCTCGCTTTTGGGCACCTGGGAGAGCATAGACCTTGGCGAGCCGGCTTTGGCGGATGGCCCAACCTTTTCCCGTCCCTGAAATGGGTGCCCCATCCTTCCGCAGTTCCATCGCGGAAGGGTGGGAAACCACAGCCCTCATTGAGCCCTGGGCGGGTGGCCCAGGTGCCGGTAGAAGTGAGTACAACCACTGAAGCTGGGTGCCCCAGGTGTCGGGAGAAGTGACCACAACCACAAAAGATGGGTGGCCCAGGTGCCTCGCTTTTGGGCACCTGGGAGAGCACAGACCTTGGCGAGCCGGCTTTGGCGGATGGCCCAACCTTTTCCCGTCCCTGAAATGGGTGCCCCATCCTTCCGCAGCTCCATCGCGGAAGGGTGGGAAACCTCAGCCCTCATTGAGCCCTGGCCAGGTGTCCAACCGTTCCGATTCCGCGCCTATCGTCTGGCGTTGACCGGCGGAATCCCTAGCTGAAAGCCAACGGCTGAAACCCGCTTTTGCAGATAATTAACCTCATCTAGTGCACAATAGAACCAGCTCCATCCCTGTTTCCAACCAGGAAATCGGGCGGTTTCTGGCCTACCCCCCACCCCCCCTATGTGATATTATCAGTTTTTCGACGATAAAAATCGTATAAGTCGTAAAGAATGAACAGTATACAAAATAACATAGTTAACTGACTAGTAACCGTAAACCCCCAATTTTAGCCCGTTTTTGGCCGTTTTTGGCCTGATAATGCCCCAAAATCGCGCAAAATCGATGCCAAAGTGCGGTCGTTTTTTAGGCCGCCATCGCCTGCGCGAGTCTTCTCACCGTCAGCACCGTGATGTCGTCCTCCTGCCCAAATTCCTTGGCAGCGTCGGCAATGTAGAAGGCGGACTGGTTGCTGAGGTTGTGGACCCGATCGAACCCGAACAATTCGCCGGAAGGCAGGCGAGCTTCGACGACGCCGTCCGAGAGCAGTAGCAGGCGGTCGCCGGGATGCAGGTAAAGCTGGATCTCTTCATAGCTCGTGTTGGGCAGCACGCCGAGAGGAAGGCTGCCGTGGACGGCGATCTCCTGGCTGTTCAGGTAGGGCGGCAGATGGCCCGCGTTGGCCAGCACCAGTTCGCCACTGGGGCCGAACCAGGCCGCCTGGCAAGTGGTGAAGCTCTCGCTGCCGGTCAGTACCCGGTTGAGCGACTCCAGGATCTTCGCCGGGCTGCGTTCCGGTGTCCGGCGCAGCGCTCCCATCAGCATGGAGACGTTCATGGCCGCCTTGAGTCCCTTGCCGGCCACGTCGCCGATCACCACCAGCAGGCCTCCGTCACTGGTCGACTGCACGTGGTAGAAGTCGCCGCCCACCTCGGTTGCCGGGTTGTAAATGGATTCCACCTCAAAGCCGGGAGTTTCCAGACTTTCATGGGGAATCATCAGCTCCTGCACGCTCCGCGCGGCGGCCAGTTCGCTTGAAGCTCTCTCCTGGTCGCGGTGGATGCGCAGGAAGCGCACAAAGATGATGAGCACAATGACCAGCAGACCGGCAAAGTCGGCGATGGCGGCAAAATGGATGGGGATGGGCCCGAGCTGCAAGGTGAGCGGCGAACGGTAGGGACGGCCTTCCCAATCGGTCATCCCGCCGGTGAGCACCGGCTCGATCCAGCCCACCAGGCTCAGCACCAGCGGAATCAGCAACAGCCCAGCCTCGAAGTTCCGGCGCCAGGTGGCCGCTATCAGGGTGGCGAAGATAAACAGCAGCCATCCGAGAATCCATACCAGGCTAAACAGTGAGACCGCGATGAGAACCATGCCCATGACCCGGCTGTGGCCCAGCAGCAGCAGGGCAGGGCCCAGCGCGGCCAGAATCGGGGCAGAATAGCGCAGTAGACGGATGTACCAGCGCCTTCGAAGCGCGAGAAACGAAACCAGGAATTCGAAGTAAAGGTAGGCTGATATCGCCACCAATTGGACCGTGACGGCCAGGTACCACCAGCGGTCCAGCCGGGCAGAACTTCCGGCCAGATCGACGAAGCCGATGGGCGCCTGCAACAGCTCATAAAAGGCCAGCCAGAGATATTCGATGTGACCCTTCTGTGAAAGAAAGAGGGCCAGCAGAAAGAGGGCCAGGAAGGTGAGCAGAATGGCGTTCACCAGGCGAGGGAGGCGTTCAAAGAGAGTGCGGTTTGACCATAGTTCGAGTTCCCGGTTCAGATCGTCGGGGTTGCCGAAGCGCAGCGCGCGGTTGGAGAAGAAGTTGGTATAGGCAGCCAGACCGAAGGGAACAAAGATGGTGCGAACCACCAGGGTAACGGAGGTTTCGGACGGAGGAATATTGAGATTGTAGATACGTGAGATCTGCTGAAAACGTTCGGGGGCGTTGGCGTTGGGTCCTTCCGGCTGGATCGGCTTGCCATTGGCGAAAACGTCCACGCTGAGCGCCTGCGAGCCGACATTCATGGAGGTATTGAGCGATACCGGCAGTAGCATGAGGAGCGAAACGGGCCCGTGGTTGGGAGCGAGCTTGAGGTGAAGCCGGAACCAGGCAAAGGGCCGCTGGTGGTCCCTCGAGGGGCCGGTATCATCGGTGGGCTTGCCTGGACCTTCGGTATGGTCTTCGTCGTTGACGTCCGGGAAAGATCCCTGGGCGTCGCGAATTGCCCACGTGGAATCGTCAAAGTCGGGCAAGGCTGCTGCCGAATTGCTTGTGACTCCAACCCTCCAGCTTTTGTCGAGCGTGACCGGCGAACCCAGACTGCTGGCGTCGAAGGGGATGACCAGAGCGCGCGGGGGATGCGCCGGGACGGGTGGCAGATGGCTATGCGGCCGTAATATTTGGTCCAACGGATTTTGAGGATGCGGTTGCTGGGCAACAAGTTGCATCGCCCCGCTGCTGAACAGAATGGCAATCCCCAGTATGATTCCGCGCAAGATATCTTCCCTCCGTGCTGCGTGTTCTCCACTCTAATTCAGACGGATGCTGGCTCCAAGAGAAACACGCTGGATGCCGGAAGGAGCAAGATAGGGGACAGTCATTGGCGATGGCCACAGACGCTTCCCAGCCATCGAATGAAATAATCGGTTGGACTGTTGCCAAACAGGCGGATACTAGCGTCTAACCAATGGAACGAAGTGGAAGCCTGCGAGGGTGCTCCCACTGCGGAGGTGAGGTCATGAGGGCAACTTTTAACGGACACAAGGCGGAATGGCTGGCAGGATTGGCGCTGGCGGTGGCCACCACGCTCTGGGCGCAGTCGACTCCCCAGTCGACCCCAGCAAGTACGCCTCCGGCCAGCACTCCCACGGCCCAACCAACCCCCGGAACCACGCCTGTGGGCGGAGATACTCCCGCGGATACTCCCCAAAAGCAGCCGGCGCCTGGAACAACGCCAGTTGGGGGCGATACCCCGGCAACTGCCGTCAATCCGGACAAGGTGATTGAACCCGGGAGCCAGAAGGCGAATGTGAAGCCCGGCTCCATCGACGATGTGAACGCCGTGGGCAATCGCGACATCGGCGGCCGTGGGGTAGGGAACTGGTACTCGACCGACACCGAGATCAAGATGGGCAAGATGTACTCGATGGAGATCGAGAAGAGTACAAAGTTCATTACCGACCCGGTGGTCACCGAATACGTTAATCGCATCGGCCAGAACATCGTTAAAAACTCCGATTGCAAGGTTCCGTTCACGATCAAGGTGATCGATTCCGACGAGATCAACGCCATGGCGCTGCCCGGCGGCTTCTTCTATGTGAATTCAGGGTTGATTCTGAATGCCGACGAAGAGGCGGAGCTGGCCGGAGTGATGGCCCACGAGACCGCCCACGTCTGTGCGCACCACGCCGTCCGCGAGCAGACACGGATGAACTACGCCCAGTTGGGCACTATCCCGCTGATCTTCATCGGTGGCTGGACGGGCTACGGCATCTACGAGGCAGCTTCGATCGGAGTCCCGATCACTTTCATGAAATTCTCCCGCGAATTCGAAGCGCAGGCCGACTACCTGGGCGTGCAGTACATGTATCGCGCCGGCTACGACCCGCAAGCCTTCATCAGCTTCTTTGAAAAGGTGCAGGCTTTGGAGAAGCGAAAACCAGGTGCGGTTGCGAAGGTCTTCGCCGACCATCCACAGACCCCGGACCGGATTCTGCACTCGCAAGAGGAGATCGCCCGCATCCTTCCTGCCAGGGATCAGTACACGGTGACGACATCGGAGTTCGACGATGTGAAGGCGAGGCTGGCGCGGATTGAAAACAAGCGTCGTCTGACCGATTCAAAGGACACTAAGAAGCCCTCGCTTCGCCGGGCCAGCACCGGGTCGGGAGATCCCACCAGCCCTTCGAGCCAGACCGGAGATAGTACCACGACATCCGACGACAAGCCTACGCTGCACCGCCGCGACGATCAGAATTGAAGCAATCGGCGATTGCCGGTAACCGGTGTTAGGTGAGATGACCTGAGTAGGGGGTTGTGTTGTGGGCCGCTCTGCGCTATACATGGGTGGCGGAGAGGCACAAGGCCTTGCGCGACCGCTGTAAAGTCCTAAAGGCTTGACGGCCAAGCGATTGAGCCGTACCCTCCCAGGTCGCCCACCCATCATGAAGAAGATCGTTATCTTTGTGGCTGTATTCGCCTTCATCCTGCTACTCACCAAGATTGTCAACCAGATGCCTCCCGACCCGCCCTCAGGAACGGCCTTTTCGTTGAAGGCGCAGCAGGTGGTGCAGTGTTCCCCCGATGAGATCACTCTGGTGGACCCTCATCAGCAAGCGACCCATCTGGAGAAGGATCCCAGTTGGCCCGATTGCTCTACCTTTCAGAAGAGCGATGTCTTGGATTTCTACCTTTCCCGAGGAGAAAAGACCAAATTCCTGAGCATCGAGCCCACTGTGTGGTGGCGCAAGGCGATGTAGCTCGCACAACTGGTGGGACCGAATGGCCCCAGCACAGCCTGGGGCCGTTTACCATTTTGGTTGGTTGCTCCTGGCACGAATTTCCGAGCGGTGCACCATCCACTTCAACAGCCCCATGGCTTGGGTTCTGCGGAGTGCGATGCCCAACCGGCTGGGATAGGTCGGTACCTGCTTGGTCTTCGGTGACCCAAGCGGGATTCGGCTAGCGGATAAATATCCTGTAAACACCTGAAATTCCTTGAAATTATGGGCGAATCCGCGCTATATACAAGATTACCGGCAGAAGTGCCGGAACCATTCTCGGGCAATTCTGATTTGAAAGAGGCAAGGATGCGCAACGCCGCGGCCCGTTCCAACCTGCTGGTTCCCGAGGTGCGCGAGGTCATGGATATTCGCCAGGCCTCGGATTACCTTGGCATCTCTCCCGATACCCTCTACAAATACGCGTCGGAGAGCTTTGTGCCTGCGTTCAAACTGGGCAACCGTTGGCGGTTCAAGCGATCGCGGCTGGACGAGTGGATGGACCGGCAATCCGACTTGCAGGCCAGTGAGGCCGATCCGCAGCAGAAGAAGCCGGTGCGGCCAGCACTTTAGAGAGCGGCCGCCGGTGGTTGACTTTCCGTTGTCGGTTGGGGCGCTCCATATGTTGAGATGCCCGCTGAATCTCCCGGAACCCGAGTCACACGTTTGCAAGAGCCAATGCACGATGATGTTTACTGAAAACTGACCCCTGGCCACGGAGCGCTCCGCTCTCCCGCCCCAACGTGATATACATGACCGGGTGGACCACTTCCGCCGCATCGGCCAATTGCGCCGCCGTTTGACCAAAGCCGGCCTTCCGGGGCTGCTGGTCACCCATCTTTCCGATCTGCGCTATCTCTGCGGATTTACAGGCTCGAACGGCGCTTTGGCGATCAGCCGCCGGGCTGCCCGCCTGTTTACGGATGGCCGTTATACGGGGCAGGCTGCCGAAGAGGTTGCGGCCGCAGAGGTCGAAATTGTCTCCGGCTCTCCAGCCATTTCCGCGGTGCAGTGGCTCGCCGCGCAACCTGGAGTCGAATTCGCTGGTTTTGACCCGGCCTGCACCACAGTGGCCGATTTGGCTCGCTGGAGAGCAGCGCTGCCGTCCCGGCTTCGCCGCAGCTTTCTTTCCGTCATCCCCGCCCCACTGGTCGAGCCGTTGCGCATGGTCAAGGACGAGGACGAACTTTCTCTGATGGTGGAGGCCGCGCTTGTAGGCTGCAAGCTCTTCGAGCAGATTCTGGGGTTCATCCGGCCCGGCCTGGCGGAGTTTGAAGTTGCAGCCGAACTGGAATACCAGGCCCGGCTGCTAGGGGCTGAGGGAATGTCGTTCGAGACCATCGTCGCCTCAGGCGTGCGATCGGCTCTACCCCACGGGCGCGCCACCGCGACGCGACTGCCACGGCGGGGATTCCTGACCCTCGACTTCGGTGTTATTCTCAAAGGTTATTGCTCGGATATGACGCGTACCGTCTACCTTGGAAAGCCGAAAGCCAACGAGCGGAATGCGTACGAAGCGGTACTTGCAGCGCAGGAAGCGGGAGTGGCTGCGGTGAATTCGGGAGTAAGCTGCGGCGAAGTGGATGAAGCCGCCCGCGGCGTGTTGCGCAAGGCAGGTTTGGCTGAAGCGTTTACCCACTCCACCGGCCATGGGGTCGGGTTGGAGATTCACGAGGCACCGCGGCTCGGCGCCGGACAAACCACCAGGCTGCTTCCTGGAATGGTGATAACCATCGAGCCGGGAATCTATCTGGCAGGTCAGTTTGGGATTCGCATCGAGGACATGGTGGCGGTTACCCGAACCGGAGGGCAGGTACTGACTCCAGCGCCCAAGGCTCTGATTGAACTGTGATTGAACTGTGCCTCCCCTGGTGGGAGGGCCAAGGAACGAATGAAACCACAAGATATCGAAGATCTGAAACAACTGATTGAATTTCTGAAGAGCTATCAGGTTGCCGAGTTCGACCTGGACCGGGGCGATGTGAAGATTCGTCTCAAGTTCAACCCGCCGGAGGGTACGCCGTCGGGACTGGGAGAGCTGGCGCGTTTGCTGGCATCGGCTCCTCCCGCGGTGGCTCAGGCAGCTGCGGCCGTCCAGGCTGCTCCGGCAGCGGCAGAAGAAGCTGACCCGGACGCTGGACTGCACGTGGTCAAGTCGCCGATCGTCGGCACTTTTTACGGTTCGCCTTCGCCAGGCTCCGGGCCCTTTGTATCGCCCGGTGATCGCGTGGAGAAGGGACAGGTCATCGCCATCGTCGAGGCCATGAAGCTGATGAACGAGATCGAATCCGATGCCTCCGGCGAGCTCGTCAAGTGTCTGGTTTCCAACGGCCAGCCCATCGAGTTTGGGCAGCCCCTCTTTACCATCCGGCTGGGATAGGAAGACGGCGAAGTTAGCAGGAGTAGCGGAGTTAGCGGAGCGAGCCGTCCGCAAGGTGCATCGCGATTCTCAACCTCCTGGCATGGTTTTGCGACGCCAACATCGGAAGCAGTCTGCTTATCGTGCTCGCTCCGCTGACTCCGCTTGTCTTTCGCCAACCCCGATTTTTTGCCAACTGCGCTTAAAGGGTCATGAATGTTTCGTAAGGTACTGGTTGCCAATCGCGGCGAAATTGCGCTGCGCGTTTTGAACGCCTGCCGTGAACTCGGCATTCGCACGGTCGCCATCTATAGCGAGGCGGACCGCAACTCTCTGCATGTGCGCTATGCCGACGAGGCCATTTGCATTGGTCCGCCGCGGCTGGCGGATAGCTATCTGAACGTACCGGCGGTGATTTCCGCGGCTGAAATAGCTAATGTGGACGCCATTCATCCTGGCTATGGACTGTTGAGCGAGAACGCCAACTTCGCCGAGGTTTGCCGGGCTTCGAACATCAAGTTCATTGGCCCCCCGCCGGAAGTGACCCGGCTGATGGGCGAGAAGGAAAAGGCTCGCCAGGCGATGAAGAGGGCCAGGGTGCCCATTCTTCCCGGTTCGGATGGCATTATTGACACCGCCGAGGAGGCGCTGGTCTGGGCCAGGAAGGTGGGCTATCCGGTCATTCTGAAGGCCAAGGCGGGCGGCGGCGGACGCGGCATGAGGATCGTGCGCACACCGGAGGAGCTGCCCAACCTGTTTCACGCGGCCTTCAGCGAAGCGGCCAACGCTTTCGGCAACGGCGAGCTGTACATGGAGAAGTTCATCGAGAACCCGCGCCACATCGAGTTCCAGGTTCTGGCCGATGAACATGGAAATGTGGCTACGCTTTTTGAGCGCGAATGCTCGATTCAGCGCCGCCATCAGAAGCTGATCGAAGAAGCGCCATCGTTGCAGGTGACGCCCAGGCTGCGCGAAGAACTGAGTCGCACGGTGTGCCGCTGCCTGAGCGATATCGGCTACCAGAACGCGGGAACGGTCGAGTTTCTGATGGACGAAGACCGCCAGCTCTACTTCATCGAGATGAATACCCGCGTTCAGGTGGAGCACCCGATCACCGAGGCCATCACCGGCGTAGACATCGTGAAGGCGCAACTGCGCATCGCGAACGGAGAGCGGCTGGACACGATTTTGCCCGCGAAGCTGGAACTCCGCGGCCACGCCATCGAATGCCGCATCAACGCGGAGCACCCGGAGACGTTCACGCCCTCGGCGGGCAAGATTACGGCATTCAACGTGCCAGGCGGCAACGGCGTGCGCGTGGATACGGCGCAGTACGCGGAGAGTGTGGTTCCGCCCTACTACGACTCCTTGATCGCCAAGCTGATTGTGCACGGCAAGAACCGCGCCGAGGCCATCGCGAAGATGGAGCGTGCGCTGAGCCAGTTTGTAGTGCAGGGAATCTACACTTCGATCCCGCTGCACCAGCGGATCTTTGCCGATCCGGGCTTCCGGGCCGGCGAGTTCGACACCAGTTTCATGGAGCGGTTTCTGGAGAAAAAGCCAGAGGACGAACCCAGCGCAAAATAGACAACCGTAGATAGCCACGAATCGCATTTGAGCGACGAAACGCCGAGTTCCCCGATCGAGGGAACTCGGCGTTTTTGTTGGAGGTGATTCCATTGCAGGTCGAGCGTGCTTCCAGAATGGCTCGACCAAAAAGCGGAAGGGACCCTAATCGGCATCGCACCAAACGGCAAGGAAAAGTGATTTTGAACTTGACTCTCGACCTGGCAGCGGAGCGGCAAAAATGGGTTCATTTTGGTTCGATTTTGAGCCATTATCAGGCAAAAAGAGCCTAAAAACGGCCAAAGAGGGGCCAAAAACGGGGGTTTACAGTTACTAGTCAGTTAACTATGTGTTTTTGTATATTATTCACTTATTGAGACTTACGCGATTTTTACAAGCGAAAAAGTGATAATAATCGATAGGGGGGGTGGGGGTCACGGCGATTTTGGCTGTTTTTTTGCTCAAAATCTACCTTCAAAAAGGGTGATTTCCGGGTCCGTGACCGCCTGGAAATTTTCTCCGCTCTGAGCGTGAGCGCGGACGAGGACGTCCGCGCTACAGCCGACCGGGAGGTTTTACTCCCTGACGGCGTTCGTTCCTGACTAAGAACATTGTGCGCTCAAGGGGCTTAATTCTACGCAAGGGGATTGCCCTCTGTGGCGGGGTTGGTGGTTTTCGGCTGGTCACGCCTTCGTGCTGCTGGTTGAGAAGGGCGGAGTTCAGGTTGGGATGAAAATTTTATCGCTTTTTCTTCGCTTTTTACGTTGAGTTCGTTTATGCTGGCTTCGCAACATTGGAGGTTGCCCGATGGACTTTCAGCAGGAACTGATTGCCGAATACGACCGCGAGACTGCCAAGACGCGCAAGATTCTTGAAGCCGTCCCGGCCGATGCCGATTTCACCTACAAACCCCATCCCAAGTCGATGAGCCTGGGCCGGTTGGCCGGGCACCTTGTGGAGACTGCCGGCCAGTGGGCTACCAGTGCGCTGTCTCTGGACAAGCTCGAGTTTCCAGCCGATCACAAATTCGAGCCCTATATTCCGGCCAGCAAAGAGGCGTTGCTTGAGCGGTTTGACAAGGAGACGGCCGAAGCCAAAGCCTTGCTGAACAACCTTGCACCGCAGAAGTGGGATGAAAACTGGAAGTTTGTCGCCGGAGGTCAGGCCTGGATCGACGAGTCGAAGTACAGGGTCTTCCGCGATTGGGTTCTCGACCACCTGATTCATCACCGCGCCCAGTTGGGCGTTTACGTGCGGCTGCTGGACCAGCCGCTGCCCGGGACGTATGGGCCGTCGGCGGATGAAATGTAGGGAGTAGGGAATAGGGAGTAGGGATGGCAGTTTCCCATTCCTCGATTTATCTCTTACCCCAGCGACAAAGCTTTGTCGCTGGGGACTCCAATCTTCCGCATGGAAGGAAAGCAAGCAGCCTCTGCGCCCGCGAGCAAGATGATCCGGAGCGGTGGGAAGAGGGCAGAAGGGCAACCAACGAAAGCTCGTTGGCAGTGGTTTGTCTGTGAACGAAATCCGCACTCGGAGAAACGATGAAGCGATCGCACTTGTTTTGTCTTTTGGCTTTGGTTCTTGGTTGTTTTTGGGGAGTCTCAGCTTTCGCGCAAACGGGGAGCCTCTACGACGCGGTCGATCCATTCATCGGCACCGCCGGCGGGGGCAATACCTTTCCCGGCGCGTCTCTGCCCTTCGGGATGATCCAGTGGAGTCCCGACACCAGCGAACAGGGCTTCTACGTCTACGATCAGAAGCGCATCTACGGTTTCAGCCTGACGCACCTGAGCGGAGTGGGCTGCCCGATCTTTGCCGATGTGCCGATTCTGCCCTGGACCGGCGCACTGGAGACCAGTCCCGGGAAGAGCAGAGACGCTTACACCGCGGGATTCGAACACGGCGCGGAGCAGGCCCAGCCGGGCTACTACGCGGCGACGCTGGCCAATGGCGTGAAGGTTGAGCTAACCGTTGACGAGCGTTCCGGGATGGCGCGCTTCCGGTTTCCAGAGGGCAAGACGGCGGGCCTGCTGGTGAATGCCGGGGGCAGCGCCGATACGGACGTGCACATGGCGTTTCTGCCTCCGGTGGGGCGGGAGAAGGACGGCAGCAGCATTGAACTGACTGCGGACGGAACGCTGCGCGGCACGGTGACGACGGGCGGATTCTGCGGTTCGGCGATGCGCTATACGATCTATTTCGCAGGGAAGTTCGACCAGCCGGTCAAGAGCGTCTCCACTTGGCAGGAAGGTGCGATCCGCAAAGGGGAACGCGCAGCCAAGGGCAAGAAGACAGGCGCGTGGCTGGACTTCGGCGATCGCCGCGAAGTGCAGATGAAGGTGGGCATCTCGTACGTGAGCGAGGTGAACGCGCTGGACAATTTGAACAAGGAGATTCCCGGCTGGAATTTTGACGCGCAACACGCGAAGGCGCGCAAGACCTGGACGGAGATGCTGGACCGGGTACGGGTGGAAGGCGGAGAGCCGGACCAGCGGAAGATTTTTGCGACCGGGCTCTATCACTCGCTGCTGAACCCCAACCTCTTCAGCGATGAGAACGGCGACTATACAGGCTTCGACTGGAAGCTGCATTCGCTTGCCGGTTCCAGGCAGCGGGCGCAGTACACGAATTTCTCCGACTGGGACATTTATCGCAACACGGTGCAATTGCAGACGCTGCTAACGGGTGAGCGGGAAGGTGACATGATGCAGTCGCTGGTGAACGACGCGGAACAGGGCGGATGGCTGCCGCGCTGGGCGTCGACCAACCAGGCGACTTACATGATGGCGGGCGATTCGCCTTCGATCCTGCTTTCGTCGGTGTACGCATTCGGCGCGCACAACTTCGATACCGCGGCGGCTCTGAAGTACATGGTGAAAGGCGGCACAGTGCCGGACCGCGACCTGCCCATGGGCAGCCGTTATAACCAGACCACGGAGCGGCCTTATCTGAGGGAGTATCTGAAGTACGGCTATATTCCGGCCGATGATCCGATCTCCGGCTCACGAACGCTGGAGTACGCCAACGACGATTTTGCCATTGCGCAGTTGGCGCGGGCGGTGGGCGACCAGGAGACGTATCGGCATTTTCTGAAGCAGTCGGAAAGCTGGAAGAATCTCTTTGATCCGGAGACGCGCTGGATTCGGCCACGCCATAGCGATGGAAGTTGGCTGGCGGGCTTCGACCCGGAGCACTCTCAACCCCGGCAGAAGACCACCTCTGTTGCCACTGACCAGATGGGCTTCGAAGAGGGAAACACCTATCAGTACACCTTCATGATTCCGTTCGATTCCCCGGAACTTTTCCGCCGCATGGGAGGCGACGAGCAGGTGAAGGCGCGGCTGGACAAGTTTTTCGTGAAGCTCAGGTGCTGGGGCGATCCGTGCTTCAACATGGAGAACGAGCCGGACTTTGTGACTCCCTACGCGTACACCTTTGCCGGGATGCCGTGGAAGACGCAGGAAGTGATGGCAAGGATCGAGCGGGAGACCTTCAAGGCGACGCCGGATGGCATTGCGGGCAACGACGATCTGGGCGCGACTTCGGGCGTTTACGTGTGGAATGCGCTGGGGCTTTATCCCGCGGTTCCGGGAGTGGGCGGAGTGGCTTTGGGCGCGCCCATGTTCCGACGCGCGACGGTGCGCTTTGCCGATGGACGGACGTTGATTGTGCGGGGAGAGGGAAGCGGGCCGTATGTGCAGTCCGTCACGCTGAATGGCGCACCGTACGCGAGCACATGGCTTCCGCTGAGCACGCTGAAAGGCGGCACTTCGGAGCTGGTGTTCAAGCTGTCAGGAGAGCCCAACCTGGAACGCGGCAAGGCGGCAGGGGACAGGCCGCCGGCGTTCACCGAGTAGTTTCACATTATGTGATGCGCGGTGGAGAGATTCTGCTGCGCATCACGGACCGGCGGGAGCGAATCGACTAACCTTAAAACATGTCGATCAAATTTCCCAAGGTCTATCCGATTCTTGACACCTCGTTCATTCCAGCTACAGGCCGCGCGGAGTTTCTGCGCAGGCTGGGCGGTTCGCTGGCAGAGGCCGGCCTGACGCTGCTTGAATACCGCAATAAGACCGGAGCGGAGACGGAGCTACTGGCCGATGCCGCAATTCTGCGCGCCGCGCTGCCTGCCGGACAGGTGAAGCTAATTCTCGATGATCGTGCCGATCTGGTTCAGCAGCTTGGGTTTGACGGAGTGCATGTGGATGCGGATGACGCGACGCCTGCCGCGGCCCGCAGGCTGCTGGGGCCGGACGCCATTGTGGGCACGTTTGGCGGAGGTGAGGGGCTCATTCCAGGCATTCTGGAAAGTGGGGCGAATTACATTTCGATTGGGCCGGTGTTTGCGACGCGGACCAAGCAGACATCTTTGCCCCTGATCGGGATGGAGGGGGTGCGACGGCTGCGCGACGAGGCTGGACCGGAGCCGGTGCTGGTGGCGATTGGCGGGATCACGCTGGAGACGGCACCTGCGGCGCTGGCTGCGGGAGCTACGGTGGTGGCTATTGCTGGAGCGCTCTTTCGGCAGACTGATCCGGCGGCGGAGTTTCAGAAGTGGGTTGCGGCGCTGGGATAGGCGTGCGGCAGGCTTGCGATCTTCCATCCTTTCCGCAAGAAGGGCGTGAAGGGCAGACTGGGAAAATTGGTTGCTATCCCACATCTCAAAACCGAGATGTGGGGCACCCAGAGTTTGTCCCTGTTCCCTCGGGTCATTTGAGCCTGACTATAGGGATGTGCCTGACTACACGGACGATTTGTGTCCGGCTGAAGTGTCCAGAAATGGGACATTTTGGCAAGCCGCGAGACAAGCGCGCGAAAATCCGATAAAACGGTTGAAGTGACAACCCCCAATTTAAATTCCAATCCGCAATCCGCCGCTCCATCCATCGATGCACCCAACGCTCCGCATTTGGTGCAGAGTCTGGGCCTGTTCAGTTCCACGGCCCTCGTTGCCGGGTCGATGATCGGCTCGGGCGTCTTCATTGTGGATGCCGATATTGCGCGCGGCACCGGCTCGCCGGCGCTTCTGCTGGGGGCGTGGGTGGTGACGGCGGTGCTGACCATGATCGGCGCGCTCAGCTACGGCGAGCTGGCGGCGATGATGCCCAAGGCAGGCGGGCAGTACGTTTACCTGCGCGAGTCGCTGGGGCCGCTGTGGGGGTTTCTCTACGGATGGACGCTCTTCCTGGTGATCCAGACGGGAACGATTGCGGCTGTCGCCGTGGCCTTCGGCAAGTTTCTGGGCGTATTTTTCCCGGCGATTTCGACGACCCACTGGCTGTGGCATATTGCGCATGTGCCGGCGCTGAAGGTGGGGCCGATGGTGCTGGGCAACATGGAGATCGGCGTCAACACCGCCAACCTGACCGGCATTTTCATTGTTTTTCTGCTGGCCATCGTCAATATTTTTGGCGTAAGCCTGGGCGCATTGATCCAGAACATTTTCACTTCGGCCAAGGCGCTTTCGCTGGCCGGGCTGGTACTGGTGGCCTTCACGGTGGGGCGCAACGCAACGGCATGGGAGGCCAATTTCGGCACGGGCTGGAGCCAGTTCTGGAAGAATGCCGGATGGAACTCGCTGCACCCGGTGCAGGTGGGCATGGGTGGACCGACGGTGTGGGTGAACCTGCTGGTGATTCTAGCCGTGGTGCAGGTGGGTTCGCTGTTTTCAGCCGATGCGTGGAACAACATCACTTTCACTGCCGGCGAGGTGAAGAACCCCAAGCGCAACATTCCGCTCTCGCTGATTCTGGGCGTGGGGTTTGTGCTCACGGTGTACTTTTTGGTTTCGATCGGTTACCTGCTGGTGCTTCCCTTGCACGGCGACCCCAACGGCGCGACGGTGTTGGCGCGGGGACTGCAATATGCCTCGGAGGATCGCGTGGGCACGGCAGCTCTGGAACAGATTTTTCACTCGGCCGGGGCGTGGCTGATGGCAGGAGCCATTCTGATTTCGACCTTCGGCTGCGCCAACGGGATGTCGCTGGCCGGGGCGCGCGTCTATTACGCCATGAGCCAGGACGGGCTGTTCTTCAAGTCGGTGGGCAAGCTGCATCCACGCTACAAGACGCCGGCAGCGGGTCTGCTGGTGCAGGCCTGCTGGGCGACGCTGCTGTGCCTGTCCGGCTCCTACAGCCAGTTGCTGGACTACATCATGTTCGCGGTGCTGGTGTTTTATATTCTGACGATTGTGGGGTTGTTTGTGCTGCGTTTCAAGCGGCCCGACGCGCCTCGGCCCTATAAGGCGCTGGGTTATCCGGTGCTGCCGGCGCTCTATATCGTGATAGCGGCATGGATCTGTCTAGTATTATTGCGTTACAAGCCCCAGTACACGTGGCCGGGCCTGGTGCTGGTTTTGCTCGGCATTCCGGTGTATCTCTTCTGGTCGCGGCGGTCCTCTAGACCGTCCGAAGGCGAACCGAATTCAATCTGATTCTTAAACTCTGAGGAGGAAGTCCCTCATCCATGTCCAGGCTGCTCCGTATCAAACCCATGTCGATGCTCTCGCAAGAGGCTGCTGAAGTAGGCGAGAACACGCTCAAGCGTTCCTTGAGTTCCTTGAATCTCATCACGCTGGGTATTGGCGCCATCATCGGCGCCGGCATCTTTGTGCTGACCGGGCAGGCTGCTGCCCTGCACGCCGGACCTGCCGTCTCTCTGAGCTTTATTCTGGCTGGAATCGTGTGCGCATTCGCCGGCTTGTGTTACGCGGAGTTTGCCTCGATCATTCCCATCGCCGGATCGGCCTACACCTACGGCTACGCGACACTGGGCGAGTTTGTGGCCTGGATCATCGGCTGGGACCTGGTGCTGGAGTATGCCTTTGGCGCGGCCACGGTTGCTTCCGGATGGTCGGGGTATTTCACGAATCTGTTGCAGCAGATGCACATCTACATTCCGCCGCAACTTACGGCTACGCCCGGCACACCCCTGGTGTTTTATCAGGACCGCTGGATGATGCTGGCTTCACTGCCGAGCGGAATCGATGTAACGAGCTTGCCGCACGCTACCGGAGTTTTTAACCTGGTGGCCATGCTGGCCATCCTGGCGATTACCACGATCCTGGTGATCGGCATCAAGGAGTCCGCCAACTTCAACTCGGCCATCGTGATTGTCAAGCTGGCCATTGTTGGCATTTTCATTGTGCTGGGAGGATATTTTCTCATCCAGCATCCCTCTCTGGCCCTGCACAACTGGCATCCGTTCATTCCGCCCTCCGACGGACACGGCAACTTCGGTTACAACGGCATCGCCCTGGGCGCGGCATCGGTCTTTTTTGCCTACATCGGCTTTGACGCAGTATCGACAGCCGCGCAGGAAGCCAAGAATCCGCAGCGCGACATGCCCATCGGCATCCTCGGTTCGCTGGCGGTCTGCACCGTTCTTTACATCGTGGTTTCCACGATTCTCACCGGCCTGAAGAACTACAAGGAACTCAACGTCGCGGCTCCGGTGGCGCTCGGTATTCAAGTCACCGGCATTGGGTGGGGAGAGATTCTGGTCAACATTGGCGCGGTCTTCGGGCTGGCAACGGTGATGCTGGTCATGCTGCTGGGCCAGTCGCGCGTTTTCTTCTCGATGTCCAAGGACGGCTTGCTGCCCAAGTGGGCGTCGGCCATTCACCCTAAGTTCCGGACTCCCTGGATCTCCACGATCGCCGTCGGTGTTGTGGTGGCTGTCATGCCGGCTTTCCTGCCCATCAACAGGCTGGCCGAGTTGGTGAACATCGGCACCTTGCTGGCTTTTACCATCGTCTGCGTGGGAGTGTGGATTCTGCGGGTGCGGCATCCGAAGATGGAGCGGCCCTTCAAGACGCCCTTCGTTCCGCTGGTTCCGATCCTGGGCATTGTCACGGCGGTTTACTTGATGACCAAACTGCCGCTGTTTCCCACCTGGACGGCGATGATCACCTGGATGCTGATCGGGCTGGTGATCTACTTCGGCTACTCGGTCAAGCACAGCAAGGTGCAGGCGCTGCCTCAAGCGAAAGAAGGCGACTGAATTCATACCCGGGCCTAAAGGCCCTCGGGTTTGCCTATTTTTCAGGGGGTTAAAACCCCCTTCTCCCTCCGGAATCCTCGAACCTCGACTGCATGATTAGCGCAATTCTTGCATTGGTGTAACGTACAGCGTGGACCGGGAGGTCCACGCTACAGCCGACCAGGAGGTTGATTACATGACAGCGCCGGCTCCTTCGAGCCCGA
>Ga0302198_10002421_pt1 | contig 19602 bp, 20 predicted proteins | sample II_Bog_N2_2_FD_193521 | JGI IMG/M metagenome (GOLD analysis project Ga0302198, IMG submission 193521) | Peat permafrost microbial communities from Stordalen Mire near Abisko, Sweden - II_Bog_N2_2 | ecosystem: Environmental > Terrestrial > Soil > Wetlands > Peat | place: Sweden: Abisko... | reverse complement strand
TCAATCCGTGAGCCGGGTTCGCGGGAAGCCGACCATCCGTGACGGCCATCTGCAGACCCCCAGAGAGCACGTTCACGATCGTGCGCACGCTCGCCGGCCCCTGCGTCATAGATAGTGCGCCAGCCCAATTCTGGACGAGCTGGTGACTTAGAGAAGCGAGCGGGTAGCCGCCGAGCTCCGGTTTGATGTGTCGTGCCACAATTCCGCGAACACGCTCGCGCGAGGTCTCACGCCAATCCGAGCGGCTCGCCATCCAAGCGTCGAGCCACTCTCCCAGCAGCACTCGCGACTTCGCCGGGTCGACATATGCGCCCCGGCTCTTGTCGATCTCGACCTTGGCCAGGAACAGCTCCGCGTCGCGCTTGGTCTTGAAGCCGCGCTTCTGAGTCTGGATGTGATCTGGCTTGCGATAGATCACCCGATATCGTTTGCCCGCGTTGGTCTCGTGCGCTGTCACGCTCCCATGTCGAGACCACACATTTAGCCAACGACGTTCAGGACCCTTTTTCATCGCCCCAGTGACGGACATCCGGAGAACGAGTCGCCTGCGCCGCGAAGCTGTCTAAGGTGCTGGCGCGAGTTTCAGGTACTTCGCGATGCGGTCAACGAAACGATTCGCATCTGCGGCACTCGCGAACCATATTCCGTGATCACCCACTGGAACCAACGGGATAGTCGCCTGACGACCGTCGACTAGCCCACTGATAAAGAATGCTCGAACAGGAATGGTGATCCGGCGCATTCGGACCGGGAGCACCCCAGGCAACAGCATCCCTGAGTCGGATGTGTCCATCACGCACAGCGGCGCACGAGATCGTCTCGACCTGAGCTCCAGTCGTTGATCATCGACGGTGACGATGAGCTGACGAGGAAGTCGACTCCGATTGAGCTTCACCGCCTGCAGCGCCTCGACCAGCTCAGGTGTCGCTCTCGCGAGGAATGATTCCGACTCCGGATGTCCCGAACGCACACGCGAGAGACTCCGACCCCACCAGGCGGCCCGGACCAAGTACGTCAGCGGGATGATGAGCGCCAGCAGTACCACCCACGCGCCCAGTGTGATCCAGACAACGGGACCGAAATGGGAGCCCACATCGCGTTGCATAGCTGCCGCGAGAAGGTCCCCGAGGCCCGCCAAAATGACTATGAAGAGAAGGCTGAGTGCAGCCACTAGCAGCGTGGCCGTCCGCCTGACATGAGCCTCAGCCGGATATGCACCCGACATAGGCGCCATGTGGTCTCGAGATCGCGTGAATGGCACATCGGGCACAGGCAGAGCCTAGAACATGACCAGTTCCAGTCACTTCTTCGCTTGTTAATATCGCCAACCAACGATCACGCTGGACGGCTTCGCGGTTTCTTTCTGGATTCCTGTCATTCCGCTACTCCCTTGCATCCCCCAGACCAGAACTTGTGATGTGTGTGGGGGGTTGGGATGCGCGCCTTGCGCAGGAGTGGCGGAATGGGAAGGATCCAATGCCTGCACCCGGTCGTTTACCCATTCGCTCTGAACGACCGGGTAAGCGAACGGCTACTCGGTAAGAAATTCCGTCCATTGCCCTGACCGCCGAGGCGAGCTAATATATCGCTTTAGATATACTTAGTTGGGAGGCCCGAATGCCCGCATCGACACTTCTACGATCAGCGCGCCTGACTAGCGGGATCAGCCAGGGTGACCTGGCCGCGCGCGCGAAAACGAGCCAGCCCGACATCTCGACTATTGAAGCCGGTAAGCGCACCCCCACCGTCGACACCCTCGAACGCCTCCTTAGACAGACGGGCCACCGCATCATCGCGGTACCTGGTGTCGGCCCCGATGCGATCGAGACCGCGGAGCGGATCTCGGTTGCGCTGGGGCCCAACTCGCCCGATTCCGCTCTGCGTGCATTCTTGGATTACTCGGACCGCCTCCATCGCGCGAAGGGCGTCGACCGGGTAGTGCTCACCGTAGCGGAGCCGCATCCGACCGGATCGCGGGCGTGGGACGCTGCCCTGGCCGCGTTGGCTGACTACTGGCTTTCCAAGTCCAAGCTGCCCAAGCCGCGGTGGATAGGTGCGGCGGGCCGCATATTGTCAAAGGCAGAATCGCCCCAGTTCGGCAAATACGACCTCGAACCCGATCGGGCGAACGTGCCCGCGGAGTTTCTCCGGCGAAACGTGCTCTTCGAGCGATCGACTCTGGAAAGCGTCTGAAGACTTGTGTCGTGGCAAGTGCATTGCCGTGTTTGACTCCAGCTGTCATAATTGCTCTGATCACGGAGGTGAAATGACATGGACAGCCTGTTGACGAAAGACGCTGCGATAGCCCTGGGCGTATCCCAGCGCCAAGTCACTGATCTCTTGCACGCGGGCAAGCTCGCCGGCGAGCAACTCGGCGATGGCACCTGGCTCGTCAGCCCTCGCTCCATCGCGGAGCGCAGGTCATTCAATGCCGGTGCCGGGCGTACCTGGTCCGCGGCATCCTCCTGGGCGCTCCTGGGTGAGCTGTCCGGCACGTCGGCCTCAGGCCTCTCAGAGAGCACGCTGGCCCGTATTCGTCGTCGCATCCGCACGAGCAACGCGGAGGAGATCGCGCGCAAAGCTGCCGCTCGAACGACAGCTCATCGCTACACGGCCGACTCCATGGAGAGAACGGCCGCCGACCTCGTGCTCACCGGCAAGAGCGCCGCGCACCGGATCGACTCCGATCTGACCAACCAAACCCGGTCGGTCGAGGGCTACGTGCGCACCGGGGATCTGGAAGCTTTCGTCCGTCGGCACCTCTTATCGGCGGACGAAAACGGTGACGTGACAATCTACGAACGAAGCGGAGAACTCGACGCCGACGGAAATTACGCCTCGAACGCCGTCATCGCCGCTGACCTTGCAAGAAGCACCGTTACTCGCGAACGCGCGGCCGGCATCGCCGCGCTCGAAAAGATGAGACAGCGATGGCTGGCGACACACACACGGTAGACATCGGCGACGATGATCTGCTGCCTCCGTGGAGCACCGTCTTCGACGTCATCCGAGCCACTGATGCCAACGATTGGGTTTTGGTCGGTGGCCTCATGGTGCAGCTGCACGCGCGACGCGCCAACATCCCGCCGCCTCGCGCAACCAAAGACGTCGACCTCGTCGTGGACGTCGCAGCCAAGAGCGCGAGTGTGGCCAGCATGGCCATCGCGTTGAAAGGAATCGGGTTTGAACCCATCGTCCCGGCCAACCTGAAGGAGCCGATCTACCGCTTCCAACGCGACGCTGAACAGGTTGATCTGATGGTGGCTGATCATCTACCCGCGCGCCTCACGCCACGATTCATGATGCGTCCCGCATTCGCCGTCACCGCCGGCGAGCAGTCGCTTCGACGCCGTGACACCTTCGTCCTGACATCCACGACGCGATCCGTCACGCTTGGCGCACCCGATGTGCTTGGGGCGCTGATCGGCAAGGGGGCGGCGTACATCGTGGACTCGCGGGACCCAGGACGTCACATGGATGATGCCGCGGTGCTCCTCGCGAGCATCAACTCGGTTGGCGACTTGGATCTCTCTACCCTGAACGCCAATGACAGGAAGCGACTGGTGGCTGTGGCGCGGGCGCTACGCGACATCACGCACCCGGCCTGGCTGACGCTTGACGAAAACCAGCGTGCCACAGCGCGAAGGAACCTCGCGGCAATTGCGATTGCCGCGCCGCTCGACCTCAGGTAACAATCGCGTCCGCACTTCCCAAATAGCGCAGCCTTTGCCATCCTGCTCCGTTGGCCGCAGTTCGAATCTGCGTGGGGCACCTTCGACCTCGGGTCGAGCCTGTCGAGATCGCGGCCCGCGGCCGGCGAACTGACACAAATTGTCGTGTGCAGCGCCGGCCGGCGACAACGAGGGTCAACTCGTGGGCGAGACTGGAGGGGCGGCCAGTACCGGTCAACGGATGTCGCGGGCGAGTTGACGCTAGTTGTCGCATTTGCCCGCAGCTAGCGACAACAAGTGCCAGCTCAACTGTGTTGGGTCGAATCAGCACCAACCGCCTGCGCACCTCGGGCTGGCGCCGCTTGACCTCAAGCGCTTGAAGTGTGTTTGCCTTGGGTCATGAGCATGATGACAATCCAGGATGTGTCCCGGCGAAGCGGGCTGAGCGAGCCGACGCTGCGCTATTACGAAGAGGTCGGGCTGATCGGTCCGATCGGGCGCGACGCCAGCAGCGGGCACCGCCGCTACCGCGATCAGGATCTCGACACGCTGCAGGCGCTCGCCTGCCTGCGCGCGATGGGGGTCGGTATCGAAGACATGCGCACCTACCAGGCCAACCGGGCACTCGGGCACGCGGCGGCCGGCGACCAGCGTGACCTGCTCCTCAAGCACGCGGCACGCATCCAGAACGAGATTGAAACTCTCGGCGTGCACCTGCGGTACCTGGAGGCGAAGGCGAGCCTGTGGGATGCCAGGGACCGCGGCGACGAGGTGGGGGAAGCCGAGGCGAACGCCCGCGTGCATGAGCTCCTTCCGAGCCTCGAGGCGGTGCTGCGATGAGCCCAGTGCTGGTTACCGGCGGGTCCGGCTATCTCGGGACTCGACTGATTGCCGACCTGCTCCTGCAGGGAACCGAGGTGTGCACGACGGTCAGGTCACTCGACAGCGAGGCCGCGCTGCGCGAGGCCGTGCGGCGTGGCGGTGCCGACGACGCGGGCCTCGAGCTCGTCGTCACCAGCCTCACCGCCGACGACGGCTGGGCGGATGCGGTCGCCGGGGTCGACGGGGTTTACCACGTCGCATCCCCCATGATCCAGTCGACGAACCCGGACGATGTGATCGCGCCTGCCCGGGATGGCGCACTGCGTGTGCTCCGCGCGGCCCGCGACGAGGGCGTGCCGCGGGTCGTTCTCACGTCGTCATTCGCCGCGATTGGATATTCACCCAAGCCGGTCCGTGACTACACCGAGGCCGACTGGACCGACCCAGACACTCCGGGACTGGCCGTATACCCACGGTCGAAGGCGATTGCGGAACGCGCCGCCTGGGATTTCATCGAGACGGAAGGCGGCGACACCGAACTGGTGGTCGTCAACCCGACCTGGATCGCCGGCCCGACACTGGTCGGCGAAGTTCGCTCGTCGCTGCAGTTCTTCACGGCGATGCTCAGCGGTGCGATGCCCTTCGTTCCGAGGCAACGATTCGGGATCGCGGATGTTCGAGACGTCGCACAGCTGCACATCACAGCCATGACGACGCCGGAGGCGGCCGGCAAACGCTACCTTGCGCTCGCGGATGGGCCGACGACAACCTTCCTGGGGGTAGCGCAGCTTCTGCGTGAGCGACTGCCGAGCCTCGCGGCACATGTCCCCACCGAGGAGGCACCCGGCGAGGAGCTGCCTCCCCTGGTCATCCACAACGAGCGAGCGAAGCAGGAACTCGGCTTCCGGCCCCGCCCCGCCGATGAGACCATCATCGAGACGGTCGAGAGCCTGCGTGACCTGGGGCTGCTCGGATAGGCCCGGGGAGTCTCCAACGAGCTGACACGAATTGTCGTTCGGAGCGCGGCCCACACGACAACAAGTGTCAGCTCGCGGGCCAGCTGGCCACGGATTGCGCCCCCTCAACGCCAGTTCACCGAACGTTCACCGACCCGTACCTCAAACAGGTGTCGACCGATCGGTCGCGATTGCTAGACAAGTTCCATGGGCATCCTAGGAAAACACAAGGTATTGCAGCGCGCGCTTGTCGGCGTTGCATCGGTGGGACTTGTCGCGGCAGGTCTCGCCATCACAAGCGCGAGCGCGCAGGCGACGCCGACCCAGGTCGGGACCACAATCACGAGCGCACACCTCGGTGACGGCCAGATCAAGCACGTCTGGCTGATCATCCTCGAAAACAAGTCGTACGACGCGACGTTCACCGGACTCAACCAGAACAGCTACCTCTGGAAGACGCTGCCGAGCCAGGGCGTGTTGCTCACCAACTACTACGGAACCGGCCACTCCAGCCAGGACAACTACATCTCCCTGGTCTCCGGCCAGGGGCCCGAGGAAGACACCCAGTCCGACTGCAGTGTTGCCGACACCAACTTCGGATCCAACGACAGCATCGTCAAATCAGGGATCAACGCCGGCCAGGTCGCCTCGACCGCGAACGCAGCGCAGCCGAGCGGAGCCAACGCTCCGAACGGTGCGAACGGATGCACCTACCCGACCGACACTCCAACGCTGTTCAACCAGCTGGATGCTGCAGGCAAAACCTGGAAAGGCTACGCCCAGGATCTCGGAAACCAGGCCGGCCGCGAGGACGCGACCTGTGGCGGTCCCGGTTCGGCCGCCAATAACCCGACCACCAACCCGACGTACCTCAGCGCGACGGTCGCACACCCGCTTCCGGCCGGCGTGACGAGCTTCACCGGTGCACAGGCGAACGACCAATACGTCGCGAAGCACTTCCCGTTCCCGTGGTTCGAGAGCCTCACCGGTACTGTCACGACCACCGGTACGACACCTGCCCTCACCACCCCCGCGCAGGGCGGAACGGACTGCGACGCAGCGCACATCGCGAACCTCGACAGCGCATCGGGCGGCCTGTTCCACGACCTGCAGAAGGAGTCGACCACTCCCGCATTCAGCTGGATCACACCCGACAACTGCAGCGACGCGCACGATGCGATCTGCAAGGGCAACAACCTGTCCGGCTCGTTCACCGCATCCGGTGCTCCGATCTACCAGCCGGGTACACCCAACCCCGAGTCGACGACGCCGAAGAACTACACCGGCGGCCTGTATGCCTCTGACCTCTTCCTCGAGTACTACATCCCGATGATCGAGAAGTCGGCGGCGTTCAAGGATGGCGGCCTCATCGATGTGACATTCGACGAGGGCAACCCGCCGTTCACCTACTCGGGCAACAGCTTCAACAATGCGAACGCCTACGGACCGACGCTGGCCGACCAGCCGAACGCAACCGCGGGAATCACTGCGGATGCGGCGGGAGAAACCCTGTTCGGCAAGACGGTGCACACCGAGCCGACCGGAGTGAACTCGACGCTCGGCACCAACTCCGCGGGAGACCAGCTCTACCCCGGACCGGGCAACAACTCGTTCATCGACCGGCCGCCGGTCTGCACCTCGACGGCACCGCTCGTGCCGGCGAACTGTGTGCCGGGAATCGTCCGTGGCGGCTCCGGTACGACACCGGGCGCTCGCTCTGACGCGGCCGTGGCGAGCGCATCCTCCACCTACGTGCTCGATCCGGCCATCCTCGCCGACGACACCGGGCGCCAGGTCACCGATACGAAGGACACCACCGGACCGGGCGGGACCAGCCCGATCCCGCCGAACACCTTCGTAGGAACGGTGAGCGACACCGGGCCCCAGCCGGCCTCCTCGCCGACCGGATCGGTCATCGACGGATCCTTCCAGCTGGTCGACCAGGCGGGCAACCCGGTCACCCCGACCGGCGCCGTCACGGGCATCACGCTCAGCGCTGAGGGCGCACCCGGCTACCTGGCCGCCGGCCAGACGGCCGATCCGCTCTACGATGCCACGGATGCGACGCCCGGCGGCGGCGACACCGGAAGTGTCCTGATCAGCCCGTTCATCAAGCCCGGCACGACCAGTGACGTCTACTACAACCACTACAGCTGGCTGCGCACGATGGAGGACATCTTCGGAGTGAGCAAGGGCAAGGATCACTCGAAGCTGCCCGCGGGCACTGTCTCGGGCGGTGTCGATGGCGAGGGCCACCTCGGCTTCGCCGCCCAGCCAGGACTGGCCACGTTCGGACGGGACGTGTTCAACAACCTGCCGCGCCACTAGTGACCCGCAAAGTCCGAGAAAGCCGGGGTGCCATGCGTAAGGCATGGCACCCCGGTGCGGTCGTCGCCGCCCTGCTGACCGTGGCTGCTGTGCTGTCTGGTGCGCTGGCCGGATGCAGCTCGACGGCCGCTGGCCACCACACTGCCGCGGGAGCGAAACACGAGTCGACCTATGGCTCCCTCCCAAGCTTTCTTCCCAAGCAGTCAATTCAGGCTGACAGCGTCCTGACCGGATCGGTGCAGCGCCCCGCACTGACCGTGCAGGGTGATGCGGTTCGTGTCGGTACGGGCGGGCCCGCCGTTCTCATCACGGTGACCGGCCCGCAGGTTCCCGGGGAGGGACTGCCCTACCAGACGAGCGCCACCACGTGCACGTGGATAGTCACAATTACGACCGGTTCCGCCCCGGAACCGATCGACCCCCACGACTTCTCCAGCACCGATCACCTCGGAGCAGTGACCACCCCGGCCTTCGTTCCTGGCCAGCCCACTCCCCCGGCTGTCGCGGCAGCCCACACCACGACGACCTTCGAACTGCGTGCGGTGATGGTCGTCGGGGAAGGCCTCATGCGGTGGGCACCCGATGGCAAACATCCGGTCGCCGCGTGGGATTTCGAGGTCGAGAACGACTGACGGGGGCGGCGGAGTGCCGCGTCAGGCGCGCACGAGTGTGACGCAGTCCTTGCCCGCATCCTTGCAGCGGTACATGGCGTCGTCGGCGACGCGAAAGAGGGTGTCGGCGTCCACCTGGACCGCGCCGGGCTCCCAGAGCGCGACCCCGACGCTGGCCGTCACCGGATAGCGGGCATCCACGGCGTCGAGCGGCTCTGCAATCGAGGCACGGATGCGCTCAGCAACCGTCATCGCGGCATGCTCGTCGGTGTCCGGGCAGATGATGACGAACTCGTCCCCACCGAAACGGCCCACCACATCCGTGACCCGCACGGCGTCTCGAAGTCGAGCGGCAGCCTCCACCAGCGCCGCGTCCCCCACCACGTGCCCGAGGTTGTCGTTCACGGTCTTGAAACCGTCGAGATCGACGAAGAGCACGACGAGGGGCTCACGCGAGCGCTGGGCGCCGGCGATCGATTCCTCCAGCCTGTCCTGCAGCAGGGCGCGGTTGGCGAGGCCCGTCAACTGGTCGTGCTGCGCCTCGCTGGCGAGTTGCTCCTGCAGCAGGAGACGACCAATGACCTGGCTGGCCTGGCGCGCCAGCGCGCGGTTCAACTGGCGGTACGACTGGTCGAACCCCCTGGCGCGTTCGAAGGAGCAGGTCAGCACCCCGAACAGGCCCTTCTCGCTCTCGATCGGTGTCGACGTGATGGCCCCGATCCGGGCGAGCCGCATCGCACGGCCCACCTCGGGAGAAAAGGCATCGCCTTCCTCGATGCTCGACAGCGCGAACAGGTCATCGACCCGGATAGCCTCTGAACCCGCAAGGAGGGTGTCGGGAGGCAGGTGGTCGAGCAACGGGTGCACTCCCGCAACCACGTCGAGCGCAACGGAATCCTTGAGCAGCAGCACCGCGACATGAGTTGCAGAGAACGCTTCCCGTGCGCTTTCGACAAGCCCCTGGGCGACCGAGAGGACCGAGTTGCTCTGTGCGAAGGTGCTGGCCGCGTCCTGGAGCGCCCGCACGCGCGCCTCCGACTCCTCGGCCTGCCGGCGGGCGACGACAAGGTCCCGCTCCCACGTGTGCCGCTCCGTCGAATCGAAGACGGCGAGGCGCACGATTTCGGCATTGTCGTGAGCCACGAGTGACGCATTGGTGAGCACGTGCAGAGTGCTCCCGTCGACCCGGCGCAGCTCGAGCGCGATTTCACGAGCCTCACCCTGCAGGCGAAGCACCGGGAGAAACCGGCTCTCATAAAACAGCTGGCTCCCCGGCGAGAGCAGCGTGGTCAGAGGTGCCCCGACGACCTCGGTGCGGGAGTACCCGATCCACGTGAGCAGGGTCTCGTTGACTCGAACAACGATTCCGCCCAGCGTGAACGAGAGAAGACCGCATGGCGCGTGCTCGTAGAGCTCCTCATAGGATTCGTCGTGCAGGATGCCCCCGCCAGGCTCCAGGACGGTCATTCGAGGTAGGCCAGGATGGCTTCTGCAAGTTCCCGCGGACCCGAGAGGTTAGGGCAATGTCCGGTCGTCGCGAGCAGGGCGAACTCACTGCCCCGAATCTGCGTGTGCACGTAGTGGCCGACAGGCAGCGGCGCGATGACATCGTTCGTGCACTGCAGAACGAGGGTCGGCACGGTGACGTCGGCCAGGTCGCGCCGGTTGTCCGAAAGAAAGGTGACCCGCGCGAACTGGCTCGCGATCGCCGGGTCGACGCGGCAGAAGCTGGTGGCGAGCCCCTCACCCAGTTCGGGGCGATCGTCGTTGCCCATCATCACCGGAGCCATGCTGGATGACCACCCCAGGTAATTCTCGTCCAGGGAATCCAGGAGGTTGTCGATGTCTTCCTGTTCGAACCCTCCCCGGTACCCGGGCTCGTTGATGTACCGCGGAGATGGCCCGACGAGCACCAGCTTTCCGAACCGTGACGGATCGCGGTTCGCCGCGATGACGCCGATCATCGAACTGACCGAGTGCCCGACATATACCACGTCGGCCAGGTCTTCGGATTCCAGGATGTCGAGGAGATCATCCGCGTAGCCGTGCAGAGAATCGTACTTTCCGCGGTCGTAGGCGCCGGTGTCTGAACCGCCCGCTCCGACGTGATCGAACGCGATCACCCTGAAATCTCGCTCGAAGTACGGGATGACGTCGCGCCAGACCTCCTGGCTGCAGCCGAAACCGTGCGCGAAGACGACGGGGCGACCCACCGGGTTACCCGAAACCGTCACGTTGTTGCGATGGCGAACATCCGCTGCTTTCGTGCCGGGACGCGTCATGGGAGCTCCTGTCGGTGCACGCCGTGCTACGCACTGCATCCGGGTCTCGGGGTGCACCAGAAAGGCTAGTTGCCGCGTCACGCTGAATCAACCACGAGGATGCGGGCGGGCGGAGTATACGCGCGAAATTGGACCCTGATTCTGGCGTTGACAACTTTTTTTTCTGTAAACAGCATGGGAACGCGGAACGCCGGGCGCCGCGCGGAGGAGGATCAGGACAGACGTGAATTCGACACAGCTGGATCCGCACAGCCGCCTCGTCTCCGACCTCGAAGGGGCTGTGGGGCGCGGTGAGATTGTCGCGCTGTATCAACCGCAGATCGACGTGCGGTCGGGTGAGATCGTGGCTGTCGAGTCGCTCAGTCGCTGGCAGCACCCGACGCTGGGTATGCAATCACCGCTCGTTTTCATCCCGATCGCCGAAGAGTTCGGCATGATCGATGAACTCGGCGATTTCATGGTCGGCGAGGCGTTTGAGCTGGCGGCGGAACTTCGGGGCCGCGGTTCGCAGATCGAGGTCGCGGTGAATGTGTCGGCAATCCAGCTGGCCAGTGTGTCATTCTTCCAGCGTCTCGAAGTCCGCTTCGCCGACCTGGGGCTGCCGCGCGGCGCGATCACGCTCGAGGTGACCGAATCGCGCTTCATCGCCAACCGTCCACGCGTTTCGAAGCGGCTCAGCCGCCTGAGAAGCAGCGGAATCAGCGTGTCGATCGATGACTTCGGGGTCGGGCATTCATCAGTCGAGCAGGTTCTTGCCCTCCCCGCCAATGAGGTCAAGATCGACCGGATCATCGTGCAGGATCAAGCCGCGACGAACGGGGCACTGCTGGCCACCATTGTGCGGCTGATGAGGGATCGCGGCCTCCGCACGGTTGCCGAGGGCGTGGAAACGCGGGAGCAGCTTGAGCGAGTGGATGCTCTGGGCTGCGATCGGGCGCAGGGCTACTACATCGGCAGGCCGATGAGCAAAGAGGACCTGTTCGAGTTGATTGGCCGGCGCGATCGCCCGGGTCGGGGGTAGTCGACGCCTGTCGAAGACTACGTGGCCGACGCTGGCCGACGCTGGCCGGCGCTGTCGACTCTTGCCGACGCTACAACGCGCCAAACTGGTCGACATCCAGCCCCTGGTCGACGGGCTCATCCTCGACCGGTTCCCCGCCGACCTCGATCTGCGCCCAGAGCACCGGCATACCCGGGGAGAACAGGATGTCGAGGCCCGGTCCCCCGCGCAGCGGCGGGATCGTGACGTAGTCGCCACCCGACTTGATGGCGCTCAGGATTTTCGCCTTCAATTCGGTGACGGGCTCGGGCAGAAAGTAGTCCTTGCCGTCTACGGTGAGGCGATTGATGATCACGATGGCCTGGCTCTCGAGAAAGAGTAACGATGGTGCGTTCGCTCTCCACGCTACCGCGTCCAGCACCGGGGTTGGGTGGGGCCGGCGAGGCGTCTTCGCGCGATAGCCTGCTAACAGGTGCACCGGAAGGCGCTGAACGATAGGGATTCACGTGGGCGTTCTTCAGTATGACGATGAAGAGTACGACTTCGACGACCGGGTGCTGTTCCACCTGCAGATCGTGATCAGCACCAAGCTGCGTCGGCACGAGAATTTCTTCCTGTCCTGGTCGCAACCGATCGAGCGTGGCAGCGGACGCCACGCCATCTGGATCGACAACGGGCTACCGCTCCACTTCTACTTCAACGGCTCCCGTGCCGCGTCGATCAACCGCGAATGGATCGAACAACTGCTGCTCGCCTCGTCGCAGGCGGGTGGCCTCCACCTCACCGAGGAACCGGCGCCGCGACGGGATCCGAATTCGCAGACCGCGTGAGCGGGTACACCGTGACCTGGCGCTGCGTGACCGGCGCTGCGTGACCGGGCGCTGCGTTACCGGGCGCTGCGTGACCGGGCGCTGCGTTACCGGGCTCAGACCCGTGACTGTGGCGGTGTGATTTCCTGGCCGGGCTCAGCCGACAGCACCATCCCCGCCGGCGAGTTGGCCGACTGGGTCAGCTGCTCAAGCCATTCGCGGTTCAGCTGCTGTCGGTGCGAAGACGAGTAGCGGAAATACATCGGTATGGATGTCTCGAGCCAGATGCTGCTGCGGCCGTCACCCAGGGCGGGATCGTCGCGCCACGAGAAGAAGAATCCTTCGCCGCGACGCAGCTTGGTACTGATGACCAGTTGCAGGTGCGCGAGCACGCGGTCGTCAAACCCGATCTCAAGCCGAGACGAGCTATAGAGCAGCTTGCCCAATCCGTGCATTCCTTCCGCGCCTTCGGCAGCCAACCCCAGCAAGTCGGCCAGGTGGGGCGAATCGCTGCCTTCTGAATCGTAGGGGGCCGGTTCATGAATTACCCGTCGGGCCCGGGGGCTTGACAGCCGACGGTTTCGCCCAGAAAATCTCACACCTTTTGGGAAGGGGTAGCGCGGTGCGCTGGTTACCCCGGGCATGACGACTATTGGATTCATCGGTTCAGGCCACATCGGCAGCAGCGTCGCTCGCGCGGCACTCGCACACGGCTACGACGTGGTTATGTCAAACTCGCGCGGGCCGGAAACGCTCACCGAACTCATCGAGGAGCTTGGCCCGCACGCCTCGGCAGCCACCAGCTCGGATGCGGCCGCCGCCGGCGACTTCGTGGTCGTGACCGTTCCGCTTAAGTCGGCGCTGGAGATTCCGGTTGCCCCGCTGGTGGGCAAGATCGTGATCGACACCAACAACTACTACTTCGAGCGCGACGGCCATATTGCCGAGATCGACAACCACCAGATCACGGTGAGCGGGCTGCTTCAGCGCCATCTCGTCGGGGCGAAGGTCGCGAAGGGCTTCAATCACATCCAGGCGCTGCAGATCCTGAGCGATGCGCAGCCGGCTGGCACCCCCGGTCGCCGCGCCCTCGCGACGGCGAGCGATTTTCCGGAGGCGGTGGAGCTTGTGACACACTTCTTCGACGAAATCGGCTTCGACACGGTGAATATCGGCTCACTCGACGAGAGCTGGCGCATCGACCGCGACACGCCAGCCTACGGTGGACGGTTCGACGCAGAACAGCTGCGAGCGAAATTAGCTGAGGCAGTCCGCTCGTAGTGGCACACTGAGTCGATGGCCGCAACTTTCGTCGTTGTTCCCCAATGGCAGGGATCCGGATCGTCGCGCGCAATGCGACTCGTCGACGGCGCGGAGGCGATCCGCGGCGACCTCCCGAGCGCGGGGACGGTCACCGTTCCCGTGCCACTGGAGGCCGGGGAAGCTCAAGGCACCGCTGTGTCGCGGTTCAGCTCCATCCAGCTGGTGCGCGACCGACAGGCCATGGCACTGTCGACGCTGGATTCCCCGGCGATCACCATCGGCGGCGACTGCGGGGTCGAACTTGCCTCCGTCGCGCATGTCGCCGACCAGGGCGATGTGGCCCTGGTCTGGTTCGATGCGCACGCTGACCTGAACACGCCGCAGTCGTCATCGTCGGGGGTCTTCAACGGGATGGTCCTGCGAACGCTGCTGGGCGAGGGAACGCCCGGCCTGGTGCCCGCCCGCCCACTCGCGCCATCCAGCGTCGTCCTGGTGGGCGCTCGCGAACTGGACCCGCCCGAGGACGACTACCTTGCGGCGACCACGATTGCACTGCTCGAGGTGGAGACCGTGACAGCCAAAAAGCTGGTCGCGGCCGTCAGGAAGACGGGTGCGAAACGCGTCTACCTCCACATCGACCTCGACGTGCTCGATCCGTCCGAATTCGAGGGCCTCGACTCCCCGGTGCCCTTCGGTCTCAGCGCCTCGACGCTGGTCGAGCTCATCCGTGCGGTGCGGGTCGAGTTCGAGCTTGCGGGCGCCGGTATCACCGAGTTCGCGCCGAGTTCGCCCGCGAATGCAACCACTGACCTGCCCACGATCCTGAGAATCATCGGCGCCCTCACGGCCAAATAGGCGTCCCCTGCCCGGTGCGCGCGCACGCCACGCCTACTGTTGGAGGATGCCTGAACCCCGAATCACCGTCGACCGCGACCGGCATGTGCTTCTCCTCGGCCTGAACCGGGTGGATAAGCGCAACGCCGCCGACCTGCAACTGCTCACCGAACTGTCACAGGCCTACGGAGTTTTGCAGCGGGACCCCGAGTTGCGCTGCGGACTGGTCTACGCACACGGCGACCACTTCACCGGCGGCCTCGACCTCGCTGATGTGGGACCGCGAATCACCGGCGAGGGCCTCGATATCGTGCCGGACGGGGGCATAAACCCCTGGCAGGTCGGCGGCGAGACCCTCACTAAGCCCGTCGTGATCGCCGTTCAGGGAATCTGTCTTACGCTCGGGATCGAACTCGTGCTCGCCAGCGACATCGCCGTCGCTGCCGAGTCGACGACGTTCGCGCAGATCGAGGTTGCACGCGGCATCCTGCCGTTCGGTGGCGCGACCATCCGGTTTCCCCGCGCGGTCGGCTGGGGCAACGCAATGCGCTGGATCCTCACCGGCGACACCTTCGACGCGGCCGAAGCCCTGAGAATCGGCCTGGTGCAGGAGGTCGTACCGACGGGTACGCAGTATGCGCGCGCGCTGGAACTGGCCCAGCGAATTGCCGCACAGGCGCCGCTCGCCGTCCAGGCAGCGCTCGCCAACGCCAAACTGGCGCTACGCGATGGCGACAGCGCGGCGGAGGCGCAGCTGCAACCCGAACTCGTTCGGCTGGTACAGACCGAGGACTCGAAAATCGGGATGCAGGCTTTCCTTTCCCGCAGTGTCGCGCAGTTCACGGGTCGCTAACGTGGAGAGATGACTACCACGGAATACGACCTCATTGTCATCGGTGCCGGCGCTGTCGGCGAAAACGTTGCGGATCGTGCGGTGCAGGGAGGCCTTACCGCGCTGATCGTCGAAGCCGAACTTGTCGGCGGCGAATGCTCATACTGGGCGTGCATGCCCTCAAAAGCCCTGTTGCGAAGCGGAATGGTCTATCGCGCGGCACAGAAGGTGGGTGGCGCGAGCGAAGCACTCACCAAGCCCCTGGATGTCGCGGCCACGTTTGCGAGGCGCACCAGCATCATCCACGACTGGAACGACGACAGCCAGGTCGAGTGGCTGAAGGGGGCGCACATCGACCTCGCGCGAGGCCACGGCCGGATCACCGGCGTCAAGGAGGTCACGGTCGGCGATACGGTTTACACCGCACGCCACGCCGTGTGCGTGAGCACGGGATCCTCGGCACTCCTGCCCGATGTGCCGGGGCTTGCGGAGTCGGACCCGTGGTCCAGCCGCGATGCGACCAGCGCGAAGAAGGCGCCCGGGTCCCTCGCCATCATCGGCGGCGGCGTCGTCGCGGTCGAGATGGCGACGGCGTACGCCAGCTTCGGGACCGCCGTGACTCTGATCGTGCGATCGAGGCTGTTGGCCAACGAAGAACCCTTCGCCGGAGAACTCGTCGGCGAGTCGCTGAAGGAGCTGGGGGTAACCCTGCTGCTGGGGGTATCCCCGACCAGGGTTTCGAAGAACGATGGCTCCTTCGTCGTCGAGCTCGACTCGGGGCCGGCGGTAATCGCTGAGGAACTGCTGGTCGCGACGGGCCGGGTTCCGCGGAGCGAGGACCTCGGGTTCGAGAACATCGGTCTGACGCCGGGTGACTGGCTCGAGGTGGATGACACGCTGCTGGTCAGGGGTTTCGACTGGCTGTACGCGACGGGCGACATCAACCACCGGGTGCTTCTCACCCACCAGGGCAAGTACCAGGCCCGCGCGGCGGGGGACGTGATTGTCGCCCGGGCGCTCGGCAAGCCGGTGCACGACCAGCCGTGGGGCGCCCACGTGGCCACGGCGGACCACCAGGCGGTGCCGCAGGTGACTTTCTCCGACCCTGAGGTGGCATCCGTCGGCCTCACCGCCGCTGCGGCGCAGAAGGCGGGCTACGACACCCGCGTGGTTGACTACGACCTCAGCTGGGTCGCTGGCGCATCCATCCAGGCCGACGGCTACCGTGGCATGGCGCGCATGGTTGTCGATGAGAAGCGAAGGGTGATCCTCGGTGTGACCTTTGTCGGCCAGGATGTCTCCGAGTTGCTGCAGGCGGCAACGATCGCTGTGGTCGGTGAGGTGCCGCTCGAGCGCCTCTGGCATGCCGTGCCTGCGTATCCGACGCTCAACGAGATCTGGCTGCGCCTGCTGGAGACGTACGGCCGACCCTCCTGACCCAATCCCCTCTGGGTGGCGGGAGAAACGGCAGGCTATGGGCGGAGAAAGTGTGTCGCGGCGGGAGTTGTAACTCCGCCCGCGGGACAGTTTCTCCCGCCACCAGGTTTGGGCGAGCTCTGCGAGGCTAGGGCGCGAGGAGCGACTCGTAGAGGGCGCGATGGGACGCCGCAGCGGTCGCCCAGGTAAAGCCCTCCGCAAACCGGCGCGCCGACCGTCGCATGGCATCCACGCGCGCACCATCGGCGCGATGCACGAGGATGGCCGCCGCCCACTCCGCCGGGTCGCGGCTGTCAACGAGGTAGCCCGATTCGCCGTCGCTGACCGACTCGACGAGCCCGGTGCCGCGAAACGCGACCACGGGCGTGCCACTCGCGGCCGACTCGAGGGCGACCAGCCCGAAAGTCTCGGAGTACGACGTTACGAGCGTGAACTCCGCGATGGCAAACAGGTCGGCGAGGGTGTCCCGCTCGAGGGCCCCGACGAACCGCACGTCCCGCTCGACGTGGTGCGTGATGGCCGCCTGCTCAAGGCGGGCGCGGTACGCGTCATCCGTTGCCTCGCCCGCGATCACGAGGATCGGTGAGGGGGAAACCATCGATAGTTCTCCCAGAATGCGGATGCCCAGTTCCTGGTCCTTCAGCGGCTGCACGCGGGCGGCAAGAACGAGGATCGGGCGGCCGGGCTCGAGCGACAGCAGTTCGCGCAGCGAGCCCTCGTTGTGCGCTCGATCCGGCGTGAAGAAGTCGGTGTCGACGCCGGGCGGGATGACCCACAGTCGTTCCGCCGGGGTGCGAAGGTCGTCGATGAGCGTCCCCACCTCGGCCGCCGATCCCGCCACGATCGCGTCAGCCTGGCCCGCCAGGAACGCCTCACCGCGGAGGCGTCCCTCGTGCTCGGGTGTGTCGCCTGGTGCGAGCGCCCGATTCTTCATCGCGGCGAGAGTGTGGAACGTCTGCACGAACGGCAGGCCCAGCTCGATGGCAACCGGGAGCGTCGCCAGCCCGCTCAGCCAGTAGTGCGAGTGGAGCAGGTCATAGCGCGGCGCGGAGCGGCCCACCATGGTGGCCACCGCTTCGCCGAATTCGTCTGCGACGTCCACGAGTCGGTGCTTCGGCACCGGCGCGGGCGGACCCGCGGCCAGCGCCCGCAGGGTGACACCATCGGCCAGCGAGCGTTCGAGCGGAACGTCGGATGCTCGGGTCAGCAGGTCGACCTCGACGCCGCGGAGAGCCAGCTGCATCGCGAGAGCGAGAATGGCCACATTCATGCCGCCCGCATCTCCGGTGCCTGGCGCATCCGCCGGGGAGGTGTGCATGGACACCATTGCCACCCTGCGCAACCCGCCGCCCATGTTGCCACTGTATTCTGCAAAGACCGACAGGACGGCGAGAGCGTGGCAGAGCAGAGAACGATTGTTATCACCGGTGCGAGTTCGGGCATTGGCGCGGTCGCGGCACAGGAGCTGGCGACGGCCGGCTGGGAGGTCGCGGTCGTTGGCCGAAATGCCGAGCGCACGCACGCCGTTGCGACCGCGGTGGGGGGAACGCCGTTTCTGGCCGACTATGACCGTCTTGACGATGTTCGGGCTCTCGCCGCTGACCTGTTGACGAAATACCCGCGCATCGATGTACTTGCTAACAACGCGGGCGGGCTCGTCGGCAAGCGCGGCACCACGGCGGACGGCCACGAGCGCACCTTCCAGCACAACCACCTTGCACCCTTCCTGCTGACGGCACTCCTCACGGAGCGGCTCACCGCATCCGACGGCCGCGTCGTGGGAACGGCGAGTGTGGCGAACCGTTTCGGGCATATCCGGCTGGACGACCTGGACTGGAAACGCCGCCCGTACTTCGGCGGCTGGGGTGCGTACGGCACGTCGAAGATCGAAACCATTCTCTTTGTTCGCGAGCTGGTGCGCCGCACCACGCTCACCGCGTATTCGTTCCATCCGGGTTCTGTCAGGACGTCCTTCGGCACAGACACCGCTTTGGGGCGCGCGGCGATGCGGCTCGCGGCTCCCACCCAGATCTCTGCGGATGCTGGTGCTGTTCCGCTCGTCCAGCTCGCCTCCAATCCGCTGGTCGATGCCCCGAACGGCACCTACTTCGACGGCCTGAAGCCGAACGGCGCGACCGGTAAGCAGGGCCGCGACCTCGACCTGGCAGCCAGGCTTTGGGATGCGAGCGCCGCGCTCGTCGGGGCCCCGTGAAGATTACTGATCTATCCTGTTTCGTATGTCCCGGCCCCTGACGTTCCTCCACCGTCGCACGCCGTTGCGCCTGGGCGTCGGAGCGGTGCTGTTGGCCCTCGCCGTTGTTCTCGCCGGTTGCTCCGCCAGCACCGCGCCCACGCCGACCGCCAGGCCGACGAGGTCCGTAAAGCCGGCGGTATCGACCCCGACACCCACCCCTACGCCCACCTTCGCCGCTCTCAACTACACCTGCACGAGCATCCTGCCGCCCGCAACGCTCGCGGTGTTCAAGTCGAAGAAGTCGAGCGGATTCGACCTGCAGGGCGACTACCTGCAGCGCATGCAGAACATCGGTTCGAATCTTGTCGCGTTCTCGACGTACGGCGGCATCCTTTGCCAGTGGTCATACCCGGATGCCGCGAACAGCGTCGACTATGCCTTCTCGGCGATCACCTCCGACCAGGCGAGCACCCAGCAGGAGTCGCTGACATCGACGGGCTATGTCGGCTCCCCGAAAGATCACGGCACCCTGTACGCGAATACCGATACGGCTGACTATCCCG
>Ga0302198_10002420_pt1 | contig 19616 bp, 21 predicted proteins | sample II_Bog_N2_2_FD_193521 | JGI IMG/M metagenome (GOLD analysis project Ga0302198, IMG submission 193521) | Peat permafrost microbial communities from Stordalen Mire near Abisko, Sweden - II_Bog_N2_2 | ecosystem: Environmental > Terrestrial > Soil > Wetlands > Peat | place: Sweden: Abisko... | reverse complement strand
AACTCCGCCCGTGTGCTTGAAGACGATCAGCAGCAGGAGCGCGGTCGTCGCCATCGCCAGGTTGCTCGCCGGTCCAGCCAGCGAGACCAGAATGTCGTCCCGCCGGATGTGGCGGAAGTTGCGTGTCGTCACCGGGCAGGGCTTGGCCCAGCCGATCAGCCATCCGCCGTACACCAGCGAGACCAGCGGGACCAGCACCGAGCCCAGCGGATCGAGGTGCTTCATCGGGTTCAGCGTCACCCGCCCCAGCATGTAGGCCGTCGGATCGCCCAGGCGCATGGCCATGTAGGCGTGCGCGCTCTCGTGCACCGAGAACGCCAGCACCAACACCACCACCTGGAAGAGGATCAGGACGAACTGCGGCTGACTCATCTGTCCAGTTTACAGAATCGCGGCGCGGGTCGGCTTTTGTGGCTACTCGATCGCAAAGACTGCGTAGACGGTCGCCGACTTCGTAATGCGCTCTGGCGAAATCGCCAGCGGTGCCAGATTGCGCTTCACCCCGCCGAGGGTGGCGCTCTCCGTATTGAGCACCGCAGAGCCGATGCCGAGAGCCGCGAAGATACCACGAGGAGGTGTCTGATTACTAGCGTAGACCAGCGTTCCCAGTTTCACGCCAAGCCCGACGGCCATCTTAGATGCGATCTGCCGCGCATGTTCGAGCGCCTTCGTTGCAGCCTCGGCCTCGAGCGCATCATCCTGCTTCAACTGCCACTGGATGTTGCCACTATCATTTGCCCCAGCAGTGATGGCGAGGTGGAGAACTTGCGACGCACCATTGGCGGCCACGGTCACATGCCAAGCCTGCTCGAATTCAAAGCGGAGTCCCTGCCCATAGCGTGCCTTGTTCTCATCGCTACCGGGATCAAGCGGGCTGAGAGACTGTTGAGAACTTTCGATTGCATCCTTCGGGACGCCCGCGGCGGTCAGCGCAGTGATAATCGCGTTGGAGGTTCGAGTTGCATCGGCATAGGTGCCGTCTTGATCCTTGCCGAAGATGTGAAAGCCAATACTGATGACGGCCGTATCCGCAATTGCCTCAGCCTGGTCACTGGTCGTGATAGCAATCGTCTTGTTCTCTTTATTGATTTGAATCTGCTGAGAGGAGGCAGTTACCGTGAGTGCTGCAACACAAAACGCAATTTGTGCAATACGCATTATCTTCATTGGATTCACTCTCCTGAAGTATCTTCTGCCCCGCTCAGCAAATCCGCCAGTGTTTTCTTGTGCTTTGGCTTGGCGGCGGCCTTCTGCTTGGGGTCGGGGATGACACGTTCCGGCGGCACCGGACCGACGCGGTCCCGCGCGTTCAGCTTGACTGCCTTGACCACCGAGAAGACTCGCTTCTTCGCCTTGCTCATCCGTAGACCTCGCGCAAATGCCTCGCTGCGCCGCAGCACCGATTATGCAATACTTTTCATTGCAGCAGTACGGCCAGGATTGCCGCGCCGAACCAGTTGGCGGCCAATCCAGGAGGGTTCCAGCATGGAAGAACGCGACTTTTTCGACGAAAAGCCCGAGCAACGCACGCATACCATGACCTGTCCCCACTGCGGTCAGCCGGGAGAGTACCAGATTGGATGGCTTGTCCGCCGCAAGAAGGCGCAGCTTCCGCGCAACGCAGACGAGCGCGACCGCGCCCGCTTCGCCAAGGCGCAGAGCTACATGGTGCGCACCGACGATCTGGTTGGCTGCAAGAACATCCGCTGCCGCAAGCGTTTCGATGTTGCCGGAATCCAATCCGTCGCCTTTCTGTAGATTCCAGCTCAATGGCTGCATCTTCGCGCCCCGGTTTGCGATCTAATCCTCGTACGCAGGCAGACGCTGGAGGCAAGTCTTGGCCAACACCCTGATCCCCATTGAGGAACGCACGCTGACTCCGCAGCAGGTGGAGGAGCTCGACCGGCGGCGACGCCGCGGCCATCTCTTCCTTGTGCTCTGCTTCCAGTGCCTCATCGTCGCCACGCTGGTGACTCTGTGGAGCGGACAGGACCTGACCTACTCGCCCGGCTGGATGCGACCGATGTTCTACTGGAACGCCGCGCTCTTCCTGCTGGCCCTTGTCTTCGGCGTCGCCGGCATTCGCCTGCGCCGAGGCTCGCAGGAGTTCCTCAGCTACTAAGTTCATCCGATCCCAAGCGACCTGCACGGACCTGCAGTTCCGGTTCATTCCGGTCGCACGCGACACTGGCTGTGAGCGCGATACTAAATGTCGCACTGCGGTCTGTAGGACAATAGAACGTGGCGCGGAATCGGCGACCGCTGAATCACATCCAATCTGTAGAAACACTTGGCGGAAGAGCAGAGATATCTGAGGCAACAGGACGGAATGGCGGAAGAGAGTACATCGCAGGGCGAATCGAGGGCCGCGTCGAGGGTGGTCGGCATTGACCTTGGGACGACCAACTCGCTGGTCGCGTTCATGCAGGGCGATCAGCCGACGATCATTCCCGGCGAGGACGGCGACCGGCTGGTGCCGTCGGTGGTGGCCTTCGACGCCGATCAGCACGGCTTTGTGGTGGGCAATGGAGCGCGGGCGACGCTGCTGAAGGACGCGTCGAGCGTGGTCTACTCCGCCAAGCGGCTGATGGGCCGCGGCGTCGAGGACGTGCAGGAGGAGCTGAAGCTCTTCCCCTTCAAGCTGGTGGATGGATTGCAACCGGGCGACGTGCTGAAGCTCGAGGTGGGCGGATTGCAACTGACGCCGCCGGAGATTTCTGCATACATCCTGCTGCAATTGAAGATGAACGCGGAGCGATTCTTCGGCGCACCGGTGACGCGAGCGGTGATTACGGTTCCCGCCTATTTCAACGACGCGCAGCGGCAGGCGACCAAGGACTCGGGACGGATTGCGGGGCTGGACGTGCTGCGCCTGGTGAACGAGCCGACGGCAGCCGCGCTGGCCTACGGGCTGGACAAGAAGCGAGACGGACTGATCGCGGTGTACGACTTTGGCGGCGGAACATTCGATATCTCCATTCTGAAGCTGCATGAGGGCATCTTCGAGGTGATCTCGACCGGCGGAGACACGCACCTGGGCGGCGACGACATCGACAATCTGCTGATTGCGATCGCTCTGGACGACATTGCGGGCGACGCCGATCTGGCCATCTCCGAGCCTAGCGGCGAGTTGGTGCAGGCCGTGCGCAAGGCCGTGATCGAGGCAAAGATCGCGCTCTCCGAGGCCGATGAGGCGAAACTCAATGTGCTGCTGCCGAATGGCAAGCAGTACACGCGAAAGATCACGCGCGCTCAGTTCGAGCAACTGATCTCGCAGACGATTCTGCGCACGGCGCGGCCATGCATTCAGGCGCTGAAGGACGCACACCTCACCGCCGACGAGATCGACGAGGTGGTACTGGTCGGCGGATCGACACGCATTCCCGCGGTGCGCGCGCTGGTTGATGAGCTCTTCAGCCTGAGCGCACGCGGCAAGAAGCCGCATACGGAGTTGAACCCCGACGAGGTGGTAGCGCTGGGCGCGGCGGTGCAGGCGCAGATACTGGCCGGAGCGAACGCAGGCTCGGCGCTGGACGACCTGCTGTTGCTGGACGTGACGCCGCTGTCGCTCGGCATCGAGGCGCTGGGCGGAGTGGTGGCACGGATCATCGAGCGCAACTCGACCATCCCGGCCAGCGCGACCCAGCACTTCACGACCGGTGTGGATGGGCAGACGAACGTCGCTATTCACGTTGTCCAGGGCGAGCGTGAACTGGCCAAGGACTGCCGCAGCCTGGCGCGCTTCGACCTGAAGGGTATTCCGCCGATGATGGCGGGGCTGCCGCGCATCGAGGTGAAGTTCCTGATCGACGCCAATGGCATACTGCACGTGAGCGCGCGCGAACAGCGCAGCGGCAAGGCGGCCGAGATCGAAGTGAAGCCGACCTATGGACTGACCGACGAGCAGGTGGAGACGATGATCCTGGCGTCGTATGACCACGCCGAGGAGGACCTGGACGCGCGACAGCTCATCGAGGCCAGGAGCGAGGCCGAGACGATCCTGGTCGCGGTGGAAAAAGGCATCGGCCACGCTGCGTGGCAGCAGATGACACCCGATGAGCTGGCGCAGATCGCGGCCTGCGTCCGCGAGCTGACAGACGCGACCGCGGGCAGCGACTACAGAGCGATCCGCCAGAAGATCGAGCAACTGGACAAGGCGACTCGCCGCTTCGCCGAGCTGATGATGGACTCGGAGGTGATGGGCGCGATGAAGGGCCAGACGATGGAAGCGGCGGGTGAGGGCATGGGCGCAGACGTCACCGCACCGCACGCCTTCGCCAAGGCCGAGTTCGAAGAGGATTCCGTGGCCGAGGAAAAAACTTAACACCGATCGACACCGATGGAACCGATTTAGAACCAGAACAAATACGAATTAAGAGCAAATCGGTGTCGAGTAAGATCAGCATGGATGCACACGCTTCACATTTGTTTTCTTGCTGTTTTTTGATTCTTTTCTTTTCCTGTTCTCAATCGTTCTTGCTTTTGATCGGTGCTCGTCGGTATCAATCGGTGTTAAGGTTTTGGAGGAGCTATGTCCGAACGCGTTGTCGATCTACCTGAAGTCGATCTGTCGAAGCCGCCCGCCGAGGGTATGGTGCGGGTGACGTTTCTGCCCGAGGGCAGGACGGTGGAGTTTGCCTTCGACACGCTGCCGTATGAGGGCCACGGCCAGCCGATGTCGTTCCTCGACGTGGCGGAGAACTACGGGATATTTCTCGATCACGCGTGCGGCGGCGTCTGCGCCTGCACCACATGCCATCTGCATGTGAAGCAGGGGGCGGAGGGGACCAGCGCGGCCGAGGATCTGGAGCTGGACCGGTTGGAGACGGCGGCGGGCATCGAGCTGGACTCGCGGCTGGGCTGCCAGGCGGTGATCGAGCGGCCGGGGACGTATGTGGTCGAGATCCCCAAGTGGAACCGGAACTACGTGCAGGAAGGCAAGCCGGCGCATGGGCCGGGGAGCTAGGATTCGTGGCTGGTGGAGAGAAGGCTTAACACCGATCTGCACCGATGGAACCGATCCGGAGTCAGTCGATCTCGGATGGGCAAGGAGTGAATGACATGGCGCGCGAACTGGATTGGACGGATGTGGAGGAGATTGGGATTCAGTTGCAGGAGATGTTTCCTGAGACCGATCCCTACACGGTACGGTTCACCGATCTGCACAAGTGGGTGGTGCAGTTGCCGGACTTTGTGGGCGACCCGGCTAAGTCTAACGAGGGGATTCTGGAGGCGATCCAGACGGCTTGGCGCGAGGAGTATGTGGACGCGAAGGACGCGTAGGGACAGTTGTTAGTTGCTGGTTGTTGGTTGTGTCAGGTAACTAGGTTTTGAACGGTCGTCGGCATCATCGGCGCGAGGAACTTCCTTGAACTGTCCTCTCTTAAGCACCGCCGCCTTTATGAGTGGGCCTCCTGGTCGTATCGGTAAATCTTCACTAATATACGGATAGATGTCTTCGATCTTGGGAAGTCCGAAGGGCTTGTCGCTGCCTGCGCAGGAGTAGACCTCCAACATACTCAAACTGCCATTGCAGGCGAAGAGCAGGACCCCTACGGGCTGATCGTCGACTGTGGCACCGAAGTCACTGATGACCTTCTCGCCTTTGCGCAGTGGTGGATTGCCTTCCAATGCGAAGTCGACGGTGGGACAGCCGCAGGTGCATTTGGAGACCACCCGGAGCGCATCGATCTGCGAGGCGAGTGGCAGATACTGCGGATCGCTGTGCTCTAGAAGCCATCGGACGAAGTCGCGCTCCTGCTGAGATGCAGGACGATCCAATGATTCGTGAAATTTACTGGCTTCGCTCATGGGTTCGATATTACCTTCTAACGGCGGCGGAGGATTTGGGCGGGGAGTTTGGAGCCGGTGGCGAAGAGGGTGAGAGCAGCGGCGGCGATCCAGACGACGCTGGCGGCGGCGATGGTCACGAGGTCCCTGGCGTGGGTGGAGACGGGCGGGAGGAGGTGCGCGGCGGCGGCGGTGGCGGCGAAGGCGACGAGCGCGGCGAGGAGGGCGCGGCCGAGTTCGCCAAACTCCAGGTGAGCGAGCGAGACCAGGCGCTTACGGTGGAGCAGGAGGGCGAGCGCGGCGGTCTGGACGAGGATTCCGATGTCGGATGCGATGGCCAGGCCCATGAGGCCGCGCGCATGGAAGAGGCCCCAGTACATCGGGATGGAGAGGACGGTGATGAGGGTTCCGGTGATCATCGGGGTTTTGGTGTCGCTGGCGGCATAGAAGGCGCGCGCGTAGATTCCCTGCACCGCCCAGAGGGCGAGGGTGATGGCAAGGATGGTGAAGAGTTGCGCGATGACGCCGGCGTCGGCGCGATTGAACTTGCCGCCGCGGAAGAGGTCCATGAGCCAGGGGGCGAGGGCAATCATCCAGGCGGAGACGATCATACCGACGGCGAAGAGGCGGGAGACGGAGCGGCCGACCGAGGCGGAGAAGTCGTGGGCTCGGTTCTGCTGGAAGAGAGAAGCGAAGAAAGGCAGCGAGGCGGCCCCGGCGGCCGGGCCGATGACGTTGAAGGGTGCGCTGAAGAGGCTCTTGGCGTTGGTGATGAGCGTGATGCCGCCGAGCTGGGCAGAGGCGAAGAACTTGAGGAAGATGCCGTCGAACATGACCAGCGAGACGCCGATCATAAGCGGCAGGGAGAGCTTGAACCACTCAAGGAAAGCGGGAGAGCGGAAGCCGACGATGGGGTAGTAGCGCAGGCCGGTGCGGAAGGCGCCCAGCGAGTTGAGCAGAGCGGAGCCGACGATGACTCCGCCGAGCGCGCCCCAGGCGAGGGAGAAGATGCCAAGACGGTGATGCAGCAACAGAGCGCCGAGGATGATTCCTGCGTTGTAGATCACAGGCGTGCAGGCCTGGTAGAGGAATATCTTGCGCACCTGCAGGCGCGAGCTCATCACGCTGCCGATAAAAAAGAAGAGCTGCGCGGGCAGTAGCAACCGGGTAAGTGCGACGCACATCGCAGCGCCGACCAGGTCTTTGCGATAGCCTTTGAAGAAGAGCCAGACATATTGCGGCGCGAAGATCTCTCCGAAGAGGAGACCCGCGGCAAGGACGATCAACATGGTGTTGAGGATGACGGAGAGGGCCCGGTCGCCGCCCTCTTCGTCGCCGGCGACGCGATAGCGATTGAGGATGGTGATGACGGAGATGGAGGCTGCGCCGCCGATGAGGAAGTAGTTGATGAGATCGGGGAGGGTGAAGGCGGCCTGATAAGCGTCCTGCTCCATGCCCACGCCGAAGAGGTGATTGATGACCTTGATGCGGATGAGGCCAAGGACTCCGGAGAGCAGCGCGCTGATCATGAGAAGCTTGGCCGCGGAGCCTGCTGTGTGCTTGCTGGCTGGGCGCGTGGACGGGGCCTGATGCGAGGCTGCGGGAGGGACTTGATGCGGCTGAAGGGTCAAGCTAGTTTCCATCGCCTTCGGAGTTCGAGCCGGGAGCGAGAGCGTCGAAGAGGAGATCGCTGGGGCGAGTGCGTCCGGATGAACGCGCGGGAGCGGGTGCGGGCTTGCGGGCGGACTTCTGCGCGGCGGATCTTCTGGCGGCGACGGGCTGGGAGAGCATAGTGGCGAGGGCGGCGAGATCGCGGCGGAGATTGCGCAACTGCTTTGTGTCGGGGAGATCGGATTCGATGAGGGAGAGCTGCGGGCCCTTCTGCTTGAACTCGGCCTTGAGCACCTGGCGCGCGCCGGGGATGGTGTATCCCTCGTCCTTGAGGAGGGTCTTGACGCGCAGGGCGAGTTCGACGTCTCGGCGGCGGTAGAGGCGCTGTCCTGTGCCTCCCTTGTTGGGCTTGAGTTGGGGGAACTCGCTCTCCCAGAAGCGGAGGACGTATGCGGGGACCTCGCAGAGGCGGGCGACCTCGCCGATGCGGAAGTAGAGTTTGTCGGGGATCTCCGACGCGTTCGCGCCGGAACCATGCGGAATGCCGCGGATTGGCTGGTTATTTGCCATTGGCCAGACGCGAACCCTCCCTTGAGATGAGACCTGAAATACTAAACCTGAAATCCCTGTTTTGGAATTCAGCCTTGAGGTTCAGCAATTATTCTGTCCCCGAATCCAGTTTGTTGCAAACCGGGGCAAACCAACACTCTCTTCAAGGGAGGTCTGAACGAGTGTTCGAGATTCCCTCGGGGGCTAAAGCCCCATTGCAATTGCGGCAGACGGCGGGACTGAAGTCCCGCCCTTTCAAAACCGAGATTTATTCAGAGCTTCCTAGAAGGGATTGAGTTTGGCGAGGCCCTTCTTCTTCTTGTGCTTGCTGGAGGACTCGTCGGCTTTGTCGAAGGCCGGCTTGGGCTTATTGCCGTCTGCGGGAGCAATCTGCGCGGGTGGCCGCGAACCGGGAGCAACTTCGTTGACGGGGTCTGGCGCGGCGTCGGGCTTCTCGATGGGGGCCGTAATGGTTGCGTTGGGCGGGCCGGCGAGTTTAATTCCTCCCATGTTGTCGTTCGGGTTCGGTTGGGATGAGCCGCTGGCGGACGAGGCCGTTGCGGGCGCGGAGGACTCAGAGCCGGGGAAGACGGGCGGCGAGGCTGGCTCCGCGGTTGGCGCGGGGGAAGCGGAGGAGGGTTGCACGATCTCGATGCCCACGGAAGATCCGCTGGAGACGGCTGCGGGGGTTGCTTCGGAGACGCTGGTGACCGCGGCAGAGTCGCTGGATGCGCCAGCGCCGGCGGCGGGTACGTCCTGAAATGCGAGTGGCGCGGCGGCGGCTGGAGCCTGTACGGGAGCAGACGAGCCGGTGTCGGACGGAGCGACCGGGGCAGCCGGCGCAGAGGTTCGCTGTGCGTAGGCCGCAGGATTCATCGAGGTATTGAAGTCGACGATGGCTTGCCGGGTGATCGTGGGAGCGAATGTGGGCTTGACGTCTTCCAGCGGAGGTTCTCCGAGGGTGGCGGCGGGGACTGTGTCCGCCTTGTGCAGGACGAAGAACTCGACGCGGTTGCTGAGGGTGTACTGGCCGCGGCTGTTCTCCAGCGCGACACTGGCTGCAACCTGCTCCGGCGTGGGGGTTGGAATGGGAAGGCCCATGCCAACGATGCGGTCTCGCGCGTCCTCGACGTGCGCTGCGGCAGAGTGTTCGAGCACGACCTTGCTGTAGGCGGCGTAGGCCTGGTCGTCGTAGATCTTCAACAGACGCGCCTTGCCCGCCTCGGGAAGCTTGAGGGTGCGGACAAAACGGGCCTCGGTTTCAAACGCGTCGCCCAGGTTCACCAGCACGTCGTCCATGTGGCTGTAGAGCGGATAGGTATCGACGACGGTCTGGTAGCGGGCGATGGTGGCAGGCCAATTTGCGTGGGTCGCGTAGAAGGCGGCGATCTCGGCCTCGCGGGAGGCCAGCGTCTCCTGCACCTCTCGCAGGCGCTGCTTGGCCTGAGGCACCAGCGTCGAATCGGGGAACTGCTGCAGCATCTGGCGATAGGCGGCTTCGGCCTTGACGATGTTGGAGTAGTCGCGGTCTGGCTTGTCCATCTGGCGGAAGTAGATGTCGCCGACGCGCATCTGGGCCTCGGCGGCCTCTGGCGAGTTGGGGAAGAAGGTGATGAAGTCGGTATACTCCTGCTCGGCCTGGGTGAGGGCAGCGGCGCCGCCTTCCTTGAACCAGCTATCGGCAACGCCAAGCTTGGCGCGCATCATGTACTGCGATTCGGGATAGGTGTTCAGCAGGGTCTGAAGGTCGAGGCGGGCAACGTCGTAACGACCGTGCTTCACGGCGTCTTCGGCTTTGTCGTAGAGCGCCTTGTCTGGGAGCTTGGCGTCCTGCGCTTCGATCGGATTGACCTTCTTGATCTTCTTGTCCTCTTGCCTGGTGTCCTTGGAGACAACGACCTTCTCATCTTTCTGCTTGCGGACCTTGGGGGCCTTCTTGTTGCTGATAGCGATGTCAGGCTTGGCCGGAGTGGAGGCGGGTGCGGCGGCGTCCGGTGTTGCGGCCGGAGGCGTTGTGGCGGAGGGCGATGCAGCGGTCTGGGCGGCGGCGGGTGTTGGAGGCGCGGCCTGTGCGCGTGCCCCGATGGTTGCCGCCAGAAGCGCAGCCACCGTGAGCACAGCGCGCACATCTGGAAAAAAGGAACGGGACTGGATGCAGGAGATCTGGATGCTGCTGGAGGTGGTGCTTCGCGTCATGCTTGGAACTCCATCTGCCTCGTAGTGCAACGTTCTGGCGGGCGCGCACTCGGCGGTATGCGGCTGCACTCTATTCTAGAGCAGTTTCGCGGAAACCGTGGTCCTTCGGTGCATCTCTCAAGGTCCGAGCCGCGGCAAAAACGCCGGGGTCGTAGTGGTAATCCGCAACAACCGCTGCGCTAACCCGCCGGAGCCGCGGCGCGGGCGATGCGCAACAACTCGATTGCGTTCTGCTGTGTGCGGCCTTTTTGGAAGACGGCGGAGCCTGCGACCAGCATGTCGGCACCGGCCTGGACCACGGAGGCGACCGTATCGAGAGCGACGCCGCCATCGACCTCGATGCGAAAGCTGAGCCCCATCTGCTTGCGCAGGGCTGCAAGAAAGGCGATCTTCTCGACGGCAAGCGGGAGGAACTTCTGTCCGCCGAAGCCGGGATTGACGCTCATCACCAGGACGAAGTGGACCATGGGGAGGACTTCGATGAGCGTCTCGACGGGCGTGGCGGGGTTGATGACGACACCGGGCAGGACGTTGTGCTCGGCGATGTGCTGGAGGGTGCGATGCAGGTTGCGGCAGGTCTCCTGATGGACGGAGATGAGGTTGGCGCCGGCCTGGGCGAAGGCTGGGATGTAGTCGTCTGGGTCCTCGATCATGAGGTGACAGTCAAGGGGGAGCTTGGTGATGGGGCGCAGCGCCTTGACCATGGGCGGGCCGAAGGTGATGTTGGGGACGAAGTGTCCGTCCATGACATCGATGTGGACGATGGTGCCGCCGCCGCGCTCGGCTGCGGCTACTTCATCGGCGAGATAGGCAAAGTCGGATGCGAGGATGGAGAATGCGAGTTCGATCATAAAGGCCAGGTTCGAGGTACCAGGTTCGAGGTTCGAGGTGAAAGATGCGTTGAAGGAAGTGTATCAGTGGACTGGTTCGACTGGCGTTGACGACGGATCGCGATGGGATTCGGGCGTGGGTTTGGGGTCGCCGAGGGAGATGCGGGCGGCGGCGTTGAGGATGCGGCGGATGGGCCAGGAGGGTTTATCCGTCGCGTCTTCTCTTGGGAAGAAGACTTCGCCGGTTCGCTGCTTCTCCGGGCGATAGTACCAGCGGCGGAGGAGCGAGAGGTGGTCGGAGAGTGTGGCGAGGTCGAGGGATGAATTGGGTTGGGGCTTGGCGCGGGTTGCGAGGCCGTCGAGGAGGTGCGCGGCGCGGTCTTCGGGGCTCGGCGCGGGAGGGTCTGCGAGATTGGATGCTGCGGCGGGAGTGAGCGGTGTTATGGGTGCAAGACGCTCTGGACCGACGAGAGAGACGGATGTGAAGAGGAAGAGGGCAGCGGTGGGTTCGGTTGCTTCAACCCACGTCTCAGAATCGAGACGCAGGGCACCCAATGATGGTGACTGGGCAGCCTTCTGCACGATGACGGCGCGGAGATTGGGGATGGGCTGGACGAGCGGGTCGGCGAGCGTGGCGGCGGATTTGACGCGCAGGAAGTGAGCGTGGAGTTGGGCGGCGCGCTCGAAGTCGAGGCTGGCGGAGGCCTGCTCGCGCTGGGCGGTGAGCTGCGTGAGGAGCGACTCGCCGTGGGTGGCGAAGAAGGCTTCGACAGCGGCGGCTTCGGCGGTGTAGGCGGCTGCTCCCTGGGGCGTGCAGGCCTGATTGCAGGGCGCGAGACACTTGTTCATCTCCTGATAGACGCAGCCCGGATGCTCAGGACAAGGCGCGAGGTCTTCGGTGCAGCGGCGGAGCTTGTAGAGGTCGAGGACGGCGTCGCAGTAGCGGTCGGCGGCGGCGCGCGATGGGAACGGACCGTAGGTGTACGCGAGGGCGCGGCGGCTGAGGCGGTTCGTCGAGTAGACGCGCGGATAAGCGTTCTCGGCGGTGAAGCGGAGGAAGAAGGGCGTGTGCAGGCGCAGGCGGCGGCGGGCTTCTGCGAGGCCGAAGATGGCGGCGGAGGCGTGGTAGAGCGTGAGCGTGGACTCGAACTCGGAGCCGGTGATGGTGAAGTCGATGCGGGCGACGCGGGTGCGGAGGTTGAGGCGCTTACTTTGGGAGTCGGGCGGCGCGAGGATGCGGGTGATGCGGCGGCGGAGGTCGGCGGCGCGGGTGAGGTAGGGCTCGGCTGGAGTTGGCGCGGGCGGGCCGTGAAGGGCAAAGACTCCGGGGAGCGCGGGGATTGAGCGCAGGATTTCGGCGGCGCTCTCCGGCAAGAAGGGGATGGAGCGATCGAACTGAAAGGCTGCGGCCACTCCTGGATTGTAGTCGGCAGGACGGGATCGCGGCTGCCTCCGCTCGCCTGCCAGAGATTGCTGCAAGCAAGACCCTGACAATGCGGTATTGTAGTGTGGATCGCATCGGTGAGCTTCGCCCCGCGCTTGCTCTAGATTCTTGTGGAAAGGCCTTCCAGTGTCTCGACCATCTGCTGTAAGAACAACCGAAGCGGAGACCCAGGCTGGCCGCGAGAATGCGCGTGGCGCGAAGTGGGATGGAGTCCATCTGAAGACGATACTGGGACTGGCTTTGGCAACCCGTCTCGCCATCGTCGCCGACGTACTCCTCAACCTTCCACATGGATGGTTCTTTCGTTCCCAGGGGGAGCTGGGTTTTCTTGCCCAGTCGCTTCTGGCAGGCCATGGATTGAGCTCGCCCTTTGGCGGATCGACGGGTCCGACGGCATTTCTGGCGCCCGGCTATCCAGTGCTGATCGCCGCCATCTTCCATCTCTTTGGCAGCTTCACAACCTCCTCTGCCGCAGCCATTATGTTGCTTCAGACGCTCTTCTGCGTGCTCACCATCCTTCTGCTGGTACAGATCGCCCTTCAGGAGTTCGGCCCTGCGTGCGCCAACCTGGCGGGCTTCTTCTGGGCGATCGGACTGCCTTTTCTCTGGCTCCCGGCCATCTTCTGGGAGACCAGCCTGACCATTCTTCTGCTCACCTGCTCGCTCGCTCTTGCACTCTGGTGCGTTCGCTCGGACCGCAGCACCCCGTGGATCCTGATGGGTCTATGCGGCGGCGTGACGATGCTGGTGAACCCTTCGTTCTCTCTGGTACTGCTGGCCATCTACTGCTGGACGGTGGCCCGCTCCCGCGCGTCCTGGCGTCCTGGTCCGGCGATTGCCTTCGCCATCGCGCTGCTCCTGTTTGCTCCGTGGCCGGTGCGAAATGCGCGCGTTCTGCATGCGTTCATTCCGCTGCGCAGCAACCTGGGATTCGAGTTATGGAAGGGCAATCGACCGGGCGCCACCAGCATCGACGATGCGAAGCTGTATCCGGTCTTCAACCGCCCCGAGTACGACAGCTATTCCAGCAAGGGCGAGGTCGCCTTCATGCGCGACAAATCGACCGCTGCGAAGCAGTACATCCGGGCCCATCCCGCGACCTTTGCGCGGCTCTCCGCCGAGCGCTTCGTCCGCTACTGGACGGGAACCGGAGCCACCGATCCCTCCATTCTGCTGGCGTCGTTCGCCGTGCTCACCACGCTGCTTGCACTGCCTGGGCTGTGGTGGCTGGTCAAGGCGGGACGAGGCGATCTGGCGGTCCTCTTCTCTCTGCCGCTTCTTCTCTTCCCTCTGCCGTATTACGTCACCCACTGCGAACTTCGATTCCGCCTAGTGATCGAACCGGTCACCACGCTTCTCTCGGCCTACGCCATCGTCCATGCGTTTCACTTGCTGCTGCGGCGCGTGTGGATTCGCCGGCGATCGAACGGACGTTAGAGCGGAACCAGAGTAACAATGCCCAAGCAAAAAGCATCGAAGGTGGATTTTTCTTGAGGAAAAATCCACTCGGAGGGTTCGCCCCCGGGGTACACCTACTCTGGTTCCGCTCTAGCTGCCAGCGATGGTCATGCCTTCAATGCGGAGGGTGGGGGCGGCGATGGCGGTGCGGAAGACGAGGTCGTTGCCGATGGCGGAGATGTTGCGGTACATGTCTTTGAGGTTGCCGGCGATGGTGATCTCTTCGACCGGGTAGGCGAGCTCGCCGTTCTCGATCCACATACCGGCGGCGCCCTGGGAGTAGTCTCCGGTGACGAGGTTGACGCCGAAGCCCATGGTCTCTGTGACGTAGAGGCCGGACTTTACGTCGGCGATGATCTGGGCTGGACTCAAAGTGCCCGGCTGCAAGAAAAAATTGCCCGCGCCGATTCCGGGGTTGCCGGCCAGCGAGCGCGCGGCGTTGCCGGTGGAGGAGGCGAGGCCGAGCTTGCGGGCGGTGTAGGTGTTGGTGACGTAATTCATGAGGATGCCGTTCTCGATGAGGACGGTGCGGCGGGTGGGCAGGCCTTCGGCGTCGAAGGGCGCAGTGCCGAAGCCGCCGGTCTTGATTGAGCCATCGTGGTCCGATTCGCGATCAAAGACGAGGGTTCCGTCGTCGATGACGGTGATATTGTCGCCGGCGACGCGCTCGCCGAGCATTCCGGCGAAGAAGCTGGCGTGGCGATAGATGGCGTCGCCGTTGGCTGCATCGAAGATGTTGCCGACGATGGAGCGGGCGATCTCCGGGGAGAAGACGACGGGGGCCTGCTGGGTTTTGGCCTGGCGCGCGCCGAGGCGTTGCAGGGTGCGGCGAGCGGCCTCCTGACCGATGGCGACGGGGTCCTCCAGCAGGCGGGTGGAGCGGGCGGCGGAGTACCAGTAGTTGCGCTGCATGCGGCCGTCGGGTTCGTGGGCGATGGGCTGGGCGGAGAAGCCACAGTAGCTGCGGCGAAACTCACCGGTGAAGCCGCGCGAGTTCATGAGGATCTTGTGCGAGGATGCGGTGTCGAAGTCGCCACCGCCGGAGTTCTGGATGCGGGTGTCGAAGGCGAGGGCTGCGGCCTCGACCTCGCGGGCGATCTCGATGCGGTCGGCGGGCGGCTGCTGGTTGACGTCGTCGAAGTAGAGGTGCTGGGCAGCGGCGTCGTGCTGGCCGAAGTCGGAGGGTTCGGGCAGGCCGGCGAAGGGGTCCTCGCTGGTGATGCGGGCGAGAGTGACGGCTCCGGCTACCAGGCGCTCGATGCTCTCGGGCGAAAAATCCGAGGAGGAGGTGCTGGCGGTGCGAAGGCCGATGAAGACACGCAGGCCGACGGCGCGGGAGCCGGACTCCTTGAGCGTCTCGACCTGGCCGAGGCGGACGAGGGTGGAGAACTCATCGCCCTCGTAGACGACGGCTTCGGCGTCTGTGGCACCGGCGCGGAGGGCGCGGGCGAGGACGTCTGAGGCGAGCTGGCGGAGGTCGGCGGTGGTTGCAGATTGAGATGCAGGCAAGGGTTTCCTTCTTATGCTGGGGTGCAGGGGAGATTGCTTGGCAATACTCTTATGAGTCTCTCAAGCGGAGATTGCTTCGGGCTGCGGGAGGGTAACGACCAGCCACTCGGCGAAGCCATTCTCTGGCACCTCGGCCATGTGTGTGGTTGGCTGAGGGATGGGCTGGCCTTCGAGGGCGAGGCCTTCGAGGTGGAATTCGAGGGCTTCGCGGAGGTTGGCGCGCATCTCTTCGAGGGAGTGGCCGGTGCTGGCGCAGCCGGGAACGTCGGGCGCAAAGCCACTCAGGTTAGTCGGCCCGTTTTCGTAGATGACTAGGTAGCGTCGCGTCATGGCTTCAACCCCGCTTGCTTCAGAATACTCTGAAGCGTTTTGGGATGGAACTCGTCACTGGGATGACCCGGCACAGTGACGGTTCCGGGTTTGTGGGGATGCTTGAACTGGCGATGGCTGCCACTCTGCCGGAACAAGATCCAGCCGTCGTCGTTCAGTTGCTTCAAGAGATCGCGAACTTTCATCGGGCCATTCTAGCGGACGGGATGCTCGGAGAGGCGGGGCAGGCGGCCGTCGGTGGCCTTGCGGAAGAAGAGGCCGGCGGGACAGTACTCGGAGTCGGTCTTGAGCTTGTGGGCGATGTGCGGGGGCGGCGCGCCGGGGACGTGGTGGCGGTGCAGCTTGACGGCGCCGGTGCAGTCGGAGCAACGGAACTCTGTGTCGTCGTCGATGAGGGCTTCGGTGACGGACTTGAGCTTCCAGAAGGGCTCGTATCCACCGCCGATCTTGAGGCGACGTCGTTTGACCTGGCACTCGTAGATTTTTTCTGATTCGGCGGCCATGATGCTCCTTTGAGGTGTTGGGTGAGGGGATCTTCGGACGCGTCCCTGAGATTGCTTGCACGAGACAGAATGCATGCCCCCGGGGATAAAACCCCATGTTCATGGCGGCATGTGAGACCCAAGGAGCCCCAAGGCCAAAGCCCTGGGCACCCTGGAAGCGAAAACAACGACAACGGCAGATTCAAGGACAACAGCGAAATGCGGAAGCAGATTTCTCCGCTACTCCCACCCCAGCGAGCAAAGACCGCTCGCCGGGGACCCCGGATGCGCTGCGGAATGACAAACCAAGGATCAAAGGCAACAGCAGATTCCCTTCGGGGATGACAACCGGAAGGGCGTGCGCGGCTATGCGACGGGGTTGGCGGAGGGTCTGGCTTCGCGGCCGTCGGTGGCGCGCTGGAAGATCAGGCCGGAGGGACAGAACTCTGCGTCGGCGGCTAACTTGTGCTCGACGTAGGCGACGGCACCGGTCTTGCCGTTGCGGCCAAGCAGCTTGACCGCGCCGGAGCAGTCCTTGCATCGGAAGTCGGTGTCTTCGTCCACCAGAGCGACGGCGACGTTTTTAATCTTCCAGTAGGGTTCGTATCCTCCGCCTGGCTTGAGACGTCGGCGGCGGACCTCGCATTCGTACATCTTTTCCCGTTCGACTGCCATTGGAGCATTTCTCCTTTTCATGCAACTTAGTACAGATTCAAAATGCCGTTTCTTCTGCAAACGTTGCAAGTACTTCAGTTACGACACATCCTGGGAGAAAGATGCTTTACTGCCCGGTTCCGCCGACCGTCATGCGGTCCAGCTTTGTAGTTGGCATTCCGACACCAACGGGAACGGACTGTCCGTCCTTGCCGCATGTACCGATGCCTTCGTCGAGGGCGAGATCGTTGCCCACCATCGATACGAATTTGAGTGCCTCGGGGCCGCTGCCGATCAGCGTCGCGCCCTTGACGGGCTGCGTGACCTTGCCGTCCTCGATGAGGTATGCCTCGGAGGCGGAGAAGACGAACTTTCCGTTGGTGATGTCGACCTGGCCTCCGCCGAAGTTGACGGCGTAGAGGCCGCGCTGGACGCTGCGGATGATGTCTTCGGGCTGGTCGGAGCCTGCGAGCATGTAGGTGTTGGTCATGCGCGGCATGGGGATGTGGTGGTAGCTCTCGCGGCGGCCGGAGCCGGTGTTTGGCGTGCCCATGAGGCGGCTGGAGAGCTTGTCGGAGAGGTAGCCGCGGAGGATTCCGTTCTCGATGAGGACGGTCTCCTGCGTTGGGTTGCCCTCGTCATCCACGTTGATGGAACCGCGGCGGTTGGGCATCTGGCCGTTGTCGACGACGGTGACTTTTTCGCTGGCGACTTTCTGGCCGATGAGGCCAGCGAAGGCGGAGGTCTTCTTGCGGTTGAAGTCGGCTTCCAGGCCGTGGCCGACGGCCTCGTGCAGCAGGACGCCGGGCCATCCGGGACCGAGGACGACGGGCATCTCACCTGCCGGGGCGGCGATGGCGCCGAGCTGCAGGATGGCGGTGCGTGCGGCCTCGCGGGCGAAGTGCTCGGGGGAGTGGGTGCCCTCAAAGAAGTCGAGGGTGACGCGGCCTCCGCCGCCTGATGTGCCGCGCGTGGTGCTGCCTGCGCCGTTGTCGGCTGTGGCGTCCTGGGCGATGACGAAGACGTTGAGGCGGGCGAGGGGCTGCGTGTCAGAGGCGAAGGTGCCGTCGGATGCGGCGATGAGGATGCGGCGCAGCTCGTCGGAGAATCCGGCGCGGACCTGGGTGATGCGCGGATCGAAGTCGCGGGCGGCCTTGTCGGCGCGCTGGATGAGGGCAAGCTTGGCGGCGATCTCGGCGTCGGCAGTTGCCCCGGCGATGGGGTAGAGGGTTGGCTTATCGGATGTGTGGCGGAAGCCTGCGATGGGCTGTTTGGCCGGGCCGCTGGCGATAAGGGCTGCGGTGCGGGCAGCGCGCAGGAGGCGAGTGCTGGAGAGGTCGTCGGTGTAGGCGTAGCCGGTGCGCTCGCCGGAGAGGACACGGATGCCACAGCCGACGCTGATGCCCTGGCTGGCGGACTTGACGAGGGACTCGTCGATGCCGAGCGAGGTGGAGGTGACAGACTCGAAGTAGAGATCGGCGAAGTCGCCGCCAGCCGAGAGCGCCTCGCCCAGGCAACGCTCCATGAGCCGCTCGGAGAGGCCGAGCTTCTCGATGAAATAACGCTTATGGTCGGGCGTTGGGGCGGGGATTTTGTCGGTCTGAGACAGGGGCACACTTCCATTCTAGGCTTACCCATGGTTCACGGCAAATAAAATGCGAAGAAATGGGCCGCGGACGTGATACAGTTGCGGGTTCGGCTCCGTTCCCATTCGATGCGGAGGAGGTAGGTCTGGCCTCAATATGAGAGACGATTTGCTGTCGATGAAGCCACGGACGCACTGGAGTTCGCTCGCGCTGTTCCTGGTGACGGTGATGGCTGGGCTGACGGTGCGGATGGCTCCGCTGGGGCTGCCGGCGGTGGTGGTGAAGTACGGCGGATCGATGCTGTGGGCGGTGATGATCTACTGGGTCGCCTCGACTGCATTGGCGCGGTGGCGACTGACGGTTGTGGGGTTGGTCGCAGGGGCGATTGCCACGGCGGTCGAGTTCTTCAAGCTGTATCACTCGCCGGGGATGGATGCCTTTCGGCTGACACTGCCGGGGATGATCCTGCTGGGACGGTACTTTTCCATGCGGGACATTGCGGCGTACTGGGTTGCGATTGGCCTTGCGGCGTGGGTGGATGAGGGCATTCGGCGGATGGAGAGCTAGAGTTTTTCGACGACGACGGCGGTGCCGTAGGCTAGGACCTCGGTGACTCCCTGCATGAGCTCGTTGGCGTCGTAGCGGGCCATGATGACGGCGTTGGCACCCTGCTGGGCTGCGTGCTCGGCCATCATGACGAAGGCGTCCTGACGGGTCTTTTCGCAGAGCTGGGTGTAGAGGGTGATGTTGCCGCCGATGAGCGTCTGGAGACCCGCGCCGATGGTGCCGAAGAGGTTGCGCGAACGGACGACGATGCCGCGGACGATGCCGATGTTGCGCACGATGCGGTAGCCGGGAAGCTCAAGGGCGGTGGTGACCATTGAGGGATCGAGCGAGGCGGCGGGCTGTTGGGGATATGAGGCCATGGGATTCTCCTGGGTGAGGACGTTGTACGTTGTATGTTGTACGTTGCTGGAGGATTGTACGCGCGGGCGGGGATTAAGGTTCCGTGCGGGAGGTGTCGCCGGTCCCCTCGGCGGTGAGCGCGGCGACCAGGGCGGTGACGGCGCCCGAGTCGATGGCGCGGGCGGCAAGGGCGATGGCGTCGCGGAAGGCCCGGTGGCTCTGTGGCGTGGAGGATGGGACGACATCGGCTGCGATGAGCACAGCGGCGGCG
>Ga0302198_10002400_pt1 | contig 19729 bp, 12 predicted proteins | sample II_Bog_N2_2_FD_193521 | JGI IMG/M metagenome (GOLD analysis project Ga0302198, IMG submission 193521) | Peat permafrost microbial communities from Stordalen Mire near Abisko, Sweden - II_Bog_N2_2 | ecosystem: Environmental > Terrestrial > Soil > Wetlands > Peat | place: Sweden: Abisko... | reverse complement strand
GAACTCTGCGTCAATCCCTACTCGCCCTGCTCAGGTAAGATTCTGGAAGGAATACGGGGAGGGATTCGAGATGAGTTCGCATAGCAAGGGTTGGTGGCTGGACCGTTGGTGGCCGCTGTTTGTGATTGCGTTTGGGGTAGGGCTGGTGCTGCTGTTTGCGTTGTTTCATCCGCACTACTAGGCGCTAGCGGGAACGAGCGCGGGCAGACGGCGCGGGCGGCGGGTAGTTCGGCTTGCGCTTGGCGGCTTTGGTGATGGCGGGCTCGGTGGCGGCTGGTGCGCTGAGGTCGACAGTGCGGTGGGCTTCCACGGCGTCGGCGAGCGCGTACTTCAGCTTCTCAATGCCCTCGCCGGTGACCGCGCTGATGGTATACAGCGGCAGCTTCTTGCGCTTCGCGAAGGTGGTCAGCTTCTTCAGCTTGTCGGGATTGGCAACGTCGGCCTTGGCTGCGACCAGGATGGTCGGCTTGGCGGCGAGCGTGGGGTCGAAGCTCTTCAACTCAGCGGTGATGACGTTGTAGTCGTCGACCGGGTCCGGGCGGCCACTGGCGTCCGAGACATCCACCAGATGCACCAGAACGCTGGTGCGCTCAATGTGCTTGAGGAACTGCACGCCCAGTCCCGCGCCCAGGTGCGCCCCGGCGATGAGGCCGGGCATGTCGGCCACGGTGAAGCTGCGCTCGTAGGGCATATCGCCGATCTGAACCACGCCGAGGTTGGGCTCCAACGTGGTGAAGGCGTAGTCAGCGATCTTGGGCCGCGCCGCGGAGAGCCGCGAGATCAGCGTGGACTTGCCCACGTTGGGAAAGCCGACCAGGCCGGCGTCGGCGAGCAGGCGCAGTTCTAAACGGTAGTTGCGGGACTCGCCGGCGCGGCCGAGCTCATGCTCGCGCGGCGCCTGATGCGTGGATGTGGCGAAGTGCTGGTTTCCGCGTCCGCCGCGTCCGCCCCGCGCGATGACGATCTCGTCGTTGGCGCGGGCGAAGTCGTGGATCAGCTCGCCGGTGTCGTCGTCGTAGAGCAGGGTGCCGACGGGGACCTTAAGCACGGTGTGTTCGCCGGCCGCGCCGGACATGTTGCTGCCCAGGCCGTGGCCGCCGCGTTCGGACTTCCACTCCGGATTGAAGCGGAAGTGGACCAGGGTGTTGTGGGAGAGCGAGCTGGCCATGAGGATGTCGCCGCCGTGGCCGCCGTCACCGCCGCTGGGGCCGCCGCGCGGCACGAACTTCTCGCGGCGGAAGGCCATGCAGCCATTGCCGCCATCGCCGGCTTTGATACGGATTCGGGCTTCGTCGATAAACATGGCAAAGTCCAGTCTAACGAATGGGTTAGAGCGGTGCATTACAGGGCGCTTGGCGGCCGCTTTCGCGGGTGATGGCATCTGGATGGCACACAGAACGGAATGGGTGTATTCTGAAACCATCCAAAGATTGTTCCTTTTCCTTGTTCTTGCCGTGTAATCCCCCATTCATCCGAGTTTGCGAGCATGAGGGGTATCGAGAGAAACGGTAGATTCCGAGCCTTAGAGCCCACCTCCATATGTGTGCGAAGAAGTCTGTACTAACTTTCAGGAGATCCAGATGATCAAGAAGCTGATTTCGTTTGTCCTGCCGGTGTTGCTGTTGACGGCCACCGGCGCCGCCCGTGCCCAGTCCACTACGGAAGGCGCCATTGCCGGCACCGTGGAAGACTCCACCAGCGCCGCAGTACCGAACGCGGCGATCACCATCCGCAACGACGGCACCAACGCGGAAAAGCACCTGGTCTCCGACGGCAGCGGCTACTTCATCGCTCCGCTGCTGGAGCCGGGCACCTATACGGTGACGATTGACGCCGCGGGCTTCGGCAAGGAGACCGAGGACCACGTGACGGTCCAGGTCGGCCAGTTGACCACGATTCGCCCCCTGCTGAAGACCGGCGCTGAGACGACGACCGTGAATGTCTCGGCCGACGCGGCGGTGCTGAACTTTGAGAGCCCGGATATGACGTCCGTGTTGACGTCTACCGCCCTGACCGAAATTCCGGTGCAGAACCGGAGGTGGTCGTCGCTGGCGTTGACGACTCCGGGCGTGGTGGCGGACTCGAGCGGCTTCGGCCTGATCAGTGTGCGCGGCATGAGCACGCTCCTCAACAACATCGAGATCGACGGCGCCGATGACAACCAGGCGTACTTCTCGGAGGAGCGCGGGAGAACGCGCGAGGGGTATTCGACCTCGGCGAACGCGGTGCGCGAGTTTGAGGTGAACACGGGCGTGTACTCGGCGCAGTATGGCCGCGCTGCGGGCGGCGTGATCAACTCGGTGACCAAGAGCGGAACGAACCAGATTCACGGCGACGTGATCTTCAACGACCTTGACAAGGGATTTGGAGCGTACACGCCGGGTTCGATCAGCCCGACCGGGGCGCCGCTTAAGCCTAAGGACCTGCGCAAGATCTACGGATTTTCGGTGGGCGGACCGATCCTGAAGGACAAGCTGTTCTTCTTCTACACGTATGACCAGTTGACGCACATCAACCCGGCGATCTCGAAGGCGAACCAGTACAACGCGGTGGGCACGACGCCGGGATTCCTGACTCAGCCTGACCCGACCGTCACCACCTGCACGGTGAACACGACTACGGGGGCGGTGACTGTCACAGGAGCAACGGCGACGGCGTCGGGTGCACTCGACACGCAGGTGTGCGCGTTGCAATACCGGCTGGGGCTGGCGAGCTATGCCGCGGCGGCGAACTATTACAACGCGGGCGTGACCGCGTTGACGACCGATCTGGGCATCGTGCCTCGCGCCGGATACCAGGAGATCAACACGCCGAAGCTCGACTGGCAGATCAGCAGCAAGGAGCGCGCGAGCTTCCTGTTCCACCGGCTGCGGTGGGATGCGCCGGGCGACGTGCAGACGACCAGCTCGGCATCGTACTCGCTGGATGCGTTCGGCAACGACTTCGTGAAGCTGGACTACGGCGTGGCCAAGCTGGAGAGCCAGCTGACCAGCCGCATCAGCAACGAGGTGCTGTACCAGTACAGCCGTGAGCTGAACGACGAGAGCCAGCAGCCTTACAGCGCGTATACGACGAACAACCTGGTAGCGCCGGGCGGCGGAGCGATCCTGGGCGGGCTGAGCAATGCGCCAGGCGGCGCAACGATCCCGTATATCGCCTTGGATACGTCGATCGGTTTCAATATGGGTTCGCCATACTACTCCTACCGCATCGCGTACCCGGACGAGCGCAAGTGGCAGGCGGAGGATATTTTGTACTACCAGCTGGGCAACCATAGCCTGCGCATGGGCATGGACTTCGTTCACAACTACGACATCCTGCGCCAGACGCCTTACTACTTTGGCGATTACAGCTATAGCAACCTGGCGAACTATCTCACTGACCTGGCGACCAAGGGCAAATCGCAGGGCGCGTGCAACTCGGCTGGTTCGGGCGTAGGTTTCGTCGCCGGCTCGGGCGTGGTGCCCGCGGTAGGCGGATACGAGTGCTACTCGTCGGCGTTTCAGGACTTCGGAGCGACGAAGTTCAACATCGCCACCCAGGACTACGCCGGGTTCGTACAGGACAACTGGAAGACTTCTTCGCGGCTGACGCTTGAACTGGGCCTGCGCTACGACATCGAGGTCCTGCCGCCCATCAATCCGGGTTATTCCACGGCAGTCGGTACGTTCGTTCCGTATGCGGGCATCACGAATGTGCCGTCGGACAAGAACAACTTCGGCCCGCGCCTCGGCTTTGCGTACGACGTGTACGGTACCGGCAACACGGTATTGCGCGGCGGATACGGTCTGTACTACGGGCGCATTCTGAATGGAACGGTTGCCACCGTGCAGTTTGGCACGGGCAGCCCGGTCGGGCAGTACGGGCTGGCCAGTACTAAGCCAAGCGCCGGTTGCACCACGAGCGCGGCGGGCGTGACCTCGGGCTGCTCCGCTCCTATCTTTCCGAACCCTTTCGCCGCCGGAGCGGGCAGCAAGCCCTCCTCGTTCTTCCTGGCGCCCAACCTGCAGAACCCGGCCGTGCATGAGTTCAACCTGCAGTTGCAGCAGCAGGTGGGCCAAGGAACGGTCCTCCAGTTCAGCTACCTGGGGGCGATGGGCCGCACACTGCCGAACTTCCTGAACGTGAACCTGGCGCCGCCCGAGGTGACGTCGTATGTGCAGATCAACGGCGGCCCGGCGACCGGGCAGTTGAATGCCGTACCGACCTTCGGCACCTGCACGGCGAGCGCGACGTGCCCCTACCCGACCGGCTACATCAACTCGAACTTCACGAACATCACGGAGGTCATCAGCAACATCAACTCCAGCTACAACGGTTTTGTGGTGGAGATCCAGAACCGGTCGTTCCACGGCCTGCAGTTCGACGGCAACTACACGTGGTCACATTCGCTGGATTTCAACCAGAACGCCAGCTCGACGACCAGCACCAACAACTGGCTGAATCCGTACGCGGCGGCGCGGCAGAACTACGGCACCTCGCAGTTCAACGTAGGCAACCGCTTTGTCGGCTATGCGCTGTACAACTTCCCCAACTTCGTGAAGTCCGGGGCTTTGAAGTACGTTGCGGACGGCTGGACGTTCAACGATACGTTCCAGATGCAGAACGGTCTGCCGTACTCGGCGATCATCGGCAGTGGGTTCAACTCGGCGGCGGCGCTGAACTCGTCGTACAACGGAGTGAACAGCGTGTACTACATTCCGACCATCGGCATCAACACCTACCAGGCGCCCCGGGCCATTGTGGACGACATGCGGCTGCAAAAGGGGTTCCGGTTCGGCGACCGCTACGATCTGCAGCTGGCGGCGGACGTGTACAACATTGCCAACCACGAGAACTTCAACGTAGGGAACGTCAACAACACCGCGTACAACTTCGGTACTTCGAGCGGCACCATTGGTACGACGGCGGCCAATCCAGTTCAACTGAACTACCAGGCTACATTTGGGACCAAGTCCGGCGCGAACAACTCGGGCTTCCTATACACGCCGCGTGAGATTCAGCTCGGCGCGCGTTTGGAGTTCTAACTACAAAGTGTAGAGCGTAGAAAAAGCGGTAAGACAGGCGGAGGGCGATGGCTGTAGCCGTCGCCCTCTGCTTTTGCACGGAGTCCACGTGCGAGGCAGAGTGCAATCTTTCTCTTCCCAAAGCGGCGAATCTTCGCTAGGCTGCCTTCACGCCTGTTTCTCCACCTCTCGCAGCTTCCGATCGCCAGGTTGCCGCGAGCCTGACGTGTGCCTCCTGATGTGTTTGCGGAGCCCCGGCTATCTCCTGGGGCGAGGTTCGACTGTTGCGATACTGCACCACTTTCGGCGCCCATTTCCTCACCAAGATGTTCGCGAGCGCCCTGCCCTTCCTTTTGGCCGGCGCGCTGCCGGCGCAAGTTGCCGGGGCAGGCACGCGGGGCCTTGCGGCGGCAGGCCACGCGTCCGCGGCGCAGGAGGCCTGGTTTCCGTCAGGCTACGAGCTGGGGCCGGACCTGACCCTGCTGCCGGTGGAGGCGCGGCAGTGGGAGAGCGTAGTCGAGTTGGACTCGCAAGCCAATGATGCCGCCACGGCGGAGCGTGCGCCGGGCGCGGCCGGCGACGAAGATCAGGAGGACAAAGCGGAGAGTGCGCGCGCGTCGAGCGACGCCGGGAGCCCGGCCGCAGGGTGGAGCTTCAGGGGCCTGGCGGCGATGCACGATGCGGAGACCATCGATGGGCTCTCCGCGCAGCAATATTATCGTGCGGGTCCGCGGGGCGCGGCGGGGGGTGGGCCAAACATGCGTTCCAGCTACAACCAGAGCGCGGTGCAGGCCTTCCGCGTGCTGCCGCGCAACTTCTCCGCGCAGAGCGGCGGCGCAGGGGGCAGCATTGACGTGTTGTCGCGGAGCGCGGAGGAACATGCGCACGGCAGCGTATTTGTGCAGTTGCGGGAGAGCGCGTGGGCCGCGACCAATCCGTTCTCCATCGAGACGCACTATCGCGACGGCGTGGTGAGCAGCGTTCCCGTGAAACCCGGCAGCAGCCTGTTCGAGATGGGCGGCGCGGCGGGATCGCCGTTGCCGGGGCGCTGGGCGCGGCAGCGGCGCGCGGGCATCTTCGCGTCGCTGGAGTTGCAGTTGCGCAACGACCATATCGTGTCTACGCCGGCGCTGGCGGGCTTTTACGCGCTCACGCCGACGCAGCTGGCGCTGCTGGGCACTCGCGGCGTGAGTGCCGCGGCGACGAATGCGGCGCTCGATTATCTGGACAGCCTGAGCGGAACCACGGTGCGCAGTGCGACTCGTCTGCTCGGCGATGTGCGCGCCGATATGGCCCTCAGCGCGCGGGACCGCGTGACGGTGAGCTATAGCGGCCACCATTCCGATGCACCGGCAGGCGCGGCGCTGGGGCAGGCGTCGGATGCGGTGGTGGCGCGCGGCATGGGGAGCCTCGGCGACAGCCTCGCGCAGGTGGATGTGCTCACCAGTCGCTGGGCGCACACGTTCTCGCCGCGCTTCGACAACGAACTGCGCGGGCAGATCGCGCGCGACGATGAGTATGAGACGCCCCGCGCTCCACTGCCGCAGGAGCCCGCAATTGGGCCGGGTGGACTGGCTCCGCAGGTCTCGATTGCGCCCAACGGGTTTGCCTACGGCACGCCTACTCATTTAGGCCGCATGGCGTACCCGGACGAGTCGCGCTTTGAGCTTGCGGACACGCTGCAACTGCGCGCGGGACATCACCTGCTGCGCGCGGGCGCCGACTGGAGTCGCATCCACGACCGCATTGCGTCGTTGACCGCAGCGGAGGGGGCTTTCCTCTATGACAGCAGCAACCTCAACGGCCACGCGGGCGGGCTGGTCGACTGGATTACGGACTACACCTTCAACGTGAACGCCTATCCCAACGGCGGCTGCCCCAGCATCCATGCCACGGTACACGACTTCTGCTTCCGCAGTTACTCGCAGAGCTTTGGCGCCGCGGCGACAGAGTTCGTGACGCATCAGTTAGCGGGCTTCGCGGAGGATGCCCTGCGCTTGCGCCGCGACCTGGAACTGAGCCTGGGTGTGCGCTATGAGTACACGCTGCTGCCTCTACCGCAGGCGCCGAACCCCGCTCTCGACGCCGACGTGTCTGCGCTCGCTCTGCCCTTCGGCGGCGTGACAGCGACCTTTCCCGAAGACCGCAATAACTTCGGCCCCCGGCTGGCCGCCACGTGGTCGCCGCGCTGGGGAAGGATGCGCTCGTCCCTTTTCACCATGCATGTGGGCTACGGCGTGTTCTTCGGGCGCACGCCGGGAGCCACGGTGCGCGCGGTGCTGGCGGACACGGCTCTGTCCACGACCGCGCTGCACATCCGCATCACGCCAACGACGATCACTGTCTGCCCTCAGGTGGCGAACCAGGGTTTTGGCTATCCTTGCGCGTACACCGCGACTCCGCCGGCGGCGGTGGCGCAGACCACCTCCGCCATGGTGCTCTCCAACCGCTACCGGGAGCCTGCGGTGCAGCGCGCGGAGCTGCTGCTGGAGCGGGAGCTGGGTGCGCGCGTGCAGGTGCGCGCGGGCTACTCCATGGCGCTGGCTACGCAGTTGCCGCAGAGTGTAGACCTGAACATTGCGCCGTCCACGGTAGCGGCGAACTTTGTGCTGCAGGGCGGCGACGGACACCCGGGGCTGCACAGCGGCGAGACCTTCATGGTGCCGCTGTACACCGCGCGGCCGATCTCGCAGTACGGTCCGGTGACGGCGCTGGTCTCCAACGCCAATGCCACGTACCACGCGTTTACGGCAGAGGCGCAATTGCGCGGTGGACACGGTGTGGCGCGCTCCCTGGAGTTGCGCGGCAGCTATACGTTCTCCCGCGCCATCGACTACGGCCCGCAGAGCTCGGCGACGCCCGGGCTGAACGGCCAGTTCGACCCATTCCGCAATGGCTATGACAAGGGGCTGTCGAGCCTGCACTTCCCGCAGAGGTTCAGCGGTGATCTGCTGTACACGTTGCGCGTGACGCGCGGTCCGGAGCCCGCCCGGCGCGTGTTAAACGGCTGGCGGCTGGCGGCCATTGCCACTGCCGGCAGTGGAGCGCCGTATAGTTACAACGTGTTTGGCGGCACACGATTGAGCGGCGGCCGTGAGACGCTCAATGGTTCAGGCGGAGCCACGTATCTGCCCACGGTGGGGCGCAACACGCTGCGCCTGCCGCCGCGCGCACGGGTGGACGCGCGCCTGGGCCGCGAGTTCGGATGGGGCGCGCATCTGCGCGTGGACGCTTTCGCCGAGGCGTTCAATCTATGGAACACGCGCAACCTGTCCAGCATTGAGACGCGGGCGTTTTTGCTCGGCACGCCAGCCCAGGCCGGAGCCCCCACGCCGCTGATCTTCCAGGACGCCGCAGAGATTGCGACCGAGGGCCTGAGCACACCGGCCTTCGGTACGCCTACTTCGTCCACCACCGGCGCCAGCCGTGAGCGGCAGATCCACTTGGGAGTGCGCGTGCAGTTTTGACCGTTGCGGCATTCATTCCGCAGCCAGGAACGCCGCGCTTCGGGACCGCATCCAACAGTCTAGAATCGGGGCAGATGCTGGCCGGACAATCAGGGCGTGGCTTTGCGCGAAATCGCAGACACTTGGAGGCAGTAACACCATGAACCTGCTGCAGGCAATCGAGCACCACGGCTATGCGGCCACCGCGGTGGTGATGTTTCTCGGTTGCTGCGGCCTGCCGATGCCGCTCTCGGTCGTGTTGCTTACGGCGGGCGCGGCGGCCCACGGCGGATCGCTCAACCTCGGGCTGGTGATTCTGGCAGCCTACACGGCGGCGATGCTGGGCGATGTCCTGATGTTTATGGGGGGACGCCTCACCGGCTGGTGGCTGCTGGCGGCGCTGTGCAAGGTCAGCATGAACCCGGACACGTGCATCTTCGGCTCGGCGCGTTCGTTTTACGCGCGCGGGCCCAAGACACTGCTGTTTGCGAAGTTTGTGCCGGGACTGGCGACGGTTTCGTCGCCGCTGGCCGGCAGCCTGAACATGCGGCTGGGGCGGTTTCTGCGTCTGGACGGACTCGGTGTGCTGCTCTATGTCTCGGCATGGAGCAGCGCGGGCTTCCTGCTGGCACGGTTTCTGCGCGTGGTCATCGGCGCGGTGGAGGGCCTGGGCCACATCACGGCGGCGCTGTTCTTCACTGTGCTGCTGCTGTACGTGGCGTGGCTGGTGGGCACCTCGCTGCGTGACACACGCTTTTCCGCAGTGGAGAAGGTGAAGGCCCAGGAGCTCTTCGAGCGGCTGCGCACCGCCACCCATGACCGCCTGGTGATCATCGCGGACGTGCGCTCCCACGGCTACTATGACCCCGGCATGCAGCGCATCAAGAACTCCATCCGCGTGGAACCCAGCCGGCTGAAGGAGGAACTCGTCGCGCTGCGCGAGTTCATGCAGCCGGAGTGCGAGATCTATCTCTACTGCTCCTGCGCGCGCGAGGCCACCAGCGTGCGCGTGGCCAAGATGCTGAAGCAGGAGAACTGCGCCACCAAGGTCATCCAGGGCGGGATGAAGGCGTGGGCCAAGGCCGGCGGCCCGCTGGAGCCGGTGCCGCTGAGTGACATGGAGCACCTGCCGCGGTTTGATTGAACCACTAGCCCATAGCTTCCGCCAGCAGCGAGTAGCTGCGCAGGCGCGCTTCGTGCGAGTGGGTAATGGTGTTCACGATGACCTCGCCAAGCTTTAGTTCTGATGCAAGGGAGCGGAGTTGCGCGGCTACCTTGTCGGGTGTGCCGACAAAGGTTCGGGGCCATTCGCCGTCTTCGGGTCCGTCAGCGGAGCCGAGGGTGAAGGGAAGCAGCGGGTTCGGTGGCGTAAGGCGTTCGTTCAACTCGCGGCTGGCGTCTTCCGGCGTGGCGACAGGGCGGCGGTCGTTCATGCGGATGCGGCGTTGCAGCAGGCGCACGGACGCGGCCAGGCGCTCAGCCTCGGCGTTGGTCTCGGCGCAGATCACGCCGACGGCGAGCGTGGCCTCGGAGTGCCCGCGGTCCGGCGAGGGGACGAAGTTCGCGTGGTAGTACTCGATGGCCTGGCGCGTGTGGATGGGCGAGAAGAAGTGCGCGAAGGCATAGGGCAGGCCCTGCTGCGCGGCGGTCACGGCGGACCACATCGACGATCCCAGCAGCCACAGGTCCGGCGCGCCGGGCATCTGCGGCGAGATGAGGATGTTGGCGAAGGGGTGATCGGGCGGAAAGCGCTCTGGATGCAGGAGCGCTCGCAGTTCGGCGAGTTGCTGGGGAAAGTCGTCGGAGGGTGCGACCTTGCGGTTGCGCCGCAGTGCGTAGGCCTCAAGCTGACCGCCACCGGGCGCACGGCCCACGCCGAGGTCGATGCGGCCGGGAAACATAGCGTGCAGGGTGCGGAAGACCTCGGCTACCTTGAAGGGCGAGTAGTGCGGCAGCATGACGCCGCCCGAGCCAACGCGGATGCGATCCGTGGCCGCGGCGGCGCGGGCGATCAGGATCTCCGGCGCGGTGCAGGCCAGCAACTCCATCGCGTGGTGCTCTGAGTACCACAGCCGCGTGTAGCCCAGGCGGTCAACATGCTGCGCCAGCATGAGCGAGTTGTTCAGCGCGTCCGCGGGGGTAAATCCAGCAGGGACGGGCGATTGGTCTAAGACGGAAAGACGTAGAGGTTCGCCCATCTCCATTGGATGAGTCCGGGGAGTCGCGCGACGCAACACGCCGAGACGTTGCGCCGCCGGGCGCATCTAATGCCCAATCGGCATTAGACTAGCCGCAGGCTCCGCGGAGGCAACCATGCGTAGGCGACGAATCGCGAACGGCATCGCAGTTCTGGTCGCAGCCGTGCTGGCAGCGTCTGCCGGGACTGCGCAGCAACAGACGGGCAGTCTGCCCGCGTTGAAACATGGGCAGTTGGTGGTGTGGGTGGTGAAGGCTCCGCTGCCCAGGGCCGGATCGCCGGCCAGCGCAGCCGCCGCCCCAGCCGGTGCTCCGGCGGGCTATCAGGAGCAGACCGCGGGGAGCTTCGGCCAGTCGGCGAGCAACTACGGGTCCTCGGCGGGAAGTTATGGCGTGTCCAGCTCCAGCGACAGCATCGCCCGGGTTCCGGCGAGTGCGAAGGCCGCCGACCCGGACAACAGCGTGGCCACTGCGGCTGGCTATCGCGAGCAGACCTCCAGCAGCTATGGCCAGACCTCGTCGAGCTACGGAACGGCGGCCAGCAACCATGGGCAGACCGCCGGCAGCCTCGGTCAGACGGCGAGCAGTTACGGCCAGACGGCGGGAAGCTATGGACAGTCGGCGAGCAGTTACGGGCAATCGCTGAGCTCGCTCGGGCAGGCCGCACAGCCGCCCGCGCCCAGGCCGGTGCAGACGGCGATCGCACCCACGCTGCGCTCGGAGTATCCCGGCTTGCAGGTGCAGTTCGTCGATACCGATCTGGACAGGCTGCGCGCCCGCTTGAAGGCCGTGGACGGCAGCAGCAGCCGCCCCGACCTGGTGGTCTTTGAGGGCTTTCCAGCGGCCTGGCAGGGGCCTTCGGCGGACGTGCGCGAGTTGGCCGTGAGCGTCGAAGCCGGCGCCCTGCCGGGACCGCCGGGCTCCTCCGCCGGCGTGCGCACGATGCTGCTGCGGCGCGCACAGCATCCAGACGCGGCGCGAGCGTTCGTCTCCTACCTGGATGAGCAGTCGGCGCAGGCCGCGGCAAGCGCGCACTGAATCAGGCGGTGAGATCAGTTCTCCTCGGTCAGCGGCTTAATGTATCTTCTCTGCATGCCGAAAGACGCCCCAGATGAGCGCGACTTGCAGCGACTGCTGCCTCCTTACGAGCGGGACGGATATGAGCTGCTGAAGACCTTTGGTGAGTCAGACGATGGAGATCGTCTAGTTCTCGAACAACTCATTGAATATGGATCCGACCTCTCGAAGCCAAGACACGTCGTTCACTATCTTTATTTCGACTCAACAGAAGGCAGAGCGAGAGCTGAGATCCAACTGGTTGGAACTGGGTATAAGACGACTTTCGGAGTTACGGTAGAAGGCGACAGGCCATGGTCTCTCATCTGCGAACGGGTCGGCATCGTCAATGAAGAGCAGATTGAGAGAGAACGCGTGTTTCTCGACGGTGTCGCGAGTGCCAACCGAGGGTTTTACGATGGCTGGGAAGCTCAGCTCGATTAGCGATTGTCGAAGTTCCATTATGCTCAGACAGTGAGTTTGCCGATCCCGAACGAGCCACCGCTCCTATCCGTTTCTTCACTCCGCATCGCCTTCGGCTCGCATGAGGCGGTGCGCGGCATCTCCTTCGACATCGCGCCGGGCGAGACGCTCGGGCTGGTGGGCGAGTCGGGCTCGGGCAAGTCCGCAACCGCGCTGGCGATGATGCGTCTGCTGCCGCCGGGTGCGGCGGTGAGTGGGAGCATACGGCTCAAGACAAATACAGGGGTCTCTCCACTCCGCGAGACGATGGAGCTGTCTCGCTCCGGTCGAGATGACACTTCAGTGGAAGGACCAGCGGAGGACCTGCTGACTTTGCCGGAAGAGACCATGCGTCGGCACCGCGGCAGCTCCATCGCGATGATCTTCCAGGAGCCCATGGCGGCCCTGAACCCGGTGATGAAGGTGGGCAAGCAGATCGCCGAAGCGTTGCTCGCCCATGCTCCGAAGACTCCGCGCCGCGAGGTCCGCGAGCGGGTGCTCACCGCGATGCGCGAGGTCGGTCTGCCTGAGCCGGAGCAACGCTGCGACGACTACCCGCACCAGTTCTCCGGCGGGCAGCGCCAGCGCATCGTCATAGCGATGGCGCTGATGAACAAGCCCCGGCTGCTGATCGCCGACGAGTGCACCACAGCGCTCGACGTCACCGTGCAGGCGCAGGTGCTGGAGCTGCTGAAGAAGCTGCGCGCCATGCACGGCTGCGCGATGCTCTTTATCTCACACGACCTCGCTGTTGTGGCGCAGGTGGCGGACCGCGTGGCGGTGATGCGCCATGGCGAGATTGTGGAGCAGGGCAGCGTGCGCCAGGTGATGACGCAACCGGCGCAGGAGTACACGCGCCGCCTGCTGGCCTCCGCGCCCACGCTGCGCACGGACCGCGAGAGCCCACTCGCGGTTTGAGGTAGACTGACCGCCGGGCCTATGCGCGCTCTCCTGGTCTCCGATATCCACGGCAATGTCCACGCACTGCAGGCGGTGCTGGAGGCGGCGCGCGGACCCCAGGTGGGCGGCTTTGAAGAGCTTTGGAACCTGGGCGACATGGTGGGCTACGGCGCACGGCCCAATGAGGTGCTGGAGCTGCTGCGCAGCACCTCCGCGGAGAAGAAGGTCCATGTGCGCGGCAATCATGACCGCGTGTGCTGCGGGCTGACCAGCTCGCAGGGCTTCAACCCGGTGGCTGCGGACGCCGCGGCGTGGACCCAGCGCCACCTCACCGGGGCCAACCTGGAGTGGCTGCGCGCTCTGCCGCAGGGGCCGGTCCGCGCCAGCGCGCGCGCGGTGTGCGCGCACGGCTCGCCGCTGCATGAGGACCATTACATCGTCTCCATGCGCGATGCCTGGATGCCGCTGCAGCGCATGGAGACCGAGCTGGCCTTCTTCGGCCACACTCACGTGCAGGGGGCCTTCTCGCAGAGTGGCGAGCAATGGGAGGAGGTGCGTCCTGTCTATCCCGACGCGCACTACTTCCATCGCGGCGCCCCGATGGCCGCGCCGGAGCGGTTCCTGCTGGAGGTTCCGCCAGGGACGCGGCATCTGATCAATCCGGGCTCGGTGGGCCAGCCGCGCGATGCCGACTGGCGCGCTGCGTTTGCCGTGTACGACGATGCCGTGGAGCAGGTCACGTTCTTCCGCGTTCCCTATGACGTGGAGGCCGCGCAGGCGGCCATCCGCGCCGCGCACCTGCCCGACCGGCTTGCGGCGAGGCTGAGTACGGGACGGTGAGCGAAGCGAGGATGTTGGTTGTTGGTTCTTCGTTGTTGGTGGGAACCTACTTACTGAGAACCAAGAACCAACAACCAATAACCGCCTCTAAAACAGTCTTCCAATCGTGAACACCAGCTTGTGCTCGCCGGCGTTGCCGAGGGCGGGAGCAACGGAGATCACGCCCAGCGGGGTTTCGGCGAGGACGCCGAAGGTGACATCCTGCCGGAACACGGTGGTCGCATCGGGCGCGCGCATCTGCCCAGCCTCGTACACCGCGCCTAAGAACAGGCTGGAGTTCAGCGGCGCCGGCAGGGAGCGGATGCGGCGCAGGTAGCCCGAGGCGATCACGAAGTAGTCCGTGCCGCGGTACTGGTCGATGGCGCTGGCGCCCAACCGCAGGGGTCCGCCCAGCGTGTAGCGGAAGGGCTGTGCGACGTTGCGGTTGAACATGGTCCCGCCCTCAGCTTTCAGAAGAACCACGTTCTTCTTCGCATAGGTGTGGGAGCCGTCGAACTCGGCGGAAAGCTGCGGCGCGCTGGGGCTGCCCGGCGTGGCGTACAGGTAGCCGAGGTCGGCGCGCAGACGCACGCCGAACTCCGGCACCAGGGCGCGGTCCTGCGAGTCAAAGATGTACTGCGCGCGCACCTTCTGCGAGTTGGCTTTGTAGTTGGGCAGGCCGTCGGCGCCGGTGGAGGGGACCCACTCGACGTTATCGAGCCGCCATCCTGCGCGCAGCTCCTGCCTGCGGCTGTCGCTCCATCCGGCGTCGACGCCGGGGCCGCCGAGTTGCAGCAGGCGCTCGGAGAGACGCGTGTTGCCGCTGTAGATGTAGAACGGCTCGCGCGAGATGCCGGCGCGTGGCGCGACGAAGAAGCCCGCCCGGTCCAGCTTGCGGTAGTACTCGGCCTGCACCCGGGTGAGGAAGCCGAAGTCCACGTTGCCGCGCAGCTCGGAGCCGTAGCCGCCGAGATCCTGGTAGAGAAAGATGGTGTTGACCGTGGCGCGGGTGACGCCACCGGTCTGCGCGGCCAGGTTGAAGCCTGCATCCAGGAAGGGTGGCCCGGTCTTTTTGTCGGAGACCGTGACCAGCAGAATGGGGCGGTCGGGCTGGCTCTGGTCGTAACCCACGGTGTAGTCGGCGTCGTAGCGGCCGTCGCTGCGCACGTCCGCCAGCAGCGCATCGATCTGCCGGGTATCCACGGGCTGGCCCACCAGCGGAGCGAAGTGGAGCTCCACCGTCTGCTTCACGCCGGCCTCCGGCGCTTTTATCTGCACGCTCAGCACCGTGCCGGCGGGGCCGTGGACCCTGGCAGCCCGGTGGGCGAGATACTGCTGCCACTGCGGCTCGGTCAGCGCGTAGCGCAACAGCTCGGCCTTGTGGGCCTCGGCAGCCTCATAGCCGCGCTGCGCCAGCGGCACGGTCTTCAGGTAGTCGGTATTGGTGAAGCCGGTAACGTCGGGCATCACCACCACGTTCGCCAGCTTGCGGTCCTCAGCCTCTTTGCTCTCAATGCCCACGGCAAAGGCGCGGTTGAGCACGCCCAGGATGGAGTCCAGGTCGCCGTTTCCCACAGGCTCCAGCGGCAGGCTGACGGCAAGGATCACATCGGCGTGCATGGCCTGAATATCGGGTGTAGGCAGGTTCTCCAGCACCGCGCCGTCCACATACTCGTGGCCGTCGAGCTCGAACGGGCGGAAGACGCCGGGGATGGACGCCGAGGCTCGCACGGCGTCCTGCAGGCTGCCGCGCGCGAAGGTCACCGTCTTGGCCGCGTTCAGGTCGGTGGCCTGGCAGCGGAAAGGGATGGGCAGGTCGTTGAAGTCCGTTTGGTCGTTGTAGCGGAGGAACTCGCGGTCCAGCAGCTCATTCAGGCCGCTGTCCGTGAGCAGGCTGTTGCGGAAGGAGATGCGGTGCTTCAGCCCTACGGTAATGGCGTTGGGCAGTTCGCGATCGTCCTCGCGGCGGCGGAAGTTCAGCGCGGTGTAGGGCGACTGGATGCGGAAGATGGAGTTGATCGTCTCATCGGTCAGCACATGCCGCATCTCCTCCGGGGTGTGTCCGGTGGCGTAGAGCGCGGCGATGATGGAGCCCATGCTGGTTCCGGCGATCTCATCCACCGGGATGCGGTGCTCGTCCATCCACTGCAGCACACCGATCTCGGTGATCGCCAGCGCTCCGCCACCACCCAGCGCCAGGCCGATGACCGGGCGATCGCGCGGCACACTGGAGGGCGGAGGGGAGGGGTCCAGCGGTCCGAGACGCAGTTTCTTTATGCTGGCAGCCTCTTCCCCGGCGCTGGCCGGCTTGGAAGCCGAGCTGTTGTCCTGCCCAGGTTTGCTGGTGGCCGCGCCCTTTTGGCTCACACCGCCGGTTTGGGCTCCGGTCTGGGCCTCCTGCGCGGCCTGATTTTGCGCGTGCGCGGGCAGCACGAGCAGCAGCGCTATCGCAGCCGGCAGGAGTCTGGACAGGGGCACAGTACAAGCTTAGACGCTCGCCGCGCGAATGCGGATGGTCTCCCCGGCGCGGTTCTCTTCGCCCGCTGCAGGCAGTTAGCGCTTGTACTCCTGGAAGAGCTCGGGGAACTGCGCACCCAGCGCGGCGATCTTGGGTACGTCGCAGACCTGGATGTAGGGGTTGTGCGGGTTCTTCATCGCATAGTCCTGGTGGTACTCCTCGCCGCGATAGAAGGCCTCCAACGGCGCAATCTGGGTGACGATGGGCTTGGCGAAGACGTGCGCGGCGTCCAGTTGCTTTACGTAGGCCTCGGCAACCTCGCGCTGTTCTTCGTTCGTAGTAAAGATCGCCGAGCGGTAGCTGGTGCCCACGTCTGCGCCCTGGCGGTTGAGCTGCGTGGGGTCATGCACCACGGAGAAGAAGACGCGCAGCAGCATGCCGTAGCTGACCAGCGAGGGGTCGTAGACGATCTCCAGCGCCTCCGCGTGGCCGGTGTCTTCGCCGCATACCGCGCGGTAGTTGGCGGTCTCCTTCGCTCCGCCGGAGTAGCCGACCGTGGTCTGCACCACGCCCTTCACGCGCTGAAAGACCGACTGCACGCCCCAGAAGCAGCCGCCGGCGAAGACCGCGGTCTCGCGCTGCCCGGCGTCCCAGCCGGACTCCGGCGCAACGATGTCATGCAGAGGTGCGGGGATGGGTTCTTTACGATTGTTTGCCATAGGTGAGTTAGACGCCTGAGGTTGCGTTGGCGATGCGCCGGCACGGGGTTGTTCGTTGTTGGTTCTTGGTTGTTGGAAGAGAGGTTTTTGCCAAAAACCAACAACCAGGAACCAACAACCCGCAGCACCCTACCCCGGCGGCCACTCCATATGCCGTCCACCGAGCAGGTGAATGTGCAGATGCTCGACGGTCTGCCCGCCGTCCGCGCCGGTGTTGATGACCAGGCGATAGCCGTTCACCAGGCCCTGCTGTTGAGCGACCTCCGCCGCCGCGGCCAGCAGATGCCCGAGCAGCGCCGCATCCTCCTTCGTCGTCTGCGCCAGCGAGGCGATGTGCTGCTTCGGAATCAGCAGCACATGCACCGGCGCCTGCGGGTTTATGTCTGGGAAGGCGAGCACCTGCTCGTCCTCGTAGAGGCGCGTGACCGGGATGGTGCCTGCGGCGATCTTGCAGAAGAGGCAGTCCATAGCCCTAGCAGGATAGCAGGCGCTAGTTAGCGGATGGCTTCTCCACGTGGTCGACGACGTAAACCTCGACCATCGTCTTCTGCGATTCGAGCGCGAGTCCGAGGACGCCCTGCACGGCGGAACGGATGATGTAGGTGGAGTCAGTAGAATCGATGCGGTTCGTTTCGGACTCGGCGGGAAGGAAGTGCGTGAAGTCGATGGCGAAGTCGTAACGGCCCGGGAGGCCGGTCTTATCCACGACGGGCGAAGCCAGGGGCGAGGAGATGAAGTCGGCGAACTCGTGCATATTCGTGGAGCGGGCAATAAAGCCGATGGCAGAGTTCTGGATATCGGAAGTGCCACCTTCGTGCGATGGCTGCAGCTTCGGGCCGTCCTTGGCCACGGTGAGCACAAAGCCCTTGAGTTCGCGCTGCTCGCGGTGGAAGCTGAGTTTGAAGCGCTCAGCGAGAAGGCCCTGCATCATGCGCTTCATTTGGGGGACATCGGCGGGGCCGTCGGCCTTGGCGAGAATGTCAAAGTGCTCCTTGGCGAGCCAGTCTGGGCCGACGATCTGGCTGTCCTGCACGCCGTAGGCCCACTTCAGGCAGGTATGCACGGTGACGTCCTGCATGCGCACTGTACCGGACCACGTGTCGGTCTTGCCGTCGCGCACGAAGGGGACGGAGGCCGCGCTGGGTCGGATCGTAGCGACAGCGAAGGCGTCCTGTGCGGCAACGATGTGTGGGCAGACGAACGGTGCCAGGAAGAGCAGACTGAGGCGAAGCTGTGTGCGGAAGGGATCCATACCTCCTGCCTACGCACGACCGGAGAGGGATGTTCCGGATCGCACGCAGGTAGCAGGGCTATGGGGACGATGGTTATTTCTTGAAGTACTTCGGCTCGAATCCCGGCGCCCACGGGTCATAGACCTTGGCAAACGCCGCGCGGCGGCCGATCGCCGGATGGCTGTAGGTCCAGAACTCGTAAAACTGGTTGGGGTTGGGGTCGGCGAGCGAGGTCTCGCCCAGCACGTCGAACGCCCCCTGCGCGGCGGCCTGCGGGTTGGCGACGATGCCGTGCACCGCCTCCTGCCCGTAGACGTCGGCGGCGTGCTCCTGCGAGCGAGTGTACGCACTGTTCATCGGCTCGGTGATCGCTCCGAAGATCGAGAACGCCAGCAGCAGCACCGCCAGCGCCGCCCAGTCCTCCTGCGCGGGAATCTTCCACGCCACGCCGAACTTGCGTAATGCCCACTGCACGAAAAGAAAGCCCAAATAGATCGTCACCAGCAGCAGCACGATGGAGAAGGTCAGTCCCTTGGCGATGTGGCCCAGCACGTAGTGGCCGGACTCATGCCCGAAGACCATCACAATCTCGTCCGGCGTGGCCTTGGTGATGGTGTTGTCCCACACCACCACGCGCTTGCTCGCGCCAAAGCCCTCTACGTCGGCGTTCAGCGTGGTCACTTTAGCGCTGGCCTTCATCAGGAACATCCGCTCCGGCGGAATGTTCATGTTGCCCTTCTGCACCACCTCTTCCAGCTTGGCCACCAGCCCGGGGTTGGTCTTCGTCAGCGGCTCGTACTTGTTGAAGGCCGGCTCGATGTAGGGGGAGACAAAGATGCCAAAGAAGATGACCGGGATGGTGCACAGCCAGAAGACAAGCCACCAACGTTGCGGGAACTTGCGAATAATCCAAAAAAGGAGCATGAGCAAAAGTCCGCCACCTACCCATGTCATGCCAAAGGCCTTGGCCTGATCACCGAACCAACTGCCCCAACTCTGAACCGAGAGCGCGTACTTCAACTCAAGGTGCTGCTCATAGAGGTCCAGCGGAAGGCTCAGCAGCGTGCCCGCAAGGATATACAGGAAGAGGAATGCGTGTCCCTCTACCCACCAGTAGGACGCGGCCCGCAGAGGTTTCCTGAAGAACCACATCACGACAAATGCAGCGACAAAGATCGCAATTCCCAGTGCAAGCTTTGTCTTCGCAGCAGCGGAGGAAACAATCAATAGAATTTCGGGAACGGTAGCAATCAAGCAAGTCAACTCAAAGAAGCTCCACGGGAACATAACCACCTGTAGCGCCCGCACTTGTCCGATTCGCAACGCTCTGTCGCGCATCCAGCCGATCACACCCAGCCACAGCAGCAGCAGCAGGCTGACGATGCCCCAGGCCTCCTCGGCGAAGTGCATGGTCATGTGCACGTGGGTCAGATGC
>Ga0302198_10002372_pt1 | contig 19833 bp, 19 predicted proteins | sample II_Bog_N2_2_FD_193521 | JGI IMG/M metagenome (GOLD analysis project Ga0302198, IMG submission 193521) | Peat permafrost microbial communities from Stordalen Mire near Abisko, Sweden - II_Bog_N2_2 | ecosystem: Environmental > Terrestrial > Soil > Wetlands > Peat | place: Sweden: Abisko... | reverse complement strand
TCCCGAGGACGGATTCGAAGTTAAGATGGGCGGACGCACAGAAATCCACACGGATGTGCATGGGCGGTCGCAGGTGAACTGGATTCCCAAGAAAGTGGTGCGCGGAATTCCCCATGACACGCCGATTCCGGGGTACCGGACAAATACCGTGAACACCATGCGGCTATGGGCTGCGCAGGCTGTGGAGAGCTTTGACTTCGGCACGTTCAACCACGGGGATTTTCAAGGTGCAGTAGCGGACAAGGTGTCGTCTGAAAACATCTCGAAGATTCTTTATCCGAACGACGAAGGCCTTCAGGGCAAAGAATTACGGTTGGCGCAGCAGTTTTTCTTTGTGTCCTGCAGCCTGCAGCACATTGTGGGCATTCAAAAGGCCCAAGACCGGCCCCTGGCCGAACTGCATCGCAACTTCGCCATCCAGATGAACGACACGCATCCGGCGATCGCGGTTGCCGAGCTGATGCGGCTGCTGGTGGACGAGCACTCAGTTGATTGGGATACCGCGTGGCATGTTACGCAGAATGTCTTGTCGTATACCAACCACACGCTGTTGCCGGAGGCGCTGGAACAGTGGTCGCGGAGCTTGTTCGGCTCACTGCTGCCTCGTCACCTGGAGATCGTGGAGGAGATCAACGCCCGGCACCTGGCGAATGTGCGGCAGAGGTTCCCCGGCGATGAAGGTTGCGTGGAGCGGCTCTCGCTGATCAAAGAAAACGGCGGCGGGGGCGAAAAGGCCGTGCGGATGGCTCATTTGGCCGCACTGGGAAGCCACGCGATCAATGGCGTTGCAGCGCTGCATAGTGATTTGCTGAAGACCAGCGTGTTGCATGACTTTTTTGCGCTCACTCCTGAGAAATTCTCAAACAAGACGAACGGAGTGACGCCCCGCCGCTGGATGGTTCTGAGTAATCCCCGATTGGCTGAGCTTTTGACTGCCCGTGTTGGCTCGGCCTGGATCCGGGACATTGAAAAGCTGCGGCGTCTGGAGCCTCTGGTTGAAGATGCGGAGTTTTGCCAGGAGTGGAGGGCCATCAAGCGTGACAACAAGGCGCAGCTTTCGTCCTACATTCACGACCGGCTGGGAATTGTAACCGACCCCGACTCGATGTTCGACGTTCTCGTCAAGCGGCTGCATGAGTACAAGCGCCAACACCTTCAGGTGCTGCACATCCTGACGCTGCTGAAGCGCATACAGCACGACCCGAACGCGGAATTGGCGCCACGAACGTTTGTCTTCGGCGGCAAGGCCGCGCCGGGATATCGCGCGGCCAAGCTGATCATCAAGCTGATCCACTCTATTGGAGAAGCCATCAACGCAGATCCGATTGTGAGGGGGCGGCTGAAAGTTGTATTTGTGCCCGATTACAGCGTGAAGTTGGGGCAGCGGGTGTATCCCGCAGCAGACCTCTCCGAGCAGATCTCGCTGGCCGGGAAGGAAGCATCAGGAACCGGAAACATGAAGTTTGCGATGAATGGCGCAGTCACCATCGGCACGCTGGACGGGGCGAATATCGAGATCCGAGAAGAGGTGGGAGCGGAGAACTTTTTCCTATTCGGGCTTACGGCTTCTGAGGTCGAGAACAAGAAGCACGAAGGCTACAATCCGCGGCTCGTCTATGAGTCGAATGAAAACCTTCGTGAAGTCCTCGATTCATTGACCAGCGGAGAGTTTTCACACGGAGACAGAACTTTGTTTGAGCCTCTGGTCAGTTCCCTGCTGAACAACGACGAATACATGTTACTGGCCGACTATCAGTCTTACATTGATTGCCAGGACTCGGTAAGCGTGGCTTACCGGAATCAAGACCAGTGGACACGCAAGTCGATATTGAATGTAGCCCGGATTGGCAAATTTTCCTCAGACCGTTCGATACGAGACTATTGTTCCGACATCTGGAAGACGTGGCCGGTCAGCGTGCAATTGTAGTTGGAGTGCTTTGGAAGACTGGAGAATTCGGTCGGCGTATCAGGCACCTGCGTGCAGCGCCGTCTCAGTCCATGCAATGGCTTCAACGTAGACCCTGGCTAACTCCCGCTGGTCCAAGTGGTGGGCCTCGGCCGCGGCATCACAACCCGACCAATCGCCGCGCTCGCAGTTTTCCAGCCAGCCAAGCAGGGCGCGCTCCGGATTCCTGTTGCCTAGAAGCGCCTCGATAATTTCAGCGGAGAGCGGCAGGGTGCGAACCACTTCGCTCATCGGCTGGCCTTGCATCGCGGGCAGCAAACTGAGGAGTCCCAGAAGATATTGTCCGAATGGATCGAGACCGCGCGTCTCGAATCCGCATTTTGATGCCATCACCTCGCAGACGCGTCCCCTGATCATCGCCAAACACAGCAGCTCAGGTGGTTGATCGCCGTTGAATTCGCTGGCGATGGCCAGGGTGGCAATGCGGCGGAATGCATTCTCGCCCACCGCCACCAGCGCCACCTCGATTGATTCAACAGTTTGACGCATTCCCCAAACCGGAGAGTTGACCAGGCGCAGGAGCTGGTAGGTGAGCGGGCCATCGCGCTTCACCAGTTGCCCCACCTTGTTCATGTCGATGGAGGGCTGTTGGAGCGCCTTGAGAATGTCGAGTCGCAGCATCTGGTTCACAGGCGGACGGCGGTTCCTCATTGCCACGGGCTCGCAGAAGTAGTAGCCCTCAAATAGCGTGAAGCCTTCACTGCGCGCTTGCTGGAAAGCCGCATGGGTTTTAACACCATTGGCCAGCATCATGATCTTCGAGACGGGTAACGCCTTCAACAGTTGCCGGCGACTTTCTGGCGTGGTTCGATCAAAGTCAACCTTGATGTAGTCAGCCAACTCCAGCAGGTCGGCTTGCGGCTCAGCTCTGAGATCGTCCAGAGCAAATCGGAATCCAAGGGACTTGACCTCCCGGCATGCGGCCATTTGTTCGGGCGAAAGCCCTGGGCCCACCCCAATTTCGAGGACCGTGAGCGAAACCGGCAAGACCTGCGCAATCTGCTCGCTCAGCGCCTCAATCGGGCAGATCACAAATGCGGTTAATTTACCGGTGAGCTTCTTCAACTCGCTGGGCCGTTCCAGGTTGAAGTTCGCGGCGGTCTCGAGCAAGTTTGAATCAGGTGCACCCCCGTCCGGATCTCCGCGGAATAGCAATTCATAAGCATGAACACGGCCGCGCAGATCCAGAATTGGCTGGCGGACGACCGAAAACAGGCGACCGGTTGACTCTGCCCCTTGATCGACAAAGTTGTGGACGGGTGCAACCGTGGCCGCCATAGGATCCCCCTATGGCATTCATCGGCTCAGGAAGCGACGACTTGAAGAACCGGCGGTTTTGAAAGGGAACGGCTTCAGAGCCTGCCCTGAGCGAAGTCGAAGGGTGCCAGTAAGGCCAATAAATGAGCGCGGCTTCAGCCGCCGAGGGATGCTTCTTCATTCGCCTCTGGGGGATTTAGCCTTTTTCCGCAGCCTGTTTAGCCCCTGCAAAGATCGCTGGGCGGCAGCAAGGGACTTGCGCAGAGCGCCTACACCTTCACGAAGATCTTTCTGCGATAGAGCACCCACACCGGCACAAAGCAGACAGCCGTGTAGAAAACGGCGTAGGCGAAGGCTGCCCAGCCGGAGTCGGGGATGTGGCTGAAGATGTGTGTCTGAGTCCAAGGGAGCGGCGTGGTGTGGTGGCCCGCGCTTGTCGGGATCTTGATGAATTCAAGCACGCCGGGCAACAGCTCGCTGATCATGTAGGCCACGATGGCGTTCGATCCGAAGACGAGCCAGGGATAGACAAGCCAGGCGCTGCGACCTTTGCCCCAGCCAAAGCGCTCGACGGCGATGAAGGCCAGCGTCAAAACCAGAAGTGAATAACCAGCGGCGACCAGAACGTAGGAGCTGGTCCACATATTCTTGTTGAGCGGGAACCAGAGAGACCACAGGTAGCCGAGGGCCAGGCAACTCACTGTCGCGGCAGCAAGACCGAGAGCCTTTTGCTGGACGGTCCGCAACGAACCTGCGGCTGTGCGCTCGGCGCGCAGCCACAAACCGGCCAACAGGCCAAGCAGAGCTGTCCCGAGCGCGGGCAGATCGCTGAGCAGGCCTTCAGGATCGCGAACGTTGTGGGCATCGGGACCACCCCAGTCGAGATAGAGGTGGTGGGGCATGAGCAGGCGGTCGAGCCAGGAGACAAGGTTCATCCGCTGATCCATGAAGGGGAAGTCGCGCCCCGGCATGCCTGCGCCGGGAACTGGAACCCAACGAACCAGAACGTAGTAGCCGACGAGCGCAACAATGAGCGCAGCCACCTTGGTCCAGACACGCTGATCGAAGAGATAGAAGAGCCCGACGACGAGGTAGCAAACGGCAATTCTCTGCAGTACTCCGTAGAACCTCATCCCCTGCCAATGGAACAGCGGAAAGTTGTTCACCACCCAGCCCAGCGCAAACAGGATCACGGCCCGCTGTGCCGTATGCACGGCCAGTTGGGCTTTTGTGGCGCCGCGGGCGAGCCGGGATTCGAAGGCGAAGACGATGGAGGCGCCCATGACAAAGACAAATGTGGGGAAGACGAGGTCCGTTGCGGTCAGGCCAGTCCACGGCGCGTGGTTCATGAATCCCCACGAGCCCGGGCCGCCGTTGTTGTTCACCATGATCATGAAGGCGATGGTGATGCCGCGGAGCACATCAAGCGACAGAAGGCGCTTCGGTTTGGTGGGGGCCTCGAACGTGTTGGCCATTTTCTTCTCCAAAATTCGTGAACACAGGTACTGCCGAATTCCGCGGCTCGTGAATGCAGGGATTCGCGGTTGCGGGAATTCAGAACAACCCTACGCGCTCGGGGTGCACTCAGCCAAGGAAGAATATAGGACGGACGTGGTGAGCTACCAATTCCGCCCTGTCATTCCCTACGCCCTGCCTGCTAAACTCCCCCTTCAGCGAAAATACGTTCACGTCATAGCCGTTGACCGGAGGATCTGAATGCCAGAGTTTCAACCCTTTGTTGCCCCCAGCGAAAATCGACCGGAGTTCACTGTTCGCGCGCTGCTGCTGGGGTCGGTCTTCGGGATCATCTTCGGAATGGTGACCGTGTATGTAGGATTGCGCGCCGGGCTCACCGTTGCGGCTTCCATTCCCATCTCGGTGCTGTCCATCAGCATCCTGCGGGCGTTCGGGCGCGCATCGATTCTCGAGAACAACATTGTGCAGACGACGGGCAACGCGGGCCAGTCGATTGCCTCGGGCGTCATCTTCACGCTGCCGGCACTGGTCTTCCTCGGGTTCGATCTCGAGTACTCAAGGATCTTCATGCTGGCGCTCATCGGCGGATGGCTGGGTGTGCTGTTCATGATTCCGCTGCGCCGCCAGCTCATTGTGCAGGAACACGGAGCACTTCCTTACCCCGAAGGCACGGCCTGCGCCGATGTGCTGATCGCCGGTGAGAAAGGCGGATCGCTCGCCAGCCGCGTCTTCCTCGGTCTGGGCCTAGGCGGGCTCTATACCTTGTTTCAGAATGGAAACCTCTTCAAGGCGTGGCCGGAAGCGCCGGAGTATCGGTTCGACATGGGACCGCAGCATGTGATGAAGGGCGCTGAGATCAATGCCGATGCAACTTCGGAGTATCTCGGCGTGGGCTACATCATCGGGCCCAAGGTTGCAGGAGTGATCGTTGCGGGCGGTGTGTTTTCCTGGCTCGTTGTGATGCCGCTGATCTACTTTTTCGGCAAGGAAATCGGAAACCCGATATACCCAGGTCAAGTCCCCATCGGGCAGATGAGCCCGCCGGAGCTTTGGGCCACGTACATCAAGCCAATGGGCGCTGGCGCGGTGGCCGCTGCGGGCTTGATCACGCTCTTCAAAACTCTGCCCACGATTTGGGGGGCACTATCCGCGGGGTTCAAGACCATGCGTCCCGGCGCGGGGGGCGCGGCTGCCAAGCCGCTGCGCACCGAGAACGACCTCTCCATGGGCGTGGTGCTCGTTGGGTCGTTGCTGATTGTCCTTTTGATGTTCCTCTTTCTTGAGTTCAAGCCGGTGCCTGGAGCATTTGTAGGCTGGGCGGCCAACCTGGCGGCATCGCTGCTGGTGGTGATCTTCGGGTTCCTCTTTGTTACGGTGAGCTCGCGCATCGTCGGCCTGGTTGGCTCATCGGCCAGCCCGGTCAGCGGCATGACCATCGCCACGCTGATGGCAACGTCCGCGGTGTTCCTGGTGAACGGCTGGACCAGCCCGGCGTTTGGCGCGCTGGCCATCACGATTGGCGGCGTAGTGTGCATCGCAGCTTCGAATTCGGGCGACACCTCGCAGGACCTGAAGACCGGCTACATTATCGGCGCAACTCCGCGCGCGCAACAGCTTGCGCTGATGATCGGCGTGGTGGTTTCAACGGTCGTGATTGGGTTCACTTTGAACCTGATGAACACCGGGTTGCAGGAGTTCCATGCACAACCGCAGGCGTGGGATTTGAACGGGAATCATCCGGGAATCACGATCCAGGGCAATGAAAAACTTCCAGACCAGATTCGCGTGATGGCCGCAGACAACAGCGTTACCACGCATCAGCGCGGCGAGTACACCGTGCTGAACGCCATCGGGTCGTCCGAACTGCAGGATGGAAAGTACCTGTATTCGCCAGCCAGCGGAAAGATCGAGGTGCATTGGATTCAGGGGATCGGGAGCGCCAATGCGCCGGCGCCACAGGCAAAGCTGATGGCAACTGTGATCAACGGCATCCTCAGTAGAAAATTGCCGTGGGGCCTGGTGCTGCTCGGCGTGTGCCTGGTGATTGCCGTCGAACTGATGGGCATCCGGTCACTGACATTTGCTGTTGGCGCGTATCTGCCGATCGGGACGACGCTGCCCATCTTTATTGGCGGCGTGGTGCGATGGATGGTAGAGCGAGCAACGAAGAAGACCGGCGAAGAAGACGCAGAGAGCGAGATCTCTCCGGGCTCCCTCTTTGCTTCCGGGCTGATTGCAGCGGGCGGAATCGTCGGCTTGATTGGCGTTGCGCTCAAGGCCTACGAATCGACTGTCGGCAAGGGCGACATTCTCAACTTCCCGACTACATTCCTCTCCCACGACTGGGTGAGCGTGCTGGGATTTGCGGCGCTGGCATTTTCGCTCTACTACTTTGCGCGGAAGCCGCTGAAGAAATAGCGCGACGGCGGGCAAAGGCTGGGTCCCGATTGATGTATGATGATTGATGCGTGATGCATTGCATCACCGGGAGCCTCGCCATGCGTACCACCATCGCCATTGACGACGACATTCTTGCTGCGGCCAAAGAAATAGCTGCTGCGGAGCAGAAAAGCGTCGGGAAAGTGATCTCCGCTCTGGCGCGTAACGGCATGAGGCCCATCAACGCCGCGCGAAAGACGCGCAACGGAATTCCGCTGCTCGCTGTCCGTCCCGGCGCGACTCGCGTGACCTCAGAACTGGTGCGCCAATTGCAGGAAGAATTGCAGTGAGCAGCGCAACCCGCTACCTACTCGATGTAAATGTCCTCATTGCGCTGATTGACCCCGCACACGTCCGCCATGATGATGCTCATCATTGGTTTGCGGCCAAAGGCAAGAAGGCATGGGCAACCTGCCCAATTACTGAAAACGGCGTGTTGCGTATCGTCGGCAGCTCCAGGTATCCCTCGTCGCCCGGAAACCCCGCAGCGGTCGCGGAGATTCTCCTCGTTCTGAGGAATCTCGGGTCTCACGAATTCTGGCCTGATGATATTTCACTGCTCGACCCAACCACAGTTGACACAGCTCGCCTCCTCAACTCAGCGCAGGTCACAAACACCTATCTACTCGCCATGGCAAAGGCGCATGATGGCCAACTCGCAACATTTGACCGCCTCCTCGTGGCTGACGCCGTTGTGAGCGGCTCATCAGCTTTGCACCAAATCCGCTAGAAAGCTCCCAGGCGGGTCGGTTCCAGGCTTGCGGCGGCACGAAACCAAGCTTGCATGCCGCTCAAGCTCCATCCCCATCCACACCTCAGGCGCCAAGCATCGCGGGTATCAGCCGAAAACCTTATCATTCCAATTGGAGGGCAAACGCAATGAATCTCTCAGGCAACACCATCCTCATTACCGGCGGCGGATCGGGCATCGGACGCGGCCTGGCTGAAGCCTTTCACGCTCTGGGCAATCAGGTAATCATTTCCGGGCGACGCCGCGAGATGCTGGACGAAACCACGCAGGCTAACCCCGGCATGAAGTCGCTTACGGTCGACATAGCGGATGCGGCCGCCATTCGCACATTTGCCGCGCAAGCAGTTGAACAGTTCCCTGCCCTGAATGTGCTCATCAACAATGCCGGCATCATGCGCGCTGAAAAGCTCACCGCCCAGCAGGCTGACCTGGCGGACGCCGAAGCTATCGTGGCGACGAACCTGCTTGGCCCCATTCGGCTGACCGCGGCCTTGCTGCCTCATCTTCTGAAGCAATCTTCTGCCGCAATCATCAATGTGTCTTCCGGGCTGGCTTTCGTGCCGCTCGCCTTCACTCCGACCTACTGCGCTACGAAGGCCGCGATTCATTCTTATTCGCAGTCGCTGCGTTATCAGTTGAAGTCCACACCGGTGGAAGTGATTGAGCTGCCGCCGCCTTATGTGCAAACGCACCTGATGGCCGGGGCCGATGACCCCCGCGCCATGCCTCTGAACGATTTCATCAAAGAAGTGATGCAGATCTTCAAGACGCAACCTACGCCCAGCGAAATCGTCGTGGAGAAGGCAAAGGGACTGCGCAATGCGGAGCGTGAAAACCGCTACGATGGGACCTTCGCGGGCATGAACGCGGGCTGGGAGTAGCGGTTGACGAGTTTCGCGAGGGCTTGAAGAAGAATGTCAGTGATAAAGCAGGAAGAAGTCGATAGCGCGCAGCAGTTCGCGAGCGACAACTACGCGGGAATCTGCCCGGAGGCATGGTCGGCGCTGGAGGCAGCGAACGTTGGCCATGCCACGGCATATGGCGACGACGCGTGGACTGCACGCGCGGCTGACGAGTTTCGGTCGCTGTTTGAAAAGGACCTTGAGCTGTTTTTTGTCTTCAACGGGACGGCCGCAAACTCGCTGGCGCTGGCTTCGCTGTGCCAGTCGTACCACGGGGTGATCTGCTGCGACTCGTCGCATGTGGAGACGGACGAGTGCGGTGCGCCGGAGTTTTTCTCGAACGGCTCTAAGCTGCTGGTAGCTGCGGGGCGCGATGGCAAGCTGACTCCGGAAGCAATTCATGAGCTGGCTACAAGGCGAACCGACATTCACTACCCCAAGCCGCGGGTGGTGACGATTACCCAGCCAACCGAACTTGGCACGGTGTACACGGCGGCTGAGATCAAGGCGATCTCTGCCGCGTGCAAGGCGCACAGGCTCTGGCTCCACATGGATGGAGCGCGATTCGCCAATGCGTGCGCAACTCTCGGGTGCTCGCCGGCTGAGCTGACCTGGAAGAGCGGCGTGGATGTGCTGTGTTTCGGCGGCACCAAGAACGGGATGGCGGCGGGCGAGGCTGTGTTGTTTTTCGACAAGGCTCTGGCTGTGGATTTTGACTACCGCTGCAAACAGGCCGGACAACTTGCATCGAAGATGCGATTTCTGGCTGCGCCGTGGGTGGGCATGCTGGAAACCGGGGCATGGCTGAAGAACGCCGCGCATGCGAACCGCTGTGCGAGTTATTTTGCCGAGCGTATTGCGGCGATTCCCAATATTCGAATCTCTGCCCCGGTTGAGGCTAATTCAGTGTTCATCACGACATCGGATGAAGTGCTCGGTCGGATTCGCGCGCGCGGATGGCGGTTCTACACGTTCATCGGCGGCGCAGCGCGGTTCATGTTTGCCTGGGACGCGGACATGGAGCGGGTGGATGCGCTGGCAACCGACGTGAAGGCTTGCGCGGTAGCTTAGTGATCTGGCCCAAAAGCCGACCTCGCATCCCACCCAGATTGCTCTCTTCTACACCCGCGCCGTGTTGCGCCTGCGGAAGACCACCTGCAACTCGCGCCGCCAGTGTTCGCCGAGAGCGAGCAACTCCCACTCCACTGCGGGCGAAAGGTATCGCAAAACCGGCTCGTTCGCGGGGTGGATGCGGAGGGCAGGGGCAGCGAGCAGCAAGCGCGGCTCGAGCGCAGAGACCTCCGTTCCTGCGAAGTAGCCCTGCCGCTCGAATGCAGAAATGGCGCGACCGCCAGCCGAGATAGGCTGGCGATCCGCATTGAGAGCGCGCACGCGAATCCAGTAGTCGAGCGCCTGTAGCGGTAGGTGGAGGTCTTCGTCGGCCTTGAGCTCGATGACGGTCAGGCGGCTGGCGCGGTCGAGCGTGAGCAGGTCGAGCATGCCGCGATCGCCGACGGAGATGGCCGGAACCTGAGAGAACAGCAGATCGCCGCGCAGGCCGGGCAGAAGCTCGGGCAGCTCAGCGCGAAGCCGCGACTCAAGCCAGCGCTCGGGCTGCATGCGAAAGAGGGGATCGGTATGAATGCCGTCAGGCCGTCGACTCTGAAACAGCCGCGCCAGCATCTCGGCGCACGCCGCCTCGTTCTCTTCGGTCAGCGGCGTCTCGTGCGCGCCCGCGCCGAAGGTGACTTCATCCCGGCGTGAGAACGAGTGGGTTGAAACACCATGACGGACGCGCGCGAACTCCAACCCATGGAGAAGCAGCCCAACGTCCGTAGAGGATTTGACATGAACCTCAACCCTGCCGTGCGCGGCAGCGGGGACGAGCGCAAGCAGCTTCTCGATACCAGCGGCACAGCGTTCCCGCGCAGCCTGAGCGTCGAAGGCATGCACCAGTCGCGACTCAAGGTTCCCTGTGTCGCGAAAGTCGACCAGCGTAAGCTCTTCGCTGCGCTCGTCGAGGGTGTAAAGCTCGAACTTTGCGGCGACGTGGTTGAGCCATGCCATGCGTTCCGCCGTGGTGCGCCACGCGCCCGCAGGCACAACCACCTTGAGGCCGCCCACATGGCTGCGGCCATCGCTCTTCTGGCGGCAATGATCGAGCCAAAGAATGCCGAGGGTGAGAATGCCATCGACCATGGCGGACGACTCGGCTTCAGCAACGCCGATGACCGCATCGACGCCGGTGCCAAGCATGAGCCTGCCGCGGACATAAGCCGGGCCGAAGCTGTGTTCGAGATCCATGGCCGAACGAAACCCATCGACCTTGGCGCCAATGAAGTTTCTGCCCAGCACCCGCTCGAGGAGGCGAAGGTAGTTCTTGCGGGCTGCGTCGCGAGCGGTGGGGGTGCGACGGTCGTTGGTGGGAACCAGTTCGAGTGCCTGGGGCTTGGCGACACCCATGCGCCGCGTGAGAATGCGCAGGCAATGGGCGCGGTGCTGGAGGTCGACGACGGTGCGGATGAGGTTGCGCTCTTCGCTCCACATCTGCAACAGGCAGCGCCCATGTTGCTCGCTCACTGAGAAGCGGGCCAGTCTCATGTCGAAGAGCACACGCCCATCCTCGAGCAGTGCGGCGGAAGGGTGGTCGGCCAGATACTCTTCGAGAACTTCTGCAAGCTGCGTCGGAGACACGGCTTTCGCGGCGTTTGATTGGGTCTCGGCGGCGATGCGAGAGCTTGCGGTCACACAGGCATTACCAACCCTGGCGGGCGCGGAGCGCGGTGATGTGGGCTACATGATGGCGGGAGTGCCAATCGTAGATGGCAAGCCCGACGGCCAGGGTTTGCTTTCCATTTTCGGGGTGGTTGTAGCCTTTGCTGAAGTCTTCGCCGGACATCGACTCAAGCAGAGAGACCCAGCGAGCGTGCAGCGCGGTGATCAGAACCAGAGATACATCGATCGGCATGCGGCTGTCAGCGAGTTTGGCCCAGGCGGCTTCTTCGTAGGGCTTGATGGTTGGCCAGTCCTCTGTGAGCGCGAGCTTGAATCGGATGTAGGAGTTGGCGTGACTGTCGGCAACGTGATGCACAAGCTGGCGCATCGTCCAGCCGCCCTCGCGATAGGGGGTGTCGAGCTGGGCGTCATCCAAGCCCGCAACAGCCGCGGTCAGGCGTTCGGGCAGCTCTCGAAGAACCTGAATATGAGCGGCGCGAGCATCCGGGCCACTGTTGGCGGGCATGCAAAAGCGCCCAATCGGATAGCGGAGATCATCCAATTCAGTCATGGCGGAACCTTAGCGCAGAATTTTAGAAGGCCTTTGCTGGGGAATGAAGCGACCTGCGACCGGTGCGGCTATGTTGCCGCGCTCGGAACGGCGGGGCCTGACGGCAGAAAATTGCGCGGAAGGCCCGGCCAGGTCTTAGGCGTGGTGATGAACCACGTGATGTGCGGCTGCGTGATGGTGGTGGTGGTGGTGATGCCTGGAGGCAGCGAAAGCCGGGCTTGCAAACATCATCAGGAGGAGTGAGGCTGCGAAAAGCTTCTTCATGGGTCGAATGTAGCACGATTGGCAACGCTCGAAAAGACCGTCGCGTGATTGGCACCAAGAGAGGAAACGTGCCGGCCGGCGCGGGCGCAGTGGGGAACGCTCCGGGCATGGGCGGTACTCCGAAAGAGTAGACTGGAGAGACGATGAGCGTTCCTCAGACTTCACCGCAGCCGGGCCACAAGCAGTACTTTTTTCAGAAGTTTGGCATCACGGAGCGGCTGCTGGAACGCTGCCTGGGCGAGGCGCTCTCGGCGGGTGGCGACTACGCAGACCTCTACTTTGAATCGGTTACGGCGACTGCCCTTGGCGTGGACGAGCAGATTGTGAAGTCCGCTAGCCAGGGCACAAGCGCCGGCTGCGGGGTGCGCGTTCTCTCAGGCGAGCGGACGGGCTACGCCTACACCGACAACCTGAGCCCGGAACGGCTGCTGCACGCCGCGCGGACGGCGGCGCTGATCGCCTCAGGGCCGGCCAAGGAGACGGTGCAGGGATTTGTCGAGACGCCGATGGCCGATCTTTATCCGGTGCCGATGGGCGGGTTCTCGCTGGACTTGGCGGCACGGCTGGAGTTGATCTTGCGGGCCGATCGCGCGGCGCGGGCCTACGATCCGCGGATCGTGCAGGTAAGGTCGAGCTACTCGGAGGAGGTGCGGCGCATCCTGATTGCGGCTTCCGACGGTGCCTTTGCCAGCGACACCCAGCCGCTCTGCCGCCTCAACGTGTTTGTGATCGCCAAGGAAGGCGCGAACACGACCAAAGGGTCAACCGGAGCGGGTGGCCGCGCTGGGCTGGAGCAATTCGTCGGGAGCAAAAGCCCGGAGCATCTGGCACAGGAGGCCGCACGCGGCGCGATCTTGCAGCTCGGCGCGGTGGCTGCTCCTGCCGGCGAGATGGAAGTGGTGCTGGGGCCGGGGTGGCCGGGGATTCTGCTGCATGAGGCGGTGGGCCATGGGCTCGAAGCCGACTTCAATCGCAAGAAGACGTCGGCGTTTGCCGGGCTGATCGGGCAATCGGTGGCGAGTTCGAAGGTGACCGTGGTGGACAACGGGACTATGACCGGGCGGAGGGGATCGTTGAATGTTGATGACGAAGGCTCTGCCACGCAGGAGACGGTGCTGATTGAAAACGGCGTGTTGAAGGGTTATTTGACCGACAAGCTCTCGGCACGACTCACCGGAGCGGCCAACACTGGCTCGGGTCGGCGCGAGAGCTACCAGTGCATTCCCATGCCGCGCATGACCAACACCTACATGCTGGCCGGCGAAGACGAACCCGACGACATCATCCGCTCGGTCAAGCGCGGACTCTATGCCGTGAACTTTGGCGGAGGCCAGGTGGACATAACGAACGGGAAGTTTGTCTTCTCTGCCTCTGAGGCCTACCTGATCGAAGACGGCAAGATCACTGCGCCTGTGCGGGACGCAACGCTGATCGGCAACGGGCCCGAGGCGCTGAAGTATGTGTCGATGGTGGGCCACGACCTGAAGCTGGACGAGGGCATCGGCACATGCGGCAAAGACGGGCAGAGCGTGCCGGTGGGCGTGGGTATGCCAACCATCAAACTCGACAGGATGACGGTGGGGGGGACTGGGCGGTAGCGAGGGCTCTGCAGAATTTCTGCGTATATCTCAAATTTGAGATATACTGAAGCCGTGTGCTGGCAAGTGGAAGTCCTAAACGACACGGTTGCGAAAGAGATTCGGTCTCTTCCGGCAGACATGCATGCCAGGTTTCTCCGCATTTCGCTGCTAATTGAGCAGGCGGGCCTGGAAACCATGCGCGAACCACAGGTGAAGCATCTTGAAGGCAAGATTTGGGAAATGCGGATGACGGGCCGGGACGGAATTGCACGGGCACTTTATTTGACCAGAATTGGCCGGCGTGTGGTGGTGTTAAGAGTGTTTATCAAGAAAACGCAAAAGACGCCGAATTCTGAGATTGAAATTGCAAAGCGGCGAGCAAAGGAGATTGTATGACTATTCCCTTGAAAGAATTCATGGCGAAGTCTCTTGCTGACCCAGAAGTCAAGCGGGAGTTTGACGCGCTCGAAGCTGAGTTTGCAATTGCGTCCGAGTTGATTCGGGCGCGAGCGCGGGCTGGCCTCTCGCAGGCTGAGTTGGCTGAGCGAATGGGCACCAGCCAGTCTGCCATTGCTCGGCTTGAAAGCGGCCGGACTTTGCCCAGTGCGAAGACGCTGATCCGCTTTGCCGAGGCCACCAAATCGAAAGTGGAGCTGCGGCTGACGGCGGCGTGAAGAGCGCAATGAATATCGTAAATTCCCAATTGAGTTTGCGAGAGAAGCTCATGCTTCAGATTCTGGGTTATGCCTTCACCGCGCTCCTTTTGCTTCCGTTTGTTTTATTCATGGAACGCAAAGAGATTGATCGTAGTGGCTATCTACCACATTGGCATAGGGTTGATGTCTACATCAAAGGCGATTGGCTAGACGGCGAGGATCGAGTTTGTTCCGGTATCCAGGATCAGCCTGAAAACGGTCCCTCGAAACAACTAAGCGATCTCCATTGTCCGGCTCAACCGGACGGACCTTTTGCAAACAGTTTTGACGCCAGTCAGTATTCAACGCACAACCTATCCGTTCTGTTTTGGGGAAGAATATCGCGCCCAGGAATCAGCTACGCCGATGAACTTTCCGGCGCGAGATTCTCGTGGAATTGCACTCGAAGTGACGATAGGTTCGTTTGTCGGGCAAGAAACTAATTTGCGTAGACGCTATGACCATTCCATTCGAAGAAATCAAGGCTGAGTCGCTGGCCGATCCTGAGGTCAAGCGGGAGTATGACGCACTGGCGGCCGAGTTTGCGGCATTGGCGGAATCCATCCGAGCGAAACTAGCGAAGAAGGCTAAGCGACAGGCCTCAAGCCGCGTCCTCAAGCTTGACCGTCACGCGCCGCCCCAGCGCTGAAGCAATATTCACCAGCGCATCAATGGAAAACTTCGAGATGCGTCCACGCAGTAGATCGTTGATGCGGGGCTGGGTCACGCCACATCGCTTCGCAGCCTCGGCCTGCGTCCAGCCATTTTCTTTGATGATTTTTTCGACCATCATCATGAGGTCCGACCGCAGGGTCAGATTCGCTGCCTCTTCCGGTGTATCGGCAAGAGCATCCCAGACATTCTCGAATTGTTCAAATCTCAGCTTTCCCATCATCGACCTCGCATCAATTGCCGGAACCGCTCGCGTGCAATCTCAACATCGCGCTGCGAAGTAGTCCTGGTCTTCTTCTGGAATGCGTGGAGCACATACACTGCCTACTCCAACCGAGCCAGGTACACCACGCGGTAGGCCCCTGATTCCCCCGAGATGCGGATTTCCTCTACACCCGGTCCAATCGGATGCATTGGTTTGAAATCCTCAGCCTGGAGCCCGTCTTGTATCCGCTCCAGCTGATACCCAGCTTCCTGTCGAGCATCTCTTGGAAACTCCCGAATTACACTTCGAGAATCGCCCAAGAAGCGTACCACTTTCATACACGCATTATATCCATACCGATATAAAGACGCAAATCCACAGACCCTGACTCTGTGTCACCCCAAATGGGAGCCGCGCAACGCAAACAAGTTAAACTGAAACCAGGAGGAAACCGCCATGACGTAGGTACGCAACTGCGACCTGGAGTTTGTCATGAGCCGTTCCTTCCGCCGCCCCTACGCGGCGATTACTGGCACTGCGAGCGCGAAGAGCGACAAGCAGCTGGCCCACCGCGGCGTTCGCCGCAAACAGAATCTCATTATCAAGACGTGTCTCGATTTCGAGAATCTGCTGCTTCCGCATGTCCTTGAATGCCCGTGGAACAACACGTGGAGCTGGGGGCGCGATGGTTCGCAGCATTATCTCGGTTCCATGCGCGCCGCACCAGAAAACGATTCCAGCCTGAAGTACTACCTGAAAATGTTGCGCAAGTAGGTGGTGGGCGCTCGCTCCCGGCAGCGTACCGCGTCATTTTGTTACTGTTGACCCATGGCAGAACTCGCAAACCAAACTCAAGCTGAGGCGATCCAGAATTCGCTTGCCCAAACTGAACCAATTGACATGGAAGCGCTAGCCGCGGACGTGGTAGCGCTGGCCATGAAGGCCGGGGCCAGCGACGCCGAGGCTGTGGTGCGCGAGGGCGACGAGTTCAGCGTGAACGTGCGCATGGGCCAGGTGGAGACGCTGAAGGAGTCGGGATCGAGGGCGCTGGGGCTGAGGGTTTTTCTCGGCAACCGATCAGCATCCTCGTCGACGAGCGATTTCACGCCGGAGGGCATTCGCCAGTTGGTGGAAGGAGCCGTGGCGCTGGCCGGGGTGACGGAAGAAGATCCTTTTGCCGGCATGCCGGAGACAGCGGAGTTTGGCTCGGCTGGCGGTGATCTGCATTTGAGCTACGACGACGTCTACTCGCTTAGCGGGCCAGAGCGCATTGAGTGGGCGCGCCGCGCCGAGGCAGCCGCGTTGGCCGCCGACAAGCGCATCACCAACTCCGACGGCGGCAGCTTTGATGCGGCCACGGGCCGCAAGGTTCTGGCCAACTCGCGGGGATTCGTTGGCAGCTATCGGACCAGCTACGCTGGCGTTTCGGCTGCGCCGCTGGCGATGGAAGCAGATGGCAAGATGCAGCGCGACGGGTGGTGGAGTTCAGCGCGAAGCTTTGCGCACCTCGACACGCCGGAAGCAGTCGGAAAAGAAGCGGCGCGGCGGGCCTTGCGTCGGCTCGGCGCACGGCGCGTGAAGACGCAGCAGGTGCCGATTATCTTCGCACCAGAAGTAGCGCGGTCGCTGATTGGGTCCATCTTTGAGGCTGCTTCAGGGGACTCGATCTGGCGTCATGCGTCGTTTCTGGCCGGCAAGCTGGGAGAGCAGATCGCCTCCTCTTCGCTGACCCTGATCGACGACAACCTGATGCTGTTGCCGACTGGCGCGGGCGGATTCGGGACATCGCCATTTGATGGTGAGGGGCTGCCATCGCGGCGAACTGTTGTGGTGCAGAATGGCATTCTCGAAAACTACCTGCTGAATACATACAGCGCACGCAAGCTGGGGATGAAGTCGACGCACAACGGTTCGCGAGGGCTGGCGGGAACGCCGGGCATCGGCTGCGGGAATCTCTACCTGGAGCCGGGCACGCAGACGCCGGAGCAAATCATCGCTGAGGTGGACGCCGGGCTCTATGTGACCAGCCTGATGGGGTTTGGCGTGAACGTGGTGACGGGCGACTACTCGCGCGGCGCGACCGGCCTGTGGATTGAGAAGGGCGAGCTGACCCACGCGGTGGAAGAGGTGACGATCGCCGGCAACCTGGCTGAGATGCTCTTGCATGTGACTGCTGTCGGGAATGACCTTGTGTTTCGCGGGTCGGTGGCGAGTCCTACGCTGCGGATCGACGGTATGACGATTGCCGGAGCCTGAACTGGGACGCACTATGCCCAACCTGCCGCACACTCTTCCGTTTGATCCCGCAGATGCTAAAGCCGCGCTTGGCCAGCTTCCCACGTCGGCTTCCGTCTTCGCTCTCTACGGCGCAAACGCGCACGCGGAGCCGTACATCGGGCGGACACCGAACCTGCGCGGGCGGCTGGAGCGGCTGCTGCAGGCTTCCCCGAAACATCCGCGGCGGCTGCAATTGGCGGGGCGGGTCCGGCGCATTGAGTGGCGGCTGACCGGCTCGGATTTTGAGTCTCTCCTCACGCAGTTTTCCCTCTTGGTAGAGATTTACGGCGAGAAGGCACTGAAGCGGATGCACCTCGGTGCGCCTGCGTTTCTGCGCTTCCACGGCAGCAATCGCTATCCGCGCATCACGGTGACCAACCGGCCAAGCCAGCGTGATGCCGATTGGAGCTACGGGCCCTTCCCTTCCCGCGCCGCTGCCGAGCGGTATGCCGATGAGGCGCTGAAGCTGTTTCTGTTGCGCAGGTGCGTGGAGGAGCTGGACCCGAATCCGGAGCATCCGGGGTGTGTCTACAGTGAGATGAAGATGTGCCTGGCGCCCTGCTACCAGGGCTGCACGGACGAGCGCTACAGCGAGGAGTCGGAGGCGGTGGAGCGGTTTCTAGCGACGCGCGGTGAGAGCCGGTTGGTTACGCTGCGGACACAGCGTGAAGAAGCCTCCGCGAATCTTGAGTTCGAAGCCGCGGCGAGCATTCATTCACAAGTCCAGCGGGTTGAGACCGTCCGCGGGTTGGCCGCAGAACTGGTTCGTCCCATGAGCCGGCTGCGGGCGCTGATCCTTCAGGCGTCTGCCGCGCCCAATGAGGTGGCTGTGTTTGTCTTTGAAAGCGGCAGTCTGCGCGGGCCGGTGGGATTCTCGACCCTGGGGATGCGGATTCAGAATGAGCAGTCTGGATCGAGTTCGCTCTACGCGCAGCCGATTGCGATTGAGCCGGTGGTGGAGGAACAGGGAACAGAAAACCCCGAAGGCTCGGCGGTTGACGCCCAGGCCGCCGAGCACAATTCTCACGCCGATGCGCGGCCGAAAATCACGCGAGGAGTTCTTGAGACGCGGCTTCAAGAAGCTCTAGCCTCGCTCGCAGAAAACTCTGCCCCGCCCTCAGCGACGGAGCGGCAGGGGCATCTGGCGCTGCTGAAGCGCTGGTACTACCGGCCCGAGGTGCGGCGGGTGGGCGAGGTTTTCTTCCCAGGCGAAGACGGCGCGTGGCCGACGCGGGCGATTTTGCGGGGCATCGGGCGCGTAGCGGCGAAATCGTTGGGGGCATCACTGGCGTTCGGGCCCGAGCAGGCGCAGAATTCTCAGTAGCAAACCATGACACGGCAAAACCGTTTCCGCGCAATCCTTACAGAGGGCCGCTGCACGCATGGCCCGGGGCGGGCCTTCGATGCGGCGGTGATGGTGCTGGAGGAGCCGCGCCTTGGGCGGCAACTTATCGAGTGCCTGTGGGATGAGGATGAGGCTGTTGCAGGCCGGGCGGCGGACGCGCTGGAGACCGTGGTGGGCGAGCACCCGCAGCTGACGCAGCCGTGGAAGGAAGAGTTGCTGGGACTGCTGGTGGAGTCACGGGGACTGAAACTGCGCTGGCATTTGGTGCTGATTGTGACCAAGCTGAAGCTGACGCGGCAGGAGTGCAGGCGCGCGGCGGAGGTGTTCACGGGCTGGCTCGACGACCGGAGCTCGATTGTGAAGACCTGCGCCATGCAGGGGCTGGCCGAGCTGACACTTCAGGACGCGTCGATGAGAGATGACGTGCTGGACCTGCTGCGCGAGTTGACGCGCTCGGGTACGCCGGCCATGCGTGCGCGCGGGCGCCATCTGCTCAAGGCGATGGAGTTGGGCTGCGACCTGACCTGGAAGCGCATCCGAATGGAGGCCAGGCAGGCTGCCCGGCTGGTACGCTGAGCGGCTGGGGTCGCAGCTTTGGACGGCGCGCGCGGGAGTCGCCTAGAATTGGGAGGGTTTTTTCGGGGTGAATTATGGCTCCGGCAGGAAACGTTTACAGATTGGCGAAGAAAGCGAGGCACCAGCAGATGAGCGCAAAGGT
>Ga0302198_10002367_pt1 | contig 19855 bp, 16 predicted proteins | sample II_Bog_N2_2_FD_193521 | JGI IMG/M metagenome (GOLD analysis project Ga0302198, IMG submission 193521) | Peat permafrost microbial communities from Stordalen Mire near Abisko, Sweden - II_Bog_N2_2 | ecosystem: Environmental > Terrestrial > Soil > Wetlands > Peat | place: Sweden: Abisko... | reverse complement strand
AGACAACGATAACGCTGATTTCGCATATTTTCAGAGTCACGGCTACCTTTCCATACAAACCTCAGAGTAAGACGGATTCAGTGTTGCTTTAGCAGTTCGAGTTCTTCGAGGGTCTTCGGCCAGTCCTTGCCTAAGAGGCGGGAGAGGCCGCGGTCGGCGAGGAGGCGTCCGTTGGTCTGGCATTTGGCGCAGTAGTTGGTTTCGTTGCCGGCGTAGCGAATGCGCTGGATGGGTTGGCCACAGACCGGGCAGGGTAGTCCGAAGCGGCCGTGTACCGCCATATCCGGGCGGAAGGCTGTGACTTTTTCGGGAAAGCCGCTGCTGGCTTCGGAGCGCAGGCGGTCGATCCAGAGTTGCAGGACGTTGCGGATTGTGTAGAAGAGCCGTTGCCATTCGTCGGTGGTGAGTTTGTTGGTTTGCTGGATTGGCGAGAGCTTCGCGGCGTGGAGGATTTCATCGGAATACGCGTTGCCGATGCCGCTGAGAATGCGCGGGTCAGTGAGGGCGCGCTTCAGGGTGTGATTCTCTTTGGTCATGGCTGCGCGGAAGGCTTCCGGAGTGATTTCGAAGATGTCGAGACCGCCCGGATCAGTGGATAGCATTGCTTGCGTGCCGGCGAAAAGGTGGAGTGAGGCGCGGCGGGTGGATCCGGCTTCGGTCAGGAGCAGCGAGCCGTGAGCGAAATCGAAAGCTGCGAGTTGATTTTTTCCGGCGAGACGGAGGCCGGGCGGTTTCCAGTGGAGGCGTCCGGCGATCATGAGGTGCAGGACGAGCCAGAGGTCGTGATCGAAGCCGATGGCGATTCGTTTGCCGACGCGGCGGAGGGCGCGGACCGTTTGTCCTTCGAATGCAGTAGTGGGCGGGGTGACGGTGCGGAGCAGGAAGGGGCTGGCGAGGCGGATTTTGGCGAGCGATTCGCCGAGGATTCGCTCGTCGAGCGCGGTCAGGTAGGCGGCTATGTCCGGGAGTTCCGGCATGGTTACCAGAATAGCGGCCGGTCGCCAGATAGCGGCGATGTGGCGCCGGATGTTTCTGTGTGGTTCAAGGATTTCCTGCTTTAGGTTCCGCACTCCGGGCAGCCCTTGAATCCAGCCGGAATCTTAACGCCGCGGTCCCGCAAAGCCCTGCGGGAACTACCAATCACTATTGGGATATCGGGGGAGTTCCTAGTCTGCCTTAACGTGCGATAGCTTAGCCCAGATGGCATTATTTATCATTGTGGCGATAGATTCGGCGGCGGCGCTCGAAGCCAAGATACAACAACTTTACCCGAACGACTATTATGAAATTGCACAGGGCAAATGGTTCGTCGTATCACCTATGGTAACGGCAAAGCAACTTTCAGCGCACCTTGAGATCACTCCTTCGCCACCAGCAGAAGGCATGCGCGCCGTCGTCGTATCGGTTAGGGGTTATTTTGGGCGCGGCCCCAAAGATATGTGGGAATGGGTAGCGGCAAAATCCACGGAAGTCAATGCCTGAAACGCGGACCAAGAAACCCGGTGGAGGAATCACATCCCCGGACGTGCAGGGATCCCCAGCGCAACAAGTGCCATCTGGCGATTACAGCTACATCCTGGAAATTGTAATGGGAATGGTCGGCACTGTGGCAAAACTAACTGAAGCTGTGGAGTCCCTAAAGGCACAGTCCAAGAGTCATGGCGACAAACTCGAAATGATCGGCAAGGACGTTCACGCCGCTAAGGTCGTTGTGGGGGTTGTTGGGACGCTCATTATTGGGGCAATTGGGTTCGTCGGATGGGTCGCAAAGGCATACCTTGATTACCTTGGCTCATCTGGTCACAAATAACAAATCGGCCTGAACCACACACAAATACCCAACTACGGGCAATGGCGGGCCCGGTATCCTTCCCGCCCGGCAATTTCACGTCGTCAGGCACAGCATTCGGTTCCGGCTCACCATTCAGGCTTCCCAGATGTAGGCGAAGAAGTTGCGGACGGTGTGGAAGCCGAAGCTTTCGTAGATGGAAATGGCCGTAGCGTTGGATTCGGTGACGGTCAGGGTGATTCGTTGCGCGCCGTGCTGGTAGAGCGCGGCGGCGGCGGTGCGCAAGAGCTCATGGCCGAGGCCGGCGCCGCGGAAGTTTGGCATGACGCAGAGCTGCGATATGTGGCCGGCTTCGAGGGATACGAAGCTGGAGAGCACCATGCCCGCGGCTGCGCCGGATTGCGAATCGAAGGCTATGAACGACGCAGCCTTGTGGAAGGTGCCGCAACCGGGGAAGTCGACGATGTTGGTCAGGAATTTTCGCGCGCCACCCGGAGAGCGGTACTGCGCATTGATTTCGCCATCGGCCTCGTCTTTGTAGGCGCCGGCGATAATGGCGCCGGCAGTGTGCATGAGGTGGTCTTCCCAGCGATCGAAGCGGAAGCGGGTGCGGACTGTAGCGCCCACGCCAGGCAGGCGCAGCTGGCCATCGCGAGACATGAGGCGGCGCCCGAAGAGGCGGACCGGTTTGCCGGAGGCACTGGCGCCCGCGATAAGCGCGGCGGATTCCGGTGTGACCAGCATCAACTGGCTCTCCATACGCGTGATGCGGGGCGTGGCGACCAGGGCGTCGAGCAGAGATCTGAAAAGTTCCGACTCGGACAGGGCGTCGCGCAGATGCGGCCTCACGTAGATGTCGCCGATGATGCCGCGCGGCTCTTCGAGCACGGCATAGCCGTAACCGGCTACCCAACCGTCCGACACGAGAGCGGCGCCGCCCAGAGAATTGGTGCCGGCGTACTTGCGGACGAGATCGGCTGAAGGCTGGAAGTCCCAGTCGAGATGGGTTCGCCACTCCTGGATTTCGTCGGCGAGGAGGGGTTCGAGATCGCGCGCGGCGATGCGGCGTAGGTCGACGATTTCCCGTCGACGGGGAGTTTGTTCCATGGTATCGGCCCGCGCAGCCATTCGAAAGAGTATATCGGGTCTGCCCGACCTGAATTACTTTGCCAGCAGTGCGGCCAGTTCGGACATGGCTTCGGCGCACCGATCGCGCGTGACATCGCGGTGAGTGACGGCGCGCATCAGGCGGTCGCTGCCGCCGATGGCGTTCATCAGAATGCCGCGCTCCTGCAGGCGGACGCTGATTTCGCGCGGGTCACGGCCGGTGCCGGAGACATCGAACACAACTATATTCGTTTCGCCGGGGAAGACTTTGATGCCTGCGATGGCGGCGAGGCTTGTGGCGATAAAGCGCGCGTTGGCGTGATCGTTGGGGAGTTCGGCAGGGCCGTGTTCGAGGGCGACCAGACCTGCGGCGGCGAGGACTCCGGCTTGCCGCATGCCGCCGCCGAGGCGTTTGCGGAGCAGACGGGCTTTGTCCATGAGGGGGCGCGAGCCGGCGAGGATGGAGCCCATGGGCGCACCGAGTCCTTTGGAGAGGCAGAAGGTCAGGGTATCGACTTTGGCTGCGATCTCGCGCACAGTGCGGCCGGACGCGGCTGCGGCGTTGAAGACGCGCGCGCCATCCATGTGCACGGGGACATTGCAATCGTGCGCGTTGTCGCATATTTCGTCGATAACGGCCTGCGGATAAACGCGGCCACCGCCCATGTTGTGCGTGTTCTCGATGGTAATGGCGCCGGTGGGCGCGGCGTTGAAAGTTACAGGCTTGACGAGGCCGCGAATGAGGCCCCAGGTGAGAATGCCATCGGGCGTTTCGACGGTGCGGACCTGGCAGCCGGAGAACCAGGCGGTCATGGAGAGTTCCCAATCGACGACGTGGACGCGGGAATCGGCGATGATTTCCTGGCCGTGTTCGGTGAGGAGCTTGAGGCCGATGGTGTTGCCCATGGTGCCGGTGGGGATGAAGAGCGCGGCTTCTTTGCCGACGACTTCGGCGGCGCGGGCTTCGAGACGGTTGACGGTGGGATCTTCGCCATAAACGTCGTCGCCGACTTCGGCGTCGAACATGGCCTGACGCATGGCGAGGGTCGGTTTGGTGACGGTGTCGCTGCGGAGGTCGATTTTGGGTTTGGCGGTCATGCCGCGATAAACTCCTGGAAAATTTCGTTGGAAACCATGATGCCGCGATTGGTGAGGCGGAGGCAGCCGTTGTCGGACACCATCATGCCGTCGGAGAGATGGCGGGTGATGGCGGAGCCGTAGCGGAGCCAGTCGGAGGGGTCGGGCCGCACGCCTTCGGTGAGGCGAAGACCGACGAAGAATTTCTCTTCGACGGGATCGGGCCGGTTGGATTCGGCGCGAACGGATTCGCCGGTCAGCGATTTATCGACATACTCGGCGGCGGTCTCGACGTTCTGCCAGCGAGTGACGCCATCGAACGAGTGCGCGTCGGAGCCGAAGCCGAGATAAGGTTCGCGATGCCAGTATTTGAGATTATGCAGGGATTCGGCGCCGTCGCGGGCGAAGTTGGAGATTTCGTAGCGAAGAATGCCGCGCCGAGCCAGCTGTCGGACGGCGGTTTCGTAGAAATCGGCGATGCGATCTTCGTTGGGAACGTCGAAAGCGCCGTAGCGTTTGCCGCCGAGGATGATCTCGGCGCCGAGGCGGCTGTTGTCGTCGATCTCCAGCATGTAGACGGAGACGTGGGGGACTTCGAGCGCGAAAAGCGCGTCGAGCGAAGCCTGCCAGGAGGCCGCGGTCTGGCCCGAGAGGCCGGCGATGAGGTCGATATTGATGTTGGGGATGCCTTCGGAGCGCAGCATCGCGACGTCATTTTCGACAATGGTGGCATCGTGTTTGCGGCCGGTGCGCACGAGTTCGGCGCGGATGAAAGACTGCACGCCGAGGCTGACGCGATTGACGCCGAAGCGTCGCCAGGCGCGGATGCGTTCGGGGGTCAGGGTACCGGGGGCGGCTTCGATGGTGGCCTCCCGCCATTCATGCGGCATGTTGGCGAGTACGCGTTCGATGACGGGCGGGTCTATGGCGCTGGGGGTTCCGCCGCCGATGTAGAGAGTCTCCGGAGGCGGTAACGACACGAATTGCGAGGATATTTCGGACGCGAGTGCGGTGAGATAGTCCTGTTCGAGCCCGCGTGGCTGGACGCCGGACGCGAAATTGCAGTACGTGCATTTCTGCGCGCAGAAGGGCCAGGAGATGTAGATGCCCGCCATGAATGCATTATCGCGTGTGGAGGGTGGTTGGTTAAAATAATGACGCAGGTGAGGCCGTTATTTGAGTTTCGGACGATCGAATTGCCGCGCGAAGCGGATGTCTGCGTGCGCTTTTGGCGGGATGCGTATGTGTGCAGCTTCGACGACCCGGATCGATATCGGACTCGCACGGACGATGAATATTTGATATGGCTGGCTGATTTGATCGCGGAGATTCCGCAGGGTTGTGTTCACCTCCTCAGGAACGGGGAGATTGCCGGACAGGTGGTGGTCAATCCGCGAGCCGGGAATCCGGTGGGGTACGTCAATCTGTTCTATGTTGTGCCTGCAATGCGGGGAACCGGGGCGGGAGATGCGCTGCACGAGTATGTGGTTGCGGTGTCGGCCAGCATGGGTATTGGGAAGCTGCAGTTGAGTGTGAGTCCCTCGAACGAGCGCGCGTTCAGGTACTACTGTAAGCACGGCTGGGTCGATCTGGGGCCGGACCCGAAGCATGAAGAGGTTCACCGGATGGAACTATCGCTTGCTGAGAGGACTAAGAAGCGTACTGCCGGCGAAGGCTCTGTTTGAAGAGGGCCCAGAGCGCGATGAGGGTGACCAGCGCGCTTAGCACGCGGCAGATCCAGTCTTCCGGTATGACGCCGAAGTTCAGATCGATCTGGCAGGCGCCGTTGCAGGTGGGGTCGACGACGATGAGGCCGAGTTTATCGCCATGCACCGGGACAGTGCGTCCGTTGATGGTGGCGCGCCAGCCTGGCATCCACGTTTCCTGCACTGAGATCAGCTGGCCGGGCTGAATCGAGGTCCGGATGGTGGCTCGCGTGGGCGACTGCCATTGCAGGTCAGCCAGCGGCAGAGTGGTGTCGTCGAGCGCCGCTACGTAGGCGCGCGCGGGTTCCGTATCGAGGCCATGGATGGGCTGGCGGGTGACTTCGGCTTCGCGCGGGATGACGCGGGCGAGCGACAGGGTGCGCTGCGGGACGCGGAAAATCGTATCGTCCTCGTCGTGCCAGAGAACGGGCAGGAGGCCGTCGAATTTGTGGGAATTCGGGAACGGATGGTAGTGCTCGCGGCTCTTTGGACCGGGCACGTAGATGGCCTGATCGCCGAAAGCTTTGAGCCAGAAGATGGAGATGGCGGCATCGCGATCGCCGGCGTTCATGCCCGTGTAGATGGTGAAGACGGCGACGCGCTGCATCCAGTTAGGCGCGGTGGGTTCGTGGCCCGCGCTCATTTGCGGATTATCGGAAAAGAGATTGAAGATGTATTCGGGGTCGCCGGAAAGCATGGCGCGCTGGCCGGGGAGGTTGGTGTTGATCCACGTATCGACTCTGTATTCGATGGTTTTGGTGATGTCGATGGGATGAACCAGGACGCTGGCGAACTCGCGGAAATTCGCGGCCTGACGGAGGCCGATGGCCGCGAAGACGACGATCAGGGCTGCGCGGCCCGCAACGGGCGAATGACGCCAGACCCAGTTGAACAGGCAGCCGAACAGGAGGCATACCGCCATTTCGAGTTCGAGCTGGTAGCGGCTGGATTGCGGGACGATGGTCAGGTGATTGAACCAGAAGTAGACGAGCGGGATGGCGCACATCCAGACGCTGAAAAGGCAGACGAAGCGTTCGAAGGTCGATTTCAGACGGCGCGTGAGGAACCAGATCAGCGCGAAGGCAACGATGGCGGCGGGGATGGCGAGTTTGGCGCGCAGATCGGCCTGAAAGAAACCTTCGGCGGACCATGCGGTGCGGCGGATCCAGAGGATGAGGGAGGGCGGCAGCCAGGGCGAAATCCAGACGTAAGAGCAGACGCCGACGATGAGAGTGGTGCGGACACCGCGTTCGAGCGCGAGCACCATGGCGATGGCTCCGAGGGCGATACCGAAGGCTCCGAAGGCGTTGGTCAGCGCCACCGCGCCCGAGAGTGCGCCGGCCAGCACCATGTTCCACGCTCCTCCGCGGACGATGGCGCGGTGGAGAAATAAGTACGCCAGAGGCAGCATGGCGAGCGCTACGTTGTGCGGCGCTTCGCCATAAAAGACGAGGTTGTGGAGACGCAGCGCCCCCCATTGCGCGTCGCCGATGCGGAGTTCGCGGATCAGCATTTCGGCGGGTGAGGTGAGCGAGAAGGCGAAGGCGGCGGAGAGGCTGAGGGCGAGCGATTCCGACCAGTCCCAGGAGAGCCAGAAGAGGGTGACGGGTCCGCAGCAATAGGCGAAGGCGAGAACGAAGTGGAGCGAGCGCGAGGGCGGCCAGCCGGTGAAGGCGGCGGTGACGGCGGCCATGGCGGGCAATAGCGGCTGGTAGGCGTATTCGGTGGCCATGCCGACGTTGAACCAGGGGAACCAGCGGTGATCGAACGGGTGTTCGCGGAAGAAGCGGCCGAGGGCGGCGAAGATGCCTTCGTTCGAGAGAAGATTGTCGACGAAATCGGCGGTGAAGAGCTCGCGGCAGATCCAGGCGTTGAGCGCGAAGAGGAGGAGGGAGAGTGCGATGGCGTGACGGGTGCGGCGGGCGCGGGCGGAGTTGGCGGGAATCGGCACGGAATTTCTATTATCTTCCCGGGCGTGTCGATTGCCGGGTGCGGTATGATCCGTTTGTTATGCCCGAACAAGAACCTAAACTTCAACTCGCCACTCTCGCACTGCATGCCGGACAGGAGCCGGACCCCACTACCCATGCCCGCGCCGTGCCTATTTATGCCACGACGAGTTTCGTGTTCGACAGTTGCGAGCAGGCGTCAAATCTGTTCGCGCTGAAGGAATTCGGCAACATCTATTCGCGGATCATGAATCCGACGTGCGATGTGCTGGAAAAGCGCATGGCGGCGCTGGAAGGCGGCGCGGCGGCGCTGGCGTTTGCCAGCGGACAGGCGGCGATTACGGCGGCTATCCTGACGATTACGCACGCCGGGCAGAATATTGTTTCGGCTACGAGCCTTTACGGCGGCACGTGGACTTTATTCACGCAGACGTTTAAGAAGCTCGGGATCGAGGTGCGGTTTTTCAATCCGGATCATCCCGAAGAGATCGCGAAGCTGGTGGATGAGAACACGCGGCTGGTGTATCTGGAATCGATCGGGAATCCGAAGAACGACGTGCCGGATTTTCAGGCGATCGCCGATATCGCGCATAAACACGGGCTGCCGGTGATGATCGATAACACCGTGCTGACGCCCGCGCTGTTTCGCCCGTTCGAGCATGGCGCGGATATTTCGGTTTATTCGACGACGAAGTTTCTGGGCGGGCATGGAGTGCACGTGGGCGGCGTGATTGTGGATAGCGGTAAGTTCCAGTGGGCCGACAATCCGAAGAAGTGGCCGGAGTTTACGGAGCCGGATCCTTCGTATCACGGGGTCGTGTTCACGGAAGCGCTGAAGCCTATGGGCAACATCGCTTACATCATTCATGTGCGGACTCACTGGCTCAGGGATACGGGCGGGATGATGAGTCCGTTTGCGGCGTTCCTGTTTTTGCTGGGGATTGAGACGCTGCACCTGCGTACGGAGCGGCATGTGAGGAACGCACAGGCGCTGGCGGAATGGCTGTTGAAACATCCGGCGGTGGAGTGGGTGAATTATCCGGGGCTGCCGGGCCATCCTCATGGGGCGAACGCGAAGAAGTATATTCCGGGCGGTCCGGGAGCGATTGTGGGCTTCGGCGTGAAGGGCGGCCGCGAGGCCGGCATACGGTTTATCGATCATGTGAAGCTGGCGAGTCACCTGGCGAATATCGGAGACGCGAAGACGCTGGTGATTCATCCGGCCTCGACTACGCATGCGCAGTTGACGGAAGCGGAGCAGGAGGCTGCGGGCGTGAAACCTGAGTATGTGCGGGTTTCTGTGGGGATTGAGGATATCGCGGATATTGAGAACGATTTCGATCAGGCGCTGCGGGCGAAGTAAGCGTGCCATGCATTTGACACTCGCCCTCGTGAGATCGGGGCTCAAAGGTGAATGGTGTCGCGGGGCTGGCTGTGGGCAATGCGCCCTTCCCGCTTTTATCCAGGTTTCAGGAACCAGGTAATCACGCGCTCCGGACGGCCTGGCAAATCGAAGATGGCTCTGGTTTGGGCTGTATCATTCTCGATTTTGGCGCGCGTTTGCTTATCGTTTCCGCTGTGCCTGATTGACGACACCGTTGACTTCCAGTTCGCGGATGCGACGAACTTGCCATTGGACAGGGTTGACGTCAGCCATTTACCTCCATGGAAGGATTTCGTCGGCGTTCCATTCGGATGGGGATGGGTCACCGTTAACCAGCAGGGCTACTGCGACGGAATGTTACTCAGTTTGGGAGGGATTTTCCCTCAGGTTGTTTTGAGCGTCATAGCGTCTTCCATAAAAATCGGGCAGGTGTACAGAGTTCCAGTGCCCCGGTGAGTACCCTGCTCGCGCCCGTGGAACTCACTGGGGCGGTATTTTGCCGGCCAGCCAGGTTTGTGCCACGTCGTCAGTGGGGAACTGCGCCAGTAGGGTGCGCGCCGTCCCTTCGAGGCTCGCGGTATCGCCCAGATCGTGATAGATCCACATAAGCAGATAGCGGGCGTCCAGATAGGCGGGGTTGTTTTCGATATCGGTGTTGAGGTTCTGGATGGCCTCGCTGTAGCGGCCGCGATCACGCAGCCAGGATGCGTAGAAATAGAGCGCCTGCGCGTCGGTGGGAGCTAAATCGATGGAGCGCGCGAAGTGGCGCTCGGCTTCTTCCCGATTGCCCAGGGCTCCGTTGGCGATGCCAAGGTTGATTTCGAGAACATAGTAATCGGGGCTGAACTCGAGCGCGCGGTTGAAGTAGCTCAGGGCGCGGACGTAGTCTCCCTTTTCCATTTGGGTGAGGCCGTAGTTCATCAGGCCGCGGCCGTTTTGCGGGCTCTTGAGCGTATCGTCATACCAGAGCGTTTCTTCGTTGTGCCAGGCGATGTTGCGGAGCCATGTGCCATGCGCGGCTACCGCGAGGATCAGGCCGCAGACGATCGCCAGCGGGACCGGTCTGCGCGAGAACGAGGCTTTCGGAATCAGCAGCGCTGCACCGTAGACAAGGCTCAGCGCGAGGCCAACGAATGGAAAATACATGCGGTGATCGTTTTCGATTTCGGCCAGCGGGAACCAGGACGTGGGCAGGAGCGCGAGGATGTACCACCAGATTCCGAAGGCGATGGGGCGGAGTTCGCGACGCCGTCCGGTGTAGATGGCTGTCGCGATCAGCGCAACAACGAACAGAATGCCGAGCCAGGCGTAGCCATGCCAGATGCTGGTTTCGGCGATGTGATCGGTATCGAGATTGAGATGCAGCGGCAGGAAGAAGCTGCGGAAATAGCGGAGAGCGACCAGGGGCTGGGTGATGCGGTAGTCGTGCGCGGGCCACGCGCCGGGGTCGAAGCTCTTCGGCGTCATGGCGTTTGCGAGGGCACCGAGGCCTATCGAGAGCAGCAGCGCAGGCACCGAGCGGGCGAGCGCGCGCATGGGCCGCACGTCTTCGAAGAGCAGCAGGTAAGTGAACAGAATCGCGGGGAAAACCAGGGCGGGCGGTTTGCTTAGCAGGCCGAGCGCAACCGGGATGAGATAGAGACCCTGATGGCGGCGATGCGGCCAGCGGATGTAGATGAGCAGGCCGGCGACGACTGCCAGCGTGGAATAGATATCGCCGCGCTGGATGATGTAGTTCACGGTTTCCGCGATGGCGGGGTGCACGCCGTAGAGCGCCGTGGCGAAGAGCGCAATCCATCGGTTAGCGGGGCCGGGTCGCGCGAAATCGAGAAGATGCCGGAAGAGCGCGAACATCAGGCCAAGCTGAACCAGAAACCAGAAGAAATCCGAAACCTGAAAGTAAACGGGCCTGAGGCCTTTTGCGAAAAAATAATCGACGGCGAGCGAGGTGGTGACGAGGGGTCGCCAGCCGCGGTTGGCGGGCAGGGTGCTGAAGGTATCGGCATCTTCGAAGATGAGAGGGATGTTGCGCAGGTCGCGGATGTAGGGGTTGGTGGCGATGGTGTGGAAGTCGTCGAAATGGAAATCGTTGTGGAAGTGATTGGCGTAGGCGAGGGTCACCAGCGTGAGGACGGCGAACAGTGGCAGTAAGACCTGGCGGTTCGGAATGTGCATCGGGTCAGTTGACGGGATTCGGTCTGTGCTTAAAAATGAAGGTGCGCTGAACGGTGAAGTTGGCTACGAACAGGATGGTTTCCGCTACGATTTTGGAAACCGGCACGCTCAGGTGAGTGTAACCCGAGAGCAGGCGAATTCCGAAGTAGGAGAGCAGCAGGTTGGCGACAGCGAGCGCGAGGTAGCGCGGCAGCAGGGTGTGATGGCCTTTATCGGAGCAAAAGACGGTGCTGCGGACAAAGCGGTAGTTGAAAAAGAGAGAAACCGTGCGCGCGACGATCAGAGCTCCGAGGGTGGTGCCGGTGGCATGGAATACCACGAAGAATGCGACGTTATCGAGGACCGCCGTGACGAACGAGAGCGTACAGAAACGCAGCAGCACGATGTGGGTTCGCATGGAATCGCGCAGGTATAGCGGTCGCGGCTGCGCGGGGACGGGCGTCGGAGATTGCAGACCTGGCTGGGCGGGAACGTTCATGGCGCCAGGACCATTGTCCTCCGGGCATTTGTTCGCGCGCAACGTCCGGTTTGTATTCAGGTGACGCCGGTCTGTATTCTGGTTTATCGGCATGTCACGTCCAATCATCGTTCTCGTTGTTCTTGTGTGCGTGGCGGCGGGATTGCGGATCGCGAACTTCGGAAATGTGAACACGCGCACGCCGGACGAGCGCGTTTATACGTATCAGGCGAAGACCTGGCTCGAATCCGGGCGCGCCGGAATTCGTTCCATGGTGGAAGAGTACAAGGGCGACGCGGAAACGCGCTGGTATCCGCCGCCGACGCGCGTGGGGATGATACGGCTGGTGGCGGACATGATGCGATGGACGGGACGCGGTGACGAAAGCGTCGGAGCGAGGATTTCCTGCGCGGCGAGTATAGGATCGCTGGTGGTACTGGCGCTGATCGGGATTCGGTTTTTGCCGCCCTGGGCCGCTTGTGCCGGCATGCTCTTCTACGCCGTGTTTCCGGCCGATCTGGCCATCGCGCGGCGTACGTGGACCGATGCGCTGGTGGAACTGGCGGGGTTGCCGCTGATCTGGTTCACGTGCGAGATCACGCGGGATTCGAAGCGTATCGTCTGGCTTCCGCTGTTCGCGATGGTGGGGAGTCTGGGAGTGCTGGTTAAGGAATCGATGCCGGTGCCGTATGGGTTGTGCGCGCTGTGGATTCTGTTTGTACTGGTAAGGCGTCGCGAATGGCTGAAGGTGCTGGTGTTGTTGGTGGCAACGGCCGTCGGGATGGGCGCGAGTTTGTGGTGGCTGGCGGACCAGGTGGGCAGCCTGGCGGATTATGTGTCGATTGTGCTGGGGATTCCGAAGGTGAATGCGGCGAATCCGTATGCGCTGGAGTATGCGTCGGGGTCGCCGTTTTTGATGTTGCTGGCGTTCTGGATTGTGGCTCCGGTGGCATCTTTGCTGAGCGTGGCGGGTCTGCTGGCCGTGTGGAACAAGCGCGAAGGGCCTTTGGTGTTTATAGCGTGTTTCACGGTGGCGTATATCGGGATCGCGATGGCGATGCCGCACTTTCTGAATCTGCGGTATGTGGGGAACACGTTCGGATCGGTGTGCCTGCTGGCCGGGTTAGGGTGGTGGTATCTGATTTCGCTTGGGATGGAGTGGCTGGACGTGGCGGATCGACGGGCGTTTGCGGTGATCGCGGTTGCGATTGTGCTGGGCGGCGCGGTGGCGGATTATCTGCGGTTTCAGCGATATTTCGTGCGGGATGAGACGGTGGATTTATCGATTAAGATGCTGATGGATGAGCGGGGCCAGTAGGGTCCGGCACGCGCAGCCCCGTTTCTTTACCTGCGACCGAGCAGTTCCGCAAGGCTGGCGTTTGCCGTTTCGTCGTTCGGGGCGAGCCGGATTGCATTGTTCGCGGCATTGAGCGCTTCGTCCCAGCGCTGCAGCCGAATGCAGGCCAGCGCCAGATTGTTCCACGCGTCGAGGACGGTGGGATCGAGCGCAACGCTTGTTCGCGCGGCTACGACGGCGTCTGTGTAGCGGCCCATCCGGTAGTAGAGCTGAGACAAGGCCGCATCTTCCTGGGCGCGGATGGTGAGGAGCGCGGCGTGGTCGTTAGCGGGCGGGTATGTGCGCTTATCGATATTGCGCAGCTGGTTCCACGTGGGATACGCGAAGATCGCAATCGCGAGCGCGGATAGCAGGATTCGCGTTCGGAGCGACGGGAACGATGGCCGGCGTATCCAGACCGCGAGGGCGAGCACGATCACGGAAATCCAGCAGAGGGTGAGGAAGTAATTGAGGTGCGGGGTGAAATCGCCGACGTAGTTGCTGTCGGCCAGGTACCACGGAAAGCCTCCGGCCCACCAGTTGTAGACCAGGAACAAGAACGCTCCGCTGGCCAGGGTGAAGAATGTGACGGGGATGATGGCGACGCCGACGGTCCACGGTACGAGCCACGCCAGATACTGGACGCCGAAGCCGTTGCAGACGGCGAGAAAGAAGAACAGCGCTGCGCCGGTTTGCGTGTAGACGGTCGGTTTCGCCTTTAGTCGATTGACTATAAACGACGAAATGGCGATTACCGCGAGCACCACCCAGGCTCCATAGTTCTGGAATGCTTCATGCCACGAATCGCGGAACCACGGAAACTTACAAACCAGCCAACTCAGGCCCCAGTGGCCGTAGATGCTCTGATAGCCGAGCACCTGATGCACAATGCCCGCGGGGTCGCGGAAGAGATACGGCGACCAGGAGATTAATACAAGAGCGGCCGCAGCGCCAAGAAAAATCGCTTTTCGGCGCAGCCCCGGGCGGCAGAAAAACAGCACCGGCAGCACAATGACCGGCAGGATCTTGACGCACATGGCTGCGCCGAAGGCCGCGCCGGCTTGCCAGTCGCGTTCGCCTTCGTCCTGCGTGAACCGGACGGACAGCAAAACGAAAAACATGATCACCGGGTCCGTATTGCCGTGAAAGCCGGAAACGAGAATCAGCGCGGGCGAGAGCGCGAGAAACAGCAGGCCCCAGCGCACGGTGGGTTCACTCAGACGGTCGGCGAAGATGCGGGAGACGATCCACAGGCTGGCGGTATCGGCGAGGATGGCGGGCAGACGCAGCCAGAATGGAAACGCAATGCCCGTAGTTTTCGCGAGCCACATCATGGCGGCCAGCACGTGAATCATCGAAGGGGGATGATTGAAGGCCGCGTCGAGGGTATAGAGGCGCGAACCGAACAGCGCGGACCAGCGGGTGAAACGTTCCCATGCGTACACGTCGTTCGTGCCGTACGTCGCAAGCGCCAGGAAGATTTTGAAAGTGAAGGCGATCGCCGCAGCCGCGATGATGGACGCTTGCCAGCGGCGCGGAAGCGCTTCAGGCCGGGCGGGAGTCATGCACTACGCCACGGATTGCAGATCACGCACTTTGCGATCGGATTCCAGATGGGCGGCTTCGAGCAGGGACGCAACCGTAGGCCGCGGCTTAATGCGGGCGAAAATCTGATAGCCGAACAGGCCGCGCGAAAGGTGAATCAGGGCCTGATCGGCGCGCAGCAGGAGCCGGCTGAACCAGGTATCGCCCAGCGCGAGCGGGAACGGCCCAGGCACGGCCTTCATTTCGACCACGTCGAAACCGCACTGCTCCAGGCAGCGGCGGAACGAGGAGAACGTGAACAGGCGCGTGTGGGTGACATCGAGAATGCCGCGCTTGCCGTAGTTGAACTGGCCGAGCAGCAGCATCAGGCGCGGAATAATAAAGCCGATATTGGCGGTACTGATGACGATCTGGATACCGGGGACGTGCGACAGGCTTTCGTGCAACTGGTCGAGAAAGCGCTCCGGCGAGGCCAGGTGCTCGATCACGTCGAGCATCAGAACCATATCCTGATCGGCCATGGGCAGGCCTTCCAGGCCTTCGTTGAGATCGCGCAGATAGAATTCGTCCAGGCGGACGTCTTCGAGCGGAAAGGCGTCGACGCCCGTGACATAGCAGCCTTTACGCTGCTTCAGCGCCGCTGCCATGTAGCCGCCGGCGCAACCGAGATCGAGCACGCGGGAATGCTCGGGAACCAGGTCCATGGCGAAGGAATGGGTACTGGGATATTCGAATTTCGGGGTGTAATGTTCCAGCGCGACCGGCGCACAATCGTAGCGGCGATCGTAGAAAATTCCGAGTTCCTGCAGGCGCGCACGGATGGTGGAAAGCACCACGTTGAGCGCGTAGCTCATGCCGTTGACGCGGCAGATTTCGTCGCCGTAGTAAGTCGGGATGGGCAGCTCGCGAATTTCGCGTTTGGCGAAAAACATCAGCTGGACGATGATTTCGGTATCGAAATGGAAGTCGTTGGAATTGCGCTCGAAGGGAACGGTGCGCAGGGCGTCGACCGAATAAAGGCGGTAGCCGGAGTGGAATTCGCTCAGCTGCGAGCGCAGCAGTTTATTCTGCGTCCAGGTGAGAACCTTGTTGCCGACGAATTTGTAGAACGGCATGCCGCCGCTCAGAGCGCCAGTCGGGGTGAGCATGCGGGAGCCGTATACGGCGGCGGGATTGCCCTCGCTGAAAGCGCCCAGAAGATCGGGCAGACATTCCGGCGCATACTGGCCATCGCCGTGGAGCAGCGCGACATAATCGTAACCGCGCTCGATGGCATAGCGATAACCGATCTTCTGATTGCCTCCGTAACCCTGATTCACGGGGTTGAAGAGCACGCGCACATCGAAGGGAATACCGGCCTGGCGCGCCGCTTCGTGGCTCTTGGCAAACGTGAGATCGCGCGAAGAATCGTCGATGATGAGGACATCGACATCGTAGGTATCCAGCAGGCTGGCGGGAATGCGGCGCAGCACGCTCGCGATGGTCGTCTCCGCGTGATAGGCCGGGATAAATATGAGAACCCGTTTTTTAAAAGGCATTGCCACGCTACACCAGTTTATCTACTTATGATAACGTTCCGCGCAGGGCCGACGTTGCCCGGTGTCGCCAGATCAACGTTATTTAATGTCGGCCAAAGCGCGCGCCGTGGCCAGCGCGAGGGCGTTGCGCATCAGTTTCAGGCCCGTATCGCCTTGCGCGGTGAGGATAGATTCCGGGTGAAACTGAACGGCTTCAATGGGCAGAGTGCGGTGGCGAACGCCCATAATGACGCCATCGTCCGATCGGGCCGTGACTTCGAGGCAGTCCGGCAGACGCTCCGGAATGGCGTAAAGCGAGTGGTAGCGGCCCACTTCGATCTCTTCGGGAAGGCCTTCGAAAACGCCCGTGCCCTGGTGCCGTACGAGCGATGGCTTGCCGTGCACGGGGTACGGCAGAACGCCGAGTTCGCCGCCAAACGCCTCTACAACGCCTTGTAAACCCAGACAAACGCCGAAGACCGGAATACCGGCGGCGGCGGCGTGTTGCACCAGCGCGGGGACGCCGAAATCGGCTGGACGCCCGGGGCCGGGAGAAATCAGAATCAGGTCGGGATGGACGCTATCGAGCACATCGAAGGATGTTCCGGCGCGATAAGTCACCACTTCGGCTCCGGCTTGCCGGGCGTAATTCGCCAGAGTGTGGATAAAGCAATCGTCGTTATCGACGAGCAGCAGTTTGCGTTTCGTGAGCGGGGCCGCGGTGGTCGGCGCGGCGGCGACTGCTTTCGTTCCCAGCAGGCGGAAGAATCCCGTGGCTTTCAGCCGTGTTTCCGCTTCTTCCGAGGCCGGGTCGGAATCGTAAAGCAGCGTGGCGCCGGCGGGGTACGTGGCATAGCCATCGCGCAGATAAGTGGTGCGGATCAGAATGCCGGTGTTGATATCGCCATTGAGCGAGAGCATGCCAACCGCGCCGCCATACCAGCCGCGCTCGCTCTTTTCCAGCCGCTCGATGGCACTGGCCGCGGCCTTTTTGGGCGCGCCGATCAGCGTGACCGCCCACATGTGGCTGAGAAAAGCATCGAGCGAATCGAAGCCCGGCTCCAGCCTGCCGGTGACGTGATCCACCGTGTGGACCAGGCCCGCGTACGATTCAATCAGGCGGCGCCCGATCACCTGCACGGTGCCGGGGCGGCAGACGCGGCTCTTATCGTTGCGATCCACGTCGGTGCACATGGTCAGCTCGGATTCCTCTTTGGTGGAATTGAGCAGCGCGCGGATATTTTTTTCATCCTGCAGCGGGTCGCCGGTGCGGCGCGCCGTGCCTGCGATGGGGCAGGTTTCCACCAGATCGCCTTCCACGCGCACAAACATTTCGGGAGACGCGCCGATGAGCTGCTCACTGCCGAACTGGATGAGGAATTCGTACGGGCTGGGATTGGCGCGCTGCATCAGCTCAAACAGGTCCGATGCTTTGCCCGAGTAGGGCGTACTGAATGTCTGGCGCAGCACGACTTCGTAGAAATCGCCCTGTCGCATGCCTTCGCGGACGGTTTCGACATTGGCCATGTATTCGGCCGGAGTGTGATCGGAAGTGATAGGTCCGGGTTTGCGTTTCGGCGCGCGGGCAACGGCTTCGCCGGTGCGGGGCAGACCGCGCGTCGAGAGCTCGCCTTCGGGCGTCGCGAGATCGAAATCCCAGGTGAAGCGCTCAATCTGCTCGCGCTTGCGATCCATGTAGATGATGTCGTCGAAAAGGAAAAGCTGCAGGTCTTTGCGGGACTGGCGCGGCAGGCGCAGAGGAATCGGCTCAAACTGAAAGAGCAGATCGTAGCCGAATGCGCCGGCGAAGGCGAGTTTGTCGTCGGCCGCATTGCGAAATTCCAGGGTGAGGGCGCGCAGAATAGAAAACACCGAGGGCTGCTTGCTGCGCTCTTCTTCCGGAAAAAGCGCGGGCATCGGCTTGAGTATGCCGTGGAGCGTGCCGTTTTCTTCGCGAAATTCGGCCCAGTGGGGATGATCGCGTAACACCGCGGCCAGCATGCGGTTGATGGCGATGCCGCGGTCGTTGAGCGGACGGAACGTGACCTCGCGCTGGAAGCTGATTAGTTCGAGCGGCGGCCGCACGGCGACAATATCCCAGCGCGAGTAGCGGCCGGGATATTCGTAGCCGGACGACAGGTAGATGCCGCGATGGCGATCGAGATCGCGCCGAAAACGGCCGAGGCCCCTGGCGAAAGGGAGTTTGGTGGTGACACGCGACACGCGTATGCCGCGCGGCGTCTGATACAGGACTTCCCGCATGATGGTCTGGGGTGTAAATACCAGTATCGCAGTCAGCCCGATTTCGCGCCCGGAAGGAGGGAACGCATGAGTTTGCCGATATCCATGAACTCGCTGTAGCTGAGGGGTTTGTGAAAAAACGCCGTGGCTCCCAGGCGCATCATTCCGTCGCGCTCATGCTGCGAATTGGAGGACGTTGTCACAATGGCGGGAATCCGGGCCAGCCGCCTGCTGGATCGCAGACGCCGCAGCACTTCAGCGCCGCCCCGGAGCGGCAAATTCATGTCGAGCAGACATAAACAGGGGCACGGAGCGGCGTCGTCTTTATCGGCGCGTTCGATGAATGCGATCGCCAGTGCGCCATTTTCCACCACATGCAGTTCCACGGCGAGTTGATGGAGCGAGATAGCTTCTTTCAGCAGAAACACGTCGGCATCGTTGTCTTCCACTACCAAAATGGTGTGCCTTCCCGGTATGTTCGGTTCTGCCACGCAGACACATCCTTCAGGCTGGAACGGTAAAAAAGAAAACAGAGCCCTTCCCGAGTTCCGATTCCACCCAGATACGGCCTCCATAGCGCTCGGCGATGCGCTGGCAGATGGCCAGGCCGATGCCGGTCCCGGGATACCGCTTGTTCGTATGCAGCCGCTTAAAGAGCCCGAAGATCTGCTCCTTATATTCCAGGCCGATTCCGATTCCGTTGTCCCGGACGGAAAACAGCCAGTGACCGTCCTTCCGTTGGGCCGAGACATGGATGCGCGGTGGTTCGTCGCGGCGGTATTTGATCGCGTTGCCAATCAGGTTCTGAAAAATCTGCTGCAGATGGACTTCCCTGACGCGCACCGCCGGAAGCGCGTCATAGGTAATCGAAGCGCCGCTGTGCGCAATGGCTTCGGTGAGGTTCGACAGCGCGGCCAGCAGCGCAGCCCGGGCTTCTCCGGGCTCGGGAGTTTCTTCGGTAATACTGGCTGCCTGTGTATAGGAAAGCAGATCGGAAACCAGCGTCTGCATGCGCACGGCCGCAGCCTTGACGTTGCCAAGAAACTCGACGCCCGATTCGTCCAGCACGCCGCTGTAGCGCATGGAAAGAATGTCGCTGTAGATGGCCACGTTGCGGATCGGTTCCTGCAGATCGTGGCTGGCGGAATACGCGAACTGCTCCAGATCCGCATTCACGCGCGTCAGCGTTTCCTGACGGCGGCGCATTTCATACTGACGCAGACGGGCGCGCAGGGCGGCGCGCATGGAACTGCGAACCGTATCGGGTCGCGCCGGCCGTTCGAGAAACGTCATGTTCCCGAGCACCGCCAGCTCCTGGGCCTTCTTCACAGTGGCGGGATTGGCGCGGCCGCCCGACGTCAGCACCACAAAAGGCAGATCGGACCAGGGCGGCTGCGCAGCCAGAAAACGCGCGATATTCTTCACGCCTTCCTGGGTGAGAGCTTCTTCGGCCACGATGACGCCAGCCGCTCCCTCTTCAAGAAGGTCCACGAGGGTGGTGGCATCCGGACAAATGGCGGCTGCGATTCCGTCTTCGGCAAGCGTGCCTGCAATGAGGCTGGCGTCACGACC
>Ga0302198_10002354_pt1 | contig 19933 bp, 17 predicted proteins | sample II_Bog_N2_2_FD_193521 | JGI IMG/M metagenome (GOLD analysis project Ga0302198, IMG submission 193521) | Peat permafrost microbial communities from Stordalen Mire near Abisko, Sweden - II_Bog_N2_2 | ecosystem: Environmental > Terrestrial > Soil > Wetlands > Peat | place: Sweden: Abisko... | reverse complement strand
CAATCGAGGTGTGAGGCTAGATAACTGTCCTGCCGAACGGGCCCACTGCGCGTGGAGCGGTCACTTCGTGACGCGTATCGCGTTTCGCGCGGATCCTCCCGATGGTCTCACGTGAGAGTGAGTGCCAACCAACGGAGAACGACGCGAAGCAGTGAGGACGTGTGACCCCCTAGCGGACGGGATGTTCAGAGAGGCGGGACTGGCGGCCGTCGGTAGATTTGCGAAAGTAGAGGCCGGCAGTGCAATACTCGGAGTCGGTTTTCAACTTGTGGGTGATGTAAGGCGGTGGCGCGTCGGCCAGATGGCGGCGGTGCAGCCGGACGGCGCCTGTGCAGTCGGCGCAGCGGAACTCGGTGTCGTCGTCGATGAGGGCCTCGGTAACGGACTTGAGTTTCCAGAAGGGTTCGTAGCCGCCACCTAGCTTGACGCGGCGACGCTTGACCTGGCACTCGTAGATTTTTTCGGATTCAGCGGCCATCGTGTACTCCTTTTAAGGTGCGGTTGTTACGCCGAATGAAACGGCGCACGGGAAACTGTTTGGCGAAGAGATCTGAACCGTATGGACAAGGCCGGATTCGTCGGGGTCCTTCGACTGCGGCACTCACGATTGAGGCCGTGAGCACCTTCGCTCAGGATGACGGCGACAGAGGAGAGTGAAAAACGTGCCAGACAACTTCGCCCGGTTGCGGGGCGTGCACCCTTACTCGACGGGGTGGGCGGAAGGTTTCGGTTCGCGGCCGTCTGTCGCTTTCTGAAAGAGCAGGCCGGAGGGGCAGAACTCGGCGTCGGCGGGAAGTTTGTGCTCGACGTAGGGGACGGTCCCGTTCTTGCCGTTGCGGCCGAGGAGTTTGACAGCTCCGGAGCAGTCTTTGCAGCGGAAGTCGGTATCGAGGTCGGCGAGGGCGTCGACGACGCTCTTGACCTTCCAGAAGGGCTCGTACCCTCCGCCGGTCTTGAGACGGCGGCGGCGGACTTCGCACTGGTACATTTTTTCGCGTTCGACTGCCATGGTTATTTACTGTCCTGTTCCGCCGACCGTCATGCGGTCGAGCCTTACGGTGGGCATTCCGACACCTACGGGCACGCTTTGCCCGGCCTTACCGCAGGTGCCAATTCCTTCATCCAGGGCGAGGTCGTTCCCGACCATGGAAACGTACTTCAGAGCTTCTGGGCCGTTGCCGATGAGGGTTGCGCCCTTGACTGGGCGGGTGACTTTGCCGTCTTCGATGAGGTACGCCTCGGAGGCGGAGAAGACGAATTTGCCGTTGGTAATGTCGACCTGGCCGCCGCCGAAGTTGACGGCGTAGAGGCCGCGAGAGACGGACTTGATGATGTCCTCGGGCATGTCTGTGCCGTTGAGCATGTAGGTGTTGGTCATGCGCGGCATGGGAATGTGGTGGTAGCTCTCGCGGCGACCGGAGCCAGTATTGGGCATGCCCATCAGACGGGATGAGAGTTTATCGGACAAGTAACCCTTTAGGATGCCGTTCTCGATGAGGACGTTCTCCTGGGTGGGATTCCCTTCGTCATCCAGGTTGATCGACCCACGGCGGTTGGGCATCCTGCCGTTGTCGACGACGGTGACTTTTTCGCTGGCGACTTTCTGGCCGATAAGGCCGGCGAAGGCGGAGGTTTTCTTACGGTTGAAGTCGGCTTCGAGGCCGTGGCCTACCGCTTCGTGGAGCAGGACGCCGGGCCATCCGGGGCCGAGGACGACGGGCATCTCTCCGGCGGGTGCGGCAATGGCGTCGAGCTGGAGGATGGCGCCGCGTGCGGCCTCGCAGGCGTAGTGCTCGGGCGAGTGAGGTCCTTCGAAAAAGTCGAGGGTAACGCGACCGCCGCCACCGCTGGTGCCGCGCGCGGTGCTGCCTGCGCCGTTGTTGCCGGCGGCGTCCTTGGCGATGACGAAGAGGTTGAGGCGCGCGAGCGGCTGGGTGTCGGAGGCGAAGGTACCGTCGGATGCGGCAATGAGGATGCGGCGGAGCTCGTCGTTGAAGCCGGCTCGGACCTGTGTGATTCGGGGATCGTAGGCGCGGGCAGCCTGGTCGGCACGCTGGATGAGTTGGAGCTTGGCGGCGATTTCTGCATCGGCGGTAGCGCCGGCGATGGGATAGAGCGTAGGCTCGTCTGAAGTGTGGCGGAAGCCGGATATTTGCTCTTTGGCCGGGCCGCTCGCGATCAGGGCTGCGGTGCGGGCAGCGCGGAGCAGGCGCTCGGAGGAGAGGTCGTCAGTGTAGGCGTAGCCGGTGCGCTCGCCGGAGAGGACACGGATGCCGCAGCCGACGCTGATGCCCTGCGAGGCGGATTTGACAAGGGATTCGTCGATGCCGAGGGAGGTAGAGGTAACCGACTCAAAGTAAAGGTCGGCATAGTCGCCTCCGGCGGAGAGCGCTTCGCCCAGACAACGCTCCATAAGGCGCTCGGAAAGTCCGAGTTTCTCTATGAAATATCGCTTGTGATCGGATGTGGAGGAGGCCTGTGGAAAGGTCACAATCTCTATTCTAGGCTCGGAAATGGTTCAGGGCAAATAAATTACGAAAGAAGGCAGACAGACGTGGTAAAGTTGCAGGTTTTGCTTTTGAATTTTAATGCGCCGGAGGGAGTGTGGCGGGGGTGTCGGCCCAGTAGCCGTTGCGCGCGGAGACGTGCAGGTTGGTGTAATTCGGTAGCTGCAGGGTGATGAGATGGAAGCCGGGGTGGGGCGACTGGGGCTGGAAGCTGAGGATGTAGCGGTTGGGGATGTGGTTTGAGATGGTTTGCAGGCTGGCTTCGAGGCTCCTGGCGTCGTTGAACTGGAAGTATTCGCCGCCGGTGAGGTGGGCGACGGTTTCTGGGATGTTGCGCCGGAGGTCTTCGGTTGCGGCGATGGCTCCGACTTTGGCGAGGGCCAGCGGTGGCAACAACTGGCCGAGGCAGTCGTAGGCGCGGATTAGCGGGTTCTTCGCAACTACAACGGTCGGATCGGACGTGCTCATGCAGCCGTGGGCGGGACCGGGGATAGGGTTCTCCAGGCCAATCTGCAGGGTCAGCACGTCCAGAATCAAGCCCTTGAGTCCGGGCGGCGTGCAAGGCGGCGGTGGCGGCGCAAGCTTGTCCCGGTTCGGAGGAAGCTGTGGTTCGGTGGGGCAAGGAACCAGTTTGGTGGGGAGTTCGCGGTGGGCGTACTCCGACGCGTTGGTGTTGCCGGTTGAATAGGCGAGGCTGTAGATCGTTGTGTTGGTGTCGCTGACGGCACGAAGTGCGTCGTCGAGCTTGAGCTTGCTGCCGCGGTCGTTGGTCTCGCTGAGTAGAAGGATGGCGCGGCGATATTGCGGCGGCTGCTTGCGGAGGAGGTCGAGCGAGAAGCCGAGTGCATCGAGAATGGCGGCTCCGCCGTCTCCGTCAATATTGGTGCTGAGGTCATGGATGCTGTCGGCTACGGTGTCCATGCTGGAGGTGAAGGGTTGGAGCAACTCGGGGCCGCTGTCGAAGCCGACTACGGCTATGCGGTGCGGGACGTTCCCAGTCAGCGCTTCAATCATGGTAGGGAGTGTGCTGAATCTATCTGGCGGAGGGCCAAACGTGCTTGGATGCCAACCAGACTCCCGGTTGGCAGCGCCGGCTTCGATGAGGACGACGAGGGCAAGAGGTTCGCCGCCGGTGTCTTCTTCCAGGTCAAGCACCTGCGGGATGCCGTCGTCCGTGAGGGCGAAGTCGTTGGCATTGAGGGAGAAGACGAGTTCGCCGGCTTTGTCGCGGACGAGCGCAGGAACGAGAACCAGGGTAGAGTTTGCGTCAAGCGTCGTGGTGGGTGAGGGGGATGTCTGCGCGGAAGCAAGCGGCGCGCGCAACAGTAAGGCGATGCTTACGAGCGTGAGTGCGCGCCGGGCGTTCATTGGAGGGCTCCGTCCGGTTGTTGGGCTGGCTGGGTTGGAGTGGTGTCGGCCCAGTAGCTGCTGCGTGCGGTGACTTCGAGGCCGGCGTATTTGGGGACGCGGAGCGAGATGGCGTGCAGGCCGGGGTGGGGCGACTGGGGCTGGAAGCTGAGGATGTAGCGGTTGGGGATGTGGTTGGTAATGGCCTGGAGGTCGCGTTCGAGGGACTTCTCGCTGCCGGGCTTGAAATACTCGCCGCCGGTGAGGTGGGCGACGGTCTCAGGGATGTTCTTCTGCAGGCCGTCCCTGGCGGCAATATAGGCGGCTTCGGCGACCGCGATTGGAGGGAGAAGCAGCCCTATACAGTTAACATCTTGGGCGGCCACGCTCTTGCTGAGGTTGACCTGGGGGTCGTTGGGGTCGCGGCTGAAGCAGCCGTGAGTTGGGCCGGGGTTGGGGTTTTCGTAGCGCAGGAGTTCTCCGTCCTCCGGCTCGACCTTCTTCGTCGGAAGCTGCTGGTCCTGGTCGTCGCCGGGGGAGAAACTGAAGCTGTAGACGGCGGTGTTGGTGTCGCTGATGGTGCGCAGGGCGTCTTCGAGCTTGGTGTGGCTGCCGCGGTCGTGGACCTCGCTGAGCAGCAGGATAGCGCGGCGGTACTCGGGCGGCTGCTGGCGCAGGAGATCGAGCGAGAAGGCGAGGCCATCGAGGATGGCCGCGCCGCCGTCGCCGTCGATCTTGCTGTCGAGGTCATAGATCGCGTCGGAGGCGGCATCCATGTTGGTGGTGAAATTGTGGAGCAGTTCGGGGCCGCTGTCGAAGCCCACGACGGCGATCCTGTGGGGGACGTGCCCAGCCATGGCTTCGATCATGGTGGGCACGGTTAGGAACGGGTCATTGTGGTGGGAGCCGCGCAGCTTCGGATACCAGGCCGCTGACTTCGACGCGGCGCCAGTCTCGATGAGAACGACCAGGGCGAGCGGTTCGTTGCCCGTGTCCTGTTCGAGGATGAGCTTTTGCGGGATGCCGTCGTCAGTGAGGGTGAAGTCGCTGGCCTTGAGAGTGAAGACGGTCTGGCCGGAATGATTGCGAACGAGCGTGGGAACGAGGACGAGGTTCGATTGGCTGTTGAGCGTGGGAGTGGGCGAGGCAGGAGAGGCTGATTTCTGCGCACGGGCACACGGTATCGGCAGTGCGAGAACGGCGCAGGCGAACGCGAGTGCGCTGCGGGGTCTCATTGCGGAGTTTTCCCGGGTTGATTGGCAGGTGGAGCGGTGGTGTCGGCCCAGTAACCGTTGCGGGCGGAGATTTCCAGGCCCACGTAGCCGGGGGCTTTGAGTTCGATCAGGTGAAAACCGGGGTGGGGTGATTGCGGCTGGAAGCTGAGGACGTAGCGGTTGGGGATGTGGTTGGAGATGGTGTGCAGGTCGCGCTCGAGGTTCTTCTCGCTGCCGTATTTGAAGTACTCGCCGCCGGTAAGTTTGGCGACAGTTTCTGGGATGTTCTTGCGCAGCTCTTCGCGGATGGCGATGAAGGCAGCCCTAGCGAGCGCGAGCGGCGGGGCAAGCAGTTCGAGGCAGCCATAGGCCTGTTCGGCCGCGTTCTTGCTGAGGTCGACGTTGGGGTCGCTGGGATCGCGACTCATGCAGCCGTGAGCCGGGCCGGGAGTTGAGTCGCCGAGGGCTTTGACGGAATTGTGCCCCAGGTCGGCGGCGACCGAGGAGAAGCCGATGCTGTAGATGGCAGTATTGGTGTCGCTGATGGCGTGCAGAGCTTCGTCGAGGGAGAGCTTGCTGCCGCGGTCGTTCGTCTCGCTGATGAGCAGGATGGCGCGCCGGTATTCAAGGGGCTGCTTTCGAAGCAGGTCGATGGAGAAGCCGATGGAGTCGAGTGTGGCTGCGCCGGCGTCGCCGTTGTCGTCCTTGATGAGGGCGGCGATGCCATTCGCGGCCTGATCGGCGCTGGGGGTGAAGTCGGTGACCAGTACGGGCGAGCTGTCGTACCCGACCACCGCGATCTTGTGGGGCACGCCTCCGACGATGGAGTCCAGCATGGTTGCGATGGCGGTGTCTTTGAAGAGCTGCGCGGCGCCGGCGCCTCCGCCTTCGATGTCGACGACCAGGGCGAGGGGCTCGCCGCCGGTGTCTTCTTCGAGATGGAGTTTTTGTGGGATGCCGTCGTCGGTGAGGACGAAGTCGTCGGCTTTGAGAGTGAAGACGAGTTGCCCGGACTTCTTCTCGCGGACGAGGGCGGGAACCAGGACCAGGGTGGACTGGCTGCTGATGGTGGGGGTCGGCTCGGAGGCGGGCGACGGCGCTTGCGCGAACGCGACGGGAGCGCTTACGAATGCGAGCGCGAGTGCGACGGTCAGCCTCAAGGTCGGAGCCCTCGTGTTTAGTCTACCGGCTTTCGGAGCCAGAACGATGGTCCTGCCGGACGGGCGCCCTAGGCGGGCCGCGGTCACTTCGTGACTTGTATTGAGCTTTGCGTTGGTGCTCCCGATGGTCGCAAGCTAGATTCTGTGCCGACCAACGGGAGGACTGCGCGAAGCAGAAAAAAAGCGTGCAAACGCCCGCCCCACGCGCAGTGTAACCCGGTCGTTTCTTAACGGGGGGTGATGGTGGCGTCGATGTCGAGGAGGACTTCCTTGTCGGTGCGGAAGACGAAGGTGCTTGGGTCCTTGAGGCCCCACGCGACGAAGGGCACAGTGAAGTGGGTGGCGAGCGCCACGGCAGAGGCCTGAGGGTGCAGGTTGACGGTGATCTGGAGGGGATGGTCCTGGCCGTGGAGGTTAAGGATGCCGTGGACAGTGACGGGGCCGGAGGCAGCGAGATCGATGGGGCCGTCGACGTGGGTGGGGCGGAAGATGATGGTGGGGTATTGCGCGCTTTCGAGAATGGCGGCGTGCATGCGTTTGTCGCGGGAGGGGTCGCCGCTCTCGCCGCTCGTCGCATCGACGACGATGAGCCCGGAGGCATCGCCGGTAGCGGGATCGATTTTGAACGCGCCGCTCTTGAGCTTGAAAGTGCCGTGGACGGTGTGGAGGGTAGTGTTGAGCGTCCAGTGGATTGCGGTGGTGGCAGGGTCGAGGGTGACGGCTAACAGCGTCTGGGACTTTTGCGCGATGGCGGTTGGGCCGAGCGCAAGCAGGAGCGTGCAACACAGGGCAGTGAGGTAACCCGGCCCGCAGCGGGCACGGGGATTGGGGCAAGAATTCATGCGGGTGCGCCCTTCGTGAGCAGGCTCCAGCCGAAGCGCGGGCCGCGGCGAAGGAGAACGGAGGCGAGGTTCTTTTCGCCCATGTGGGCGTGCAGCAAGTCTTCGAAGAAGATGGGCGTGGAGGCAAGGGCGCGGATGGCGCGGACTTGCAGGGCGGGCCAGCGATCGAGCGTGAGCATCAGTTCGCCCATGGCAAGCGGCAGCTTGCCGATCTGCCGGTGCGCGCGGCGGTAGGGCTCGAGCGAGCCGGAGTGAATGGAGTCGGCGAGCGCGAGGGCCTGGCGGAAAGAGATGGCGAGGCCTTCGCCGGTGATGGCATCGGCAGAGCCGGAGGCGTCCCCAAGCAGGGCCACATAGCCGGTGGCTACGCTGCGCAGCTTGCAGCTTGCGGTGACAGCGCCGCGCTGTTGCGAGACGATCTCGATGCCGGCGAAGCGGGCTGCTACCTCGGGGAAGGCTGCCAGAAGGTTAGCGCGGGCGTCTTTGGAGATGCGATGCGGGTCGCGCGTGATGTAGACGACGCAGACGCAGTCGGGCGCGACGGGCGTGATGTAGAGTTGGCCGCCGCGGGCCCAGTGGACTTCTACGAATTCGCTGCCGGGAGCGACGCGATAGTGGGTGCGGAAGCCGAAGCGGACCGAACGCATGCGGGCGCGGTCGAGGCCGGCCCAGCGGCGGACGGTAGAGGACTGGCCGTCAGCTCCAATGAGCCAGCGAAAACGTATGGGCTGGCCGTTGACGAGGGCGGAGCGGTAAGTCCCAGAGGGCGAGATGATTGGCTCGGATGCAGCATCCGGGAGTTGAACGCGGCTGTTCCAGAGAATGAGGGCGCCGGCCTGTTGCGCGCGGGCAGTGAGCAGTGCGTGGAGATGGGGACGGCGGACGCCGATACCGGTGCCGCGAGGAAAGTGGGCGTCGACGTGGTCGACTGAGTTTGCAAAACGGATGCCGTGGAATGGGTGCCCATCGGCGTCGGTGAGCGAGATGCCGAGTTGAGCAAGCGTCTCGCGAGAATCCGGCATGAGACCTTCGCCGCACGCCTTGTCGATGAACGCAGACCGGGCTTCGACGACAGTGCAATCGATTCCCCGCTGGCGGAGCGCGATGGCGGCAGCTAGACCCGCGGGACCACCGCCGACGATCAGGACTTCCGTTGCCGCAGAGTCCGCGATGTCTTTGTTCAGCATTCGGGCAACTGACCTCGATGTACAGAACAACGATGGCACAGTTGTTGGACGAAGGGCCAGCCGTTTCGATTTTAGAAACTAAACGAAGTGTCCTGCCGGACGGGCACCCTGCGCGGGCCGCGGTCAGTTCGTGACTTCTCGTAGGCTCCGCGTTGGCACTCCCGATGGTCGCAAACAATATCTCGTGTCGACCATCGGGAGGGCCGCGCGAAGCAGTAAGAGGACGTGTGAACGGCCGCCGCCCGCGCAGGGCGCCCGTCTGGCAGGACCGTATTGGAAAGGGTCACCGGCCGTGGGACGGGTCGGGTGAGGCGGAGACGCTGAGGTCGAGTTGAAAGTGGGCAATGCCGGGAGCGTAGCAGTTACCATCACTGTTGTAGGTGGCGCCACAGGATTGCGTGATGTTCTTGCGGCGCGGGGACTGCGAGTACTGCCAGGCATCCGCATTGAGAATTCCGCTGAGGTCGGGCGAGGATGGCTGGGACTGGACGACGCAGCCGGGCGCGGGGGGACAAGCGTCCTGCGCGACCCAGAAGGCGATGGGGTGGAGGTGTCCAGCTTCGACGCGCTGGCGAATATCCTGAATTGTTGTTATGGTTTGCGGCCGGCCAGCCGGGCCTTTGCCGTCGGGCACGGGCTGACCGCTGGCGTACACGCCGGGGCGGTAGGCGGAGCCGGCGACGGCCTCAGTCCAGGCGAGCAGGTAGTCGACCTGCTCGGGGAGCATGCGGCCGCCTTCTTCCTGGTCGAGAAAGAGGATGGTGCGTGGCGGGAAGCCCTCGCGGTGTGCGGCGGCTGCGGCAGCGACCGCGTCCTCGCGGCCGAGCGCCGCGGGCGACTTGCTGGACTTCTGTGCGCGGAGGATTTCCTTGTCGAGGCGGCCGTTGGCTACAACGAGGAAGCCGAAGCCGTTGCGTAGGAGGACGTCGCGCTTGCCGACCCAGGGATTCGAGTTCGCGCCGGGCGGGTTGGTGAGCCAGTATCCGGCGAAGGCGAACTGCTTGCGCAGGGCTGGGAGTTGGGCGTCTCCGGGATAGTCGTTCGCGTCGAAGCCGACGTAGTTCTGGCTAGCGGGCGGGGCGGACTGCTGCGCGCAGGCGAAAGCGGCGAGGGTAAGCACGGGGATGGCGAGAGACCAGAGGCGCATGGGGGATTGGATGCCTACAGAAGCGATTATAAAGATTGGGAGAGCTATGCTACCTTGCTTGCCAGAGCCATAAGTGTAGAGGAGAACGGGATGGGCGAAACGATGGAGATGGAAGCTGTCGATCCAAAGTATCCGGTGGGCAAGTTCAAGCGACCGGAGACAGTGGATCCGCACCAGACGATGGCAGCGATTGCGGCGCTCGCGGAGTTGCCCGGGAAGCTGCGCGAAGCGGTGGAAGGGCTGGACCGAGCGCAGTTGGATACGCCCTACCGCGAAGGCGGGTGGACGGTGCGGCAGTTGGTACACCACGTTGCGGACAGCCATATGAATGCGTTTCTGCGGGTGCGGCTGGCGTTGACCGAGGACTGGCCGACGATCACACCGTATGACGAGAAGGCATGGGCAATGCTGCATGACTCGGCGGCGCCGGTAGAGTGGTCGGTCGGACTGCTGGAGAACTTGCACGCGCGTTGGGTGATGTTGCTGGAGTCGCTGACCGAGGACCAATGGGCACGCGGCATGAAGCATCCGGTGAACGGACCGATGACGCTGGAGATGGCGACGCTTTTGTATGCGTGGCACTCGCGCCACCACGTCGCGCATATTACGCGACTGCGGGAGAAGGAAGGCTGGTAGGGTTCTGCTGTTCACAAGCGTGCCTTGACATTGCCCACAATGACTATGGGTTGGCGTCGAAGGAGCGCAAGAGTTCTTTCTCCAACAGGTCCAGGACGGAGTCCATGCGATCCAGGCCCCACGGCATGGTGAGGCGCCAGGCCTGCGTGTGCTGCAAGACGCAGGCGCACAGCTTGAAGAGGGTGGACTGTCCGCCGGCAAGCGAGGGGACGTAGCCGACGTAGGTCATTTCCATGAGGCCAGCGATTGCATCCAGCAGCGGGACTCGCTGCAAGGTTGGCTGCGCCCGTGCGTCCGAATCTCTGGCCAGAAAGATAACGTGGGCGAGGCGGGGGCGTTCCGGTCCGATAGCTTCGACCGAATTGGGGAGGAATAGCCGGAACTTGTCGTCGGTGGAGAAGACACGGTTCTGCTCGACGGGCGTCTCGCCGAGATGTTGCAGGCTCTGGTTCCAGAGCTTCAACCAGCCGGCCACGGGAATGACGCGCATGGCATCGGGGCCGGGCTGCACCAGGCAGATATCGTCTGAGACGATGCGGTGTCCGCGGCGCTGGAGGCAGGCAGCCAGGGTCGACTTGCCGGCGCCGGAGTCGCCGAGAAACGCGCTGACTTCGCCGCCGCGCTCAACCGCACTGGCGTGCAAGGGGAGCAGGCCGCTTTGATGGCAGAGGACGCCGAAGACGGATCCCAACAGATAGGTGGAGACATTGGCGGGTGGGGCGCCGGGCACGATATCGAGGCGCACGTCGTTGCCGTTGCGGACATAGTACCGCGCCGTATCGGGGATATTGAGGAGATACTCCGCGGGTGCGACCTGGCAGTATTCGTCGACTGTTGTGGCGCGGGGAATCGTGTGAGGAACGTCTCCCAAGCGGATGGAGACTCTGATTTCGCCCGAGCCGGTCGAGGCATGGAGTTCGAGGATATCGATCTCAGACTCGAAACGAAAAGGTCCGAGATAAAAAACATACGGGCCGGCTGGGGATTGGGCTGTGTGGTCGTCGATCGACACGGGTTGCGTTTCCTTACTGCATGCTACCCCAACTCGACAGCGTGGGGCGGGCTCACCTTGCGGGAGCATCTTTTCAGCGTCGCCGGGGCGCCAAGTGTGGTTCAATGGTGGGCGATGACCGATGGCATGCTGCGGTCATCAGCGGGACTTCGGGGCTAAGCCGAGCCGACATTTGCCCGAGCGTGCCGATGCGGGATCTGGTTCTACGTATGCGATTTGTCCCAAACCCGCCGATTCTGCTATTCCGGCGGCTGGTCCGTTCCATCGACAAGAATGGCCTGCGCGGCGCTGTGGGGCGGTCGTACGAGCGGCTGGCTCACTCCCTCGCCACCCATGGGGTGCGCGGCACGCTGGATCGCGCTTTCGTCAAGGCTCCCGTGCCCGCCGTGTCCTCTGAGCCAGCGAAGCCGAGACTACCCGATCCCTTCGACGTGGCCCACGGAATCGACACCAGCGGCTACATCTCCGGCGCCGAGATGCAGAGCGTTTCCATGTCCGCCCTGTATACCACCGCGTATGTCGGCTTTCCCTCGTCCGTCCTTACCCAGGCCATCGCGGACGTGCCTGTTTCGCCGGAGACGTTCACCTTCGTCGATCTGGGGTGCGGCAAGGGACGAGCGCTGTTGGTTGCGGCAGCTTTCCCTTTCCCACGCTTGCTGGGCGTGGAGCTGGTGCCCGATCTCTGCCATATCGCGCGTGCCAACATTGCCACCAATCCGGATTGGGTCAGCCGCGTCACGGTGCTCAACGAAGATGCCACGACCTTCAGCTATCCCGACGGTCCGTTGCTGGTCTACCTTTTTCACCCCTTCCTTGCACCGGTACTGCGTCGAGTGCTCGCCAACCTCGAGCGCCAGTTGCGCCGTTCGCCGCGGGAGACCTATGTCCTCTACGCGCGCAATCCGCACTATGACGAAGTCTTACGGCGGTTTCCTTTTCTGCATGAGATATCGGAGACGAGCTATCTGCTCTCGCCGGAGGACGTAGCGGCGGACTACTTTGACATGACCGAGGAGAGCGTTACGCTCTACTCTGTCGACCTCTGCCGCTGAGAGTCGCGGAGACCCCGGCGCTTATGCTGGGCGCTTCAACCCAGCGCGCTCCAGTAAACTTAGGCAAGCTGGTCGGAAGATGGCAATTTTCGGGGTCGGTTCGCGTGAACGCATTGAGAAGACAGATCGAGAAGATGGGAACCTCTTCCAATGGTCTTCTGCGGGCCGGCTATCGGGGAATCAAGGCGCTGGGAGTGATGCGGCGCTTTGTCGTGAGCCCTCGGAATCGATCCCAAACTCTGACCGGACTGAACTATAGAGACCAGCATCTTCAACTTGACACCTATTCGTGCGACGACCGCTATCCGGAGCTGTTTGATCACTGCCGGCAGTACTTTGCGGACTGCCCCCGTCCCAGGATTCTGTCGTTCGGCTGCTCTACCGGGGAAGAGGTTTTTACGTTGGCGAGGTATCTTCCGCGGGCGGAAATTTTGGGCGTCGATCTCAACCCCTGGTGTCTGAAGCAGTGCGAGAAGAAAACCCGCAGCAGTCAATTGAGCTTCGTTCACAGCTTGTCGCCGGAATTCGCCGACGCTAAAGATTTTGATGCCATCTTCTGTATGGCGGTGTTTCAACGGACCGAGCACAGGACCGATTACGCCCTGCCGGATGACACGGGATTCACCTTCGAACGATTCGAAGCCGAAGTGGCGATGCTCGACCGGAAGTTGAAACCCGGCGGCCTCATTTTTCTAGATGAATACGACTTCACCTTCGAAAATACGGAGTCCGCGGCGCGGTACAAGCCTGGGGAGTTCGACGGTAACCGCCAGTTGCGGCAACGGCCGTTGTTTGATCGCGAGAATCGCCTGGTCAGCACGGAACATGTTGCGGTCCGCTGCTTCATCAAGCAGAGCGAGTAGCGATGCCCGCGTCAAGTGCTAGACTTCTCTGCGAATGATGCCGACCAGAGTTCGACCCGGCAAAGCCTCCGCGGAATCCGAACAGACGCCCCAACAGATCGCCGCAGCGCTGGAGGAGTTCCTCGCCGAACACCAGAAAGCGGTGGTGCTGGAGGACGGCAAAGTGCTGTTCGACATGCGCGCGGCGAAGTACTCCCTGATAACCGAGCATGGACGATGCGCGCTGCAACTGTGGAGCGAGGAGCGGAACATCGTTCGCCGGGTGAGCAGAACGGCCGAACGCACGGGCATGCTACGGCTGACCACGCACCGGTTTGGACAGACGCGGCCGGGATCGCTGGAGTTGCTGGTGGACCAGGACCGGCGGACGCCGTCGACGCGCGAGGCCACACGAGTGCAGTATCTGCGCACACTGGAGAGGGGGATGCTGCGCGGCCGAAGTTTGCGCGGGGAAGACAGCGATTGGGGCGATTGGAAGCCGGATGGCTTCCGCACAGCGATGGACCTGGAAAAGAGCTTTGGCCCGGCATACGCGCGCGGGTCGCTGGTGCAGGGGGAACAGGCGTGGGCGGTGATCGGAGTGAACTCCGCAGAGACGCAGACTACGGTGGATGGGATACTGACGCTGGGCGTGCTGTGGCTGGCGCACTGCCGCGAGCATTCGGGCGGACGGCGGCTGTATCGCGGGCTGCGGCTGATTCTGCCGCGCGGGATGGCGACGCTGACGGCTTCGCGGCTGACGTGGATGAACGCCGATGCAGCACAGTGGGAGCTATGGGAGTTCGACGAGCAGACCGAAGAAATGGAGCAGCGCGATGCAGCCGACCACGGCAACGTGTCGACGCGCCTGGTTCAGGCCCCGAATGAGCCAGCGACGCGGGAGCGGTTTGCAGAGGCCACGGAGCGGGTGCTGGCCTTGGTTCCCGAGGAGATGCGCGCGGTAGTGGAGCGGCGGGTACGCAGTGGGTCGGAGCTGGCGTTTCTGCTGCATGGGCTAGAGTTTGCGCGGGTGCGGATGGGCTATGCTGGCGCGAGCTTCAATCGCGTACAGGAAGTTACGTTTGGCGCGGGGGCAAATGAGACTCCGCTGACCGAGGAGAATGCGGGCGAACTGCGCGGGCTGGTGGCGCGGCTGTTTGCCAGGCGGGCTGCGGGCGCGCGGCGGGCCACGCCAGATGCGCGCGATCCACTGTACCGCATGCAGCCCGAGCGCTGGCTGGAGAGCGTGCTGCGGCGGGATGTAACGGCGATCGACGAACGGCTGGATGCGGCGCATGTCTATACCCAGGTGCCGGCGTTTGCAGCTGCGGATCGCGGGATGCTGGATCTGCTGTCGGTGGACAAGGACGGGCGGCTGGCGGTGATCGAGCTGAAGGCCGACGACGATCTGCACCTGGCGCTGCAGGGGCTCGATTACTGGGTGCGGGTGAGGTGGCATCATCAGCAGAACCCCGACCGGATGAGCGGGCTCGGCGAGTTCCAGCGGCATGGGTACTTCGGCGGCGTGCGGCTGGCAGAGGGCGCGCCGCGACTTTACCTGGTGGCGCCGGCGCTGCGGGTGCATCCGGCGACAGAAGTGGTGCTGCGATACCTATCGCCGCGTGTGGAGTGGGAGTTGGTGGCTCTGGGCGAGCGGTGGCGCGAACAGGTGAAGGTGGTGTGGCGGAAGCGAAGCAGGGACGCGGCGAGAATCTGAGCGAATGAGCTTGCCGGCAGGTTAGGATAACGGACATGCGGGGCTATTGGAAGGCGGGGAAGTTTCATCCTCATGAACCGGCGCGTGCGGAGGCGCTAGCGGGCGTGGCGCTGGCTTCGTTTGGCGCGCGTGCTGGGGCGTTTGCGATCGACTTCTTCCTGGTGGTTGTGGCGTATTCTCCGCTTTATATCGGGTTCGAATACCTGCTTCAACGCTGGCGTGGGGTGCAGGACATCAAGATCCACCTTGAGTTTGGATTTCATGACATTGGCAGCCTGGTGGCGCTGGTGGTGTACTTCGGCCTGTTGGCGTTCGGGTGGAACGGGCAGACGATTGGCAAACGGCTGCTGAAGATCCGGGCGGTTTCATTGATTGGCGATCGGATCACATTGTGGCAGTCGGTAGAGCGCGCGCTGGGTTATGGAGCGTCTGCACTTGAAGGCGGCTTCGGATTTGTGCAGTACTTCCTCCACGGCAACCATTGCTGCGTGCATGACCGGATCGCCGAGACGATTGTGGTGAAGGAGCCGCGCAAGGTCAAAGTGGACGCAACAGCGGAACAGAACGAGAGTGCGCAACGAGATACCGAGGAAACGAATGTTGAAGTGTAGTGCGTGGTTTGTGTTGTTGATTGCCTTTGGGGTATTGCCCGCAGATGCGGCGCGGACCAGGACGAATGTGGATCGCGGCTGGAAGTTCCTGCTCGGCGACGAACCAAAGGCTAGGGATCCTGGGTTCGACGACGGCCACTGGCAGTATGTGAACCTGCCGCACTCGTTCAGCGAGCCTTACTTCCGGTCGCCCGATTTCTATGTGGGGTATGGATGGTATCGCAGGCATGTGCGGGTGGATGCGCCGACGCTGAAGGGGCAGGAGTTTCTGGAGTTCGAAGGCGCGTTCCAGGATGCCGAGGTCTTCGTCAACGGGAAGAAGGCGGGCGAACACCTGGGCGGGTATACCGGTTTCTCAATGAACATCACGGACGATCTGCACGCGGGCGACAACGTGATTGCGGTCCGAGTCAACAATCTTTGGAATGGACAGCTCAATCCGCGCTCGGGCGAGCATGTGTTCAGCGGCGGGATCTATCGCGATGTGTACCTGGTGGCGACGTCGGACGTGCATGTGACCTGGTACGGAACGTTTGTGACGACGCCGAAGGTGTCGGACGACGCGGCGACGGTGGATGTGAAGACCGAGGTACGTAATGCGCTGAGCACGCAGGCCACAGCGGTACTGAAGACGGCAATCCTCGATCCGGAGGGCAAGCAGGTGGCGGAGTACTCGTCAGAGCTGAAGATCGATGCGGGCGCGGTGGTGAACGTGGCGCAGGGTGGTGAGTTGCGTGGGCCGAAGCTGTGGTCTCCGGAGACGCCGAAGCTGTATACAGCTGTCAGTCGCGTGGTGGTGAAGGGGGTAGTGGTGGATACGTTTCGCACGCGCTTTGGGATTCGCTGGTTTACTTGGACGGCGGACGACGGGCTGACGCTGAACGGAAAGCATCGCTATTTCCATGGTGCGGATGTACACCAGGATCACGCCGGCTGGGGCGATGCGGTGACGAACGCTGGAGCACGGCGCGATGTGGCGATGGTAAAGCAAGCGGGCTTCGACTTTATTCGCGGATCGCACTATCCGCACAAGCCTGCGTTTGCAGACGCTTGCGATGAGTTGGGCGTGCTGTTCTGGTCGGAGAACGACTTCTGGGGGATCGGCGGCTACAAGGGCGACGGCTACTTCAATGCAAGTTCGTATCCGACGATCGAGGCGGATCAGGCGCCGTTCGAGGCACACGTATTGCAAAGCCTGCGCGAGATGATTCGCATCAATCGCAATCATCCATCGATCATTGTGTGGAGCATGTCGAACGAACCGTATTTCTCGCCACCGGCGGTGATGCCAAAGGTGCGCGCGCTGCTGGCGGAGGAGGTTGCGGAGAGCCACGAGTTGGACTCAACACGGCCGGCTGCGATTGGGGGAGCACAGCGCGGCGGGATCGACCTGATCGGCGATGTGGCCGGCTACAACGGCGATGGGGCGCGGTTGTTTCTGCATCCCAAGGTGGCAAGCGCGGTGACGGAGTACGGGTCGGCGAAGGAGAACCGGCCGGGCACGTATGATCCGCATCTGCGCGATCTTGCAGGACAGCCGGAGTATCCCTGGCGCGGTGGGCAGGCGATCTGGAGCATGTTTGACCACGGCTCGGTCGCCGGAGCAGAGGGGACGACGGGGATTGTCGATTACTTCCGTCTACCCAAGCGAGGGTGGTACTGGTACCGCAATGCGCTGGCCGGTTTGCCTCCGCCGGAGTGGCCGAAGGAAGGCACGGCTGCGGATCTAAAGCTGACCTCGAGCAGCGCTGTGATTGAGTACGCGGATGGGACCAATGATGTGCAGGTGACGGTGACCGTGGTGGATGCGGCGGACAAGCAGATCAGCAACGCGCCGGATGTAACGCTGAACGTTGTGAGCGGGCCGGGCGGATTTCCGACTGGCAAGTCGATCACGTTCAAGAACGGCACGGACATTCCGATTCTGGATGGGCAGGCAGCGATCGAGTTCCGCTCGTACTACGCGGGGACATCGGTGATCCGAGCGACCTCGCCGGGACTTCCGGAGGCGCGGCTGACGATTGTGTCGAAGGGCGCACCATTGTATGTGGAGGGCAAGTCGCCGCAGTTTGCGCCGGCACCATATGTGCGGTTCATCGGGGTGACGCAGCGGACGGCGCAGGAGGTTGCGAACGTCGCGCTGGACCGGCCAACAAACGCAAGCAGCATGGCTGCGGGCCATGAGTCGAAGCTGGCGACCGACGGAGACAACGCGACGTATTGGGCGCCCACGCCCGATGCGGCTACTGCACAGTGGTGGGAGAGCGATCTGGAGGGCATATATGACGTGAGCGCGGTGACTGTGCGCTTCGCGGGGACAGGAGCGTTTGTCTTCGAGATTCAGACCTCGACCGACGACCGAATGACGTGGAAGACGGTGCTGAATGACACGGCTGAAGCTACGGGCAGACCAGTGGTGATCGCGCTTCCGGCGGAAACGCGGACGAGTGGGCTGCGCATCCTACTGGATCAAGCGCCTCCGGGCGGAGGGTTGGCGGAGGTTGCCGTGCGCGGTGCGAGAGCGAGGTAGGTGAGCGGCCTCATTTGACTCAGTCGCAGCCAGCACCGAGGACTTCGAAACTCAAGGAAGCATCGGCCGGGACGTGCCTGATTGCTGCTGGATCACTCATGTATACTCCACTCAATCTCAGGACGAGGCTCTGTTACTGCCATGTTGATTCACGTCTGTGCCGTCAACGGCGCAAAGAAGAGTCTGCTGCACATTCAGGATGTCATTGAGGTCTATAAAGCCTGCGACGTGAAGCAGCACAAGCTGACGGACGATCCGGAGGCGGCGGAGCTGATCGTGTTGGTGGGTGATGTGGCTTCGCTGCGTGAGGCGCGCGCCAGCCGGCTCCTGCGCCAGTACCCTGACAAGGCGATGGTCTACTCCGAGATCGACGCCGTGATTCCCCTCGGCTCCGGGCTCTATGGCAGCGCGGGCAAAGCGCGCTTCTTCGATCTGCGCCGCACCCGATCATTCGTCTATCTTTCGAGCTACGGCACAGCGCGTAACCCGCGCGTGGAGCTGCTGCCGGATACACCGAAGACACTGCTCTTCAGCTTCCGCGGCAAGCGCAATTGTCGTGTGCGCAGCCGACTGATGAACTATGACTTCCGGCGCGACGACGTGGAGGTGCTGGACGCCACCAACTACAACCACTGGGGCGCTGGCAGGCTGAACCGAGAGGATGCACAGCGCGAGTACGTGGAGACCGTGGCGCGGTCGCACTTCGCGCTTTGCCCGCGCGGCGCGGGCTTCGGCAGCATAAGGCTGTTCGAAGTGATGCAGATGGGCGTGGCGCCGGTGCTGCTGGCCGACGGCTACGAGCTGCCCAAAGGGCCGAACTGGAGCAGCTTCCTGCTGCAGGTTCCCGAGCGCGAGTACCACCGACTGCCGGAGATCTTGACAGCGCACCTCGACGAGAGCCGCGAGCGAGGACGTCTGGCGCGCGCCGCGTGGGAGCAGCACTTCGCTCCGGGCAAGGCCTTCAACGCGATGATCGATCAACTACAGGTGATCCGCAACGAGCGGCGCATGCCGCAAAGACTCTTTATGCTGCTGTGGCCTGTCATCCAACTGCGCGCGGATGCCCGGCTGTTCGCCTCGAAGACACTGGAAAAGATCAAGAGCGCACTGCGCAAGTCGGCGAAGGCTGGAGCGGCCGCGACCTGATCAACCCCAAGCGGCGGGCGTGGATCCTATCTCTATGTCGGGTTCGAGCGGGACGTCCGACTGACGGTCGTTGGCGCGGGACTCAAAGAAGCGCTCGACTTCGCTGAGGACGGCGTTGCCGGATTTGGCTTCGAAGATGGCTCTGCGCAGGTGGGCGCCATTGGGGACGCCATGGGTGAACCAGGCGGCGAACTGCTTCATCTTGCCGACGGCGTCACGATGGCGTTGGTCGCGTGCGATCTGGCCACTGGCGATGATGTTCGCGGCGCGCGCGGCTTCGGCGGCCTCTTCCAGGGCGATCTCGTCGACCAGCATCTGGAAATAGGTGCGGATCATGCGGTAGCGGTCTGAATCAGTGGGGACGTCGTAGGTTCCAACGCCGGTAGCTTCCTTGCTGGCGGTGTACTGCGCGATCTGGCGGAAGATCCAGGGGTTCGCGGGAGCAGCGCGGCCGATCATGACGGCGTCGCAGCGGGTGGCGTCGACCATCGCGGCGGCGTCCTCGGGTGTGCGGATGTCGCCGTTGCCGATGACCGGAATGCTGACAGCATTCTTTACGGCGGCGATATACTCCCAGCGGGCCTGGCCGGTGTAGCCGTCCTCGCGGGTGCGGGCGTGGAGCGCGACTGCGTTGAGGCCGCAGTCTTCCGCGAGTTTCGCGAGTTCCACGCAGACGATGTACTTGTCGTTCCAGCCCATGCGGAACTTGACGGTGAACGGGATGGTGACCGCGGCGCGAATGGCGCGAAAGATGCGTTCGATTGTCGGGAGATCGCGCAGCAGGCCGGAACCACCGTTGCAGGCGACGACGCGCTTGGCCGGGCAGCCGAGGTTCAGGTCGACCAGGTCGAAACCAGCGTCTTGCACGATGCGGGCCGAGTCGGCGAGAGTTTCGGGATTCGAGCCGAAGAGCTGCGCGGAGATGGGGTGCTCGTCGTCGTAGTAGGTGAGGTAGCGCTTGCGCTTGACCTCACGCATTCGGG
>Ga0302198_10002345_pt1 | contig 19969 bp, 14 predicted proteins | sample II_Bog_N2_2_FD_193521 | JGI IMG/M metagenome (GOLD analysis project Ga0302198, IMG submission 193521) | Peat permafrost microbial communities from Stordalen Mire near Abisko, Sweden - II_Bog_N2_2 | ecosystem: Environmental > Terrestrial > Soil > Wetlands > Peat | place: Sweden: Abisko... | reverse complement strand
GCCGAAAAGCCCTCAGATAATTAGTGGCCCGTCATTCCTGCCGAAAAACGGGATTGTCGGTAAAGACGGCGCGGCGGACTCCCAGTTACCGCAAAGCGGACTTTACCGGTCGCCGGGTCCAGGACTTTTGGAGTCTGGCTTTCCGGCGTCTAGATGGAGAGAACGCTCGTCGCCAAACTCGGGGCTGAAGTGTGCCGTGATCTTTTCGACGATTAGGACATGCTCGATATCGACGAGGGCCAGCGAGGCGTCGCGATAGAGTTCCTTCTTCTGATCCGGGGTCAGGTCGTGAGGGTCGAGGCCGCTTATGAACACTGATTCGGCGTGACGGGTCGATATGAAGGCGGCGTTTTCGGCCTCGTCGAGGGTGCGCAGACCGACGTACATGCGGTCATTGGCTCTCTGCTCGTCGGACGGCATCAGAGCCAACCCGTCACCGCGCTGGGCTGCAGTCCAGGCGGTGAATTCGCTGAAGACGAAATCGATTGGCACGTCGAGGGCCGGTAGCTGGACAGCAGGATCCTTGATGGATTGGTGGAGGGTAGCGAGGTATTCCCTGAGATACAGCTTGGACGCCTGGAACGAGGCCGAACTCTGGTGGAATTCTTCGATGTTGGCCTTCTTCTCTTCCCTGAGCTCCTCGCGGGCCCGGGAGAGCTCGCGGCTGTGGTGGATGTACTCGACGGTTTGCTCAAGGCTGACGGCGATAAGCAGGCCGACGCAGATAGTGCCGACGTGGATGAAGAAGTCTTTCCACGTGTGGGTGGCTTGGGGTACGTGTATGTCAAGCATAGGGTCGTGCTCCTTCGCAGCCTCTGGAACGCATGCAGCCTCCGGCGCCACACCCTCGGGCGCGGATGCCACAGCTTCATCACTCGCGGTTGCCTCATCGGCAAGCACAAGCTCTTCCGGAATTTCCGGTGTCTCTGGCATGGGTTTTCCTTGGGGGCCGTGATCAAGCAAGGGTACCAGTTGATGGCTCGGGTAAACCCGTGCCCTTCCGGGTGGCGCACTCTTCCGCATCTTCTAAACCGGTGCCCTTCAGCAAGGCGGGCTTCTTCAGCAACCTCTGACGCCGGCGCACCGGATTTCGTGGTGGAGCGCCTCGTCAGGCGTGGAGGGTGAAGGCGTAGGCGTAGGGGTTGGGCGGGTTGGCTGGGAGGGTGAGATGGAGGCCGCTGCCATCCTGATTGAAGGCGATCGGGCCTGCGCCGATCAGCTCCACGCGCTGAATTGGCCGCGGGAGGGCGGCTGATCCGCTGGCAAGAGTTTTGATGAGCAGCTTGCCGTCGTTTGGCCAGACGAAGGCGAAGGCGTAGAGCGTATCGCCTTTGGTGACGAAGCGAATGTCTTCGGTGGTGTAGGGACGCTGCCTCGCTTCGTTGAAGGTACCTGCGGCGGCGGTGTCGGGCGGTCCTTCGCCGAAGACGGTGAAGGGGCGGGTGCCGTAGATCGCGATCCCATGCACCTGCATCCACGAGGCAAGCCCGGTGAGGAATGCGTGCTCGTCCTCATCGAGGGTGCCATCGCCGCGGAGGGGAATGCTGAGGAGTAGATTCCCGTTGCGGCTGACAATGTCGATGAGCGAGTGGATGACGAAAGTGGGGGTCTTGTACTTATGGGTATCGAGCAGCGAGCGCGAATAATACCAGTCGCCAATGCAGGTATCGGTCTGCCAGGGTTGGGCGAGGATTCCGTTGGCCTTGCCTCGTTCGATATCCAGGGTGACTGAGCCGACATGTTCGGGCTTGATGTCCTTTGCGGTGACGACCACATCCACCTTGCCGTGTTTGCGCACGCTGGAGTTGTAGTAGTGGGTGACGAGGTCGATGCCATACTGACCCAGCGGCAGCTCGGTATCGTCGAAGTAGACCAGGTCAGGGGCATAGGTATCGACGAGGTCCTGGCAGCGGAGGAACCAGTTCTCGGCAAAGCCGGGATCCATGGTCGGGACGCCTTCGTTCCAGGGACGGTCGTTGGCTTCATGCCACTGGTTGGCGGCGACTATGGTGGTGAAGCCATCCGGCATGACGATATTGCGGCCGGTGTAGAGCTTCTGCGGATCGAGGCCGTCCCACCACTTGCCTTTCCCGTCTGCTCTGGTGAGGGTGTAGGCGTCGTAGCGGACTCCCTGCAAGGGGCCTTCTGGATCGTAATCGTACGCGACCTGAAGCCAGTGCCAGGCGTGCGCGCCGTGGTTGGAGACGCCGAAACGCAGTCCTCGCTTGCGCGCTTCGTTGGCCCATACTGCCATGATGTCGCGTTTGGGGCCGACCTTGACCGAGTTCCACTCATGAAAGCGCGAGTTGTAAATGTCGAAGTTGTCGTGGTGCTGTGCGAGGGCGACAAAGTACTTTGCCCCGGCGGAGACGAACAGGTCCATCAACTGTTCTGGCTGCCAGCGCTCGGCCTTCCATGTGCCGTTTAGCTCGACTGCCCCAAACTTCGAGGGGTGTCCGTAGTTGGCGACGTGGAACTTGTTCTGCTTTGAGCCCTGGAGATAGAGGTTGCGGGTGTACCAGTCGCCTTGCTCCGGCATCGACTCCGGCCCCCAGCAGGACCAGATGCCGAACTTCGCGTCGCGGAACCACTCGGGAGTCTGGTAGCCGGCCTTGAGCGAGTCCCATGCGGGCTGGAATGGGCCGGGAGCAATGTGATGCGGATTGGCGCCCTGGGACAAGAGCGCGCTGGGGACTGCGGCTGCCGGTGCGGCAGCCGCGATGGACTTGAGGAGGCTTCGGCGAGAGAGCTGCGGCATCGACATGCTGGGAGAATTATAGAGGGCCAGCCGCTCGGTCGGGTTGTCCTGGTTTGGTCCACTTGGGACGCTTGAAGGGCCAACATGCCGCAAGACAGGTCTTGGGAAAGTTCGTTTGCCCAGACCTCAAGCTGACTCAACGTCTGCCTGGTTTTTGGCGACGAAGGTGCCGAGGTCGCGGTCCTTTTGGGCGCGGTCTGCGGGGAAGATTTGGCCGTGGATGACGATGTAGACTCCGGGCGGGAGGAGGCGCGCGGCCAGCAGGCTTTCAGTGAGGTTCTGGAGTCCGTCACTCTGTTCGAATCCTAGCGGGCGCATGGCTCCGGTGAGGATTACGGGCACGGACAGGTTGGGGAAGGCGCGCTGTATATAGATGCCGGTTTCGGCCATGGTGTCGGTGCCGTGGGTGATGAGGATGGGACATTTCGCGCCAAGCAACGGAGCCATGCGCGCGACCAGCTCGGCGCGGTCTTCGGCAGTCATCTCCAGCGAGTCCTTGTTCATGACGGGGACAACCTGGACGTCGGTGTCGGGCAGGCGCAGCATGTCGAGGTAGTCGCCGATCTTGCTGGCGTCGTTGACCACGGTGCCGGCGCGCTCCGAGTACATCTTCTCGATGGTGCCGCCGGTGGTGAGGACGTAGATGGTTTGCATAAAGACAGTTGTTCGTTGCTAGATGTTAGTTGAAGACGGTTTGTTGTTCCTCTGCCATGCAGGATTCATGCGTGCCGCAGAAGTTTTCGGGCTGTAGCTAGTAGTCTCGCATTTGGAGAGGGCGGGTTCTCCAGCACATCCGACACCCGCAAGCTGTCCCGTTCCGAGAGCTGTGCCTGTTCGGTGCCCTGCTTGGCGGGTTGGGCGACCAGACGCACACCGAGCGCCGCGCATACGCGATTGACGGTGTCGAAGCGTGGAGCGCTATCGGGGCGCAGGGCCTTGTAGAGCGCTTCGCGAGTGATCCCGGCGCTCTTGGCAATCTCGGTCATCCCGCGGGCACGCGCGATATCGCCGAGGGCAGCCGCCAGCAGCGCAGCGTCGTTGGCCTCCAGAATGTCAGTCAAGAAAGCAGCGACGGAAACCTCGTTGTCCAGGTAACGCGTTGCGTCAAATTTTGGCAGGTCGGAAACCTTAATTCGCTTGCTCATGTTTCCTCCGTCAAGTCCAGCGATGCCGCCAGTGCCTTCGCCCGCTTGATGTCTCTCTTCTGTGTTCGTTTAGAACCGCCTGCAAAGAAGCACTATCAGTTGCGTCCCACGTTGGGTGAAATAGAGGCGCCATCCCGCGCCCAGATGTAGCCGTAACTCCGAGACGCCGTTACCAACAGGCTCCACGTCGCCCATCAAGCCCAGTTGCAATCGCCTGATCCGGGCTGCGACCGCACCGCGTGTCTTCATGTCCGTCAGGTCATCGAGCCAGGTGGTGAACTCGGGTAGCTGACGAACATCGAACATCACGCAAGTGTAAGTGATCGATTACACTTCGTCAACACGGAAGATGAGCCGCGCTACTACCGCACGGCCGCCATGGCTGCGCGGAAGAGGACTTCGAAGTCGCTGGCGGCATCGGGATTCTTCGCCAATACCGTCTCGATGGCGCGCTGGGCGATGGGGCGGGCGTAGCCTAAATTGACCATGGCGGAGAGGGCGTCGTCGGCTACCGGGCCAAGCGACGAAGCGACTGGCTGCGCGGACGTCACCGCCATATCGTCCAGCTTGTCCTTTAGCTCCAGGACTACGCGTTCGGCGGTCTTTTTGCCGATGCCGGGAATGCGCGTCAGGGTCGCGTGGTCGCCGCCGCGGATCGCCGTGACCAGACGGTCGGTGTCGATGCCGCTGAGGACCGTGATTGCCAGCTTTGGCCCAATGCCCGAGATCGTCAGCAGCTTCTCGAACAGACGCTTCTCGTTCGGCTCGGCGAATCCGAACAGCGCAATCTGGTCCTCGCGCACGTGGGTGTAGATGTGCAGGCGCGCCTCCGCACCCTCCGGCGGCAGGGAGGTAAACGTGGCGACGGAGATGGTGGCGTCGTACCCCACGCCGCCGCACTCGATTATGGCCCGATTGGGCGTCTTCACCAGCAACCGGCCGCGCAGGAAAGCAATCATGGGGGGATTGTATCTAGGTTCTTTACGACCGTCCCGCCGGACGGGCCCACTGCGCGTGGGGTGGGCGTTCACACGCCTTTTTCGAGCTTCGCGTTTTTCCTCCCGTTGGTCGGCACGAGATCTGACTTGCGACCATCGAGAGCACCAACGCGAAGCCCAATACAAGTCACGAAGTGACCGCCCCACGCGCAGTAGGCTTCGAATTTCCGCCGGAAATCCGGGATTGTAACCAGATTGCAATGCCTTGTTCACCTGCCATTGACTCGCTGCTGTTCGAATTCCATTGCATACGGCCATGTGTTCCCGCTGCAACTTCGCGAGTCCTGCTTGTCACGGATAAAGGACTGAACTAGTCTTATATAAATAGGATCAACTTAGTCTGATATTAGAAGCCGTGCTGCGAATGCCACCGGCCTGTACTGCTCCAAACGGATTTTCCGCATAATTTCGACCCGGTTCTACCAGGAGGAAACCTCAGCATGTCCCTGTTCATCCGCTCTCTCGCTCGCCTCGCGCTCTGCGCTGCACTCGCTCTTCCTGTGCTCGCTGTCGTTGCTCCGGCGCCGCTTTACGCGCAGACCTCCGCCAGCCTTTCCGGCACGGTGCTCGATCCTCGCGGCGTGGCCTTGCCTGGCGCAACCGTCACCATCCGCAACGAGGCTAACGGCGCGAGCCAGAAAATGACCTCCGACGCCCAGGGCAAGTACGCCTTCGCCAGCCTCGCGGCGGGCAAATACACCATTCAGGTCGATGCTTCCGGCTTCACCATCAGCCAGACCAATGGCGTGCAGGTCGCTGCCGGCCAGCCGACGGACGTTCCCATCACGCTGGTGCTGGGCAACGTCTCCGAGCAGATCACGGTCGAGGCCTCGGAAGCTGGATCCGTCGCAGCCGCGATGTCGCCGATGGACGCGCTGCTGGAAGAGCATTCGGCCCGCACCGAGATCACCCAGGCCTTCATCAACAACTACACTTCGCCGCTGGCCGATTACGGCGAGGCAGTCGAGATGGCTCCCGGAACTTTTACCACCAACGGCAACGGCCCCGGGCTCGGCCAGTCGAAGACGTATTTCCGCGGCTTCCCCGACGGCGACTACGACATCGACTTTGACGGCGTGCCCTTCTACGACACCAACACGCCCACCCATCACTCCTGGGCTTTCTTCCCGACGCAGTGGATCGGCGGCATCGACTTCGACCGCTCGCCGGGCACGGCTTCGACTATTGGACCCACGCCCTTCGGCGGCTCCATCCACATGCTCTCCAAGGACATTTCGCCGGTGCAGAACATTCGCGGCGGTGTCTCCTACGGCTCCTGGGGCACATTGCTCGTGGACGGACAGTACGACTCCGGCGACCTGCTGGCGAACCACAAGCTCGCCTTCACTCTCGACGTGCAGCACATGGACTCGAAGGGCTACCAGTCGAACAATTTTCAGAATCGCAACGCCGGTTCGATCAAAGCTCAGTACAAATTCTCCGACAACACCGTACTGAGCGGCTTCTCCGGCGTTGTCTACCTGCACGCGAACACGCCGAACTTCTCTGCCACGCGCTGCCAGATGTACGGCGTCTCGGCCACTGGCGCGTATAGCTGCACTGCGTCCGCCACCGACACCACCGTGCTGCCGTATACCGGCGCGGGCATCCGCTTCTATCTCGCCGCCAACACCGATCCGGTCAATTACCTGGACTATCAGTACAACCGCTACCAGGTTCCCACCGACTTCGAGTACGTCGACTTCAAGACTGTGCTTCCGTGGAAGATCAACCTCGACATCAAGCCCTACACCTACGACTACGACAACGCCGAGCTCTACTCCAACGCCACGCCGATCACGGAGTCGACCACGGTGAACTACAACGGCAATCCTGCCTCTAAGACCTGGTACGGCATCACGGTCGCCCCCTGTAATGTTGCCGTCGTCAAGAAGGGCGTCACCGCGCTCCCGTGCGGCGTGGACAAGTACAACAGCTATCGCAAGTATGGCGAGACTTTCAACCTGAGCCAGGTCTCGAAGCTCGGCGTACTGCGCGCCGGCGCGTGGTATGAGTGGGCCGACACCAATCGTCATCAGTATCCCTCGGACCCGCTGAACCACTGGGCCGACCAGGCGCTGCCCAACTTCGCCGAGATGTTCTGGACCAACTCCTATCAGCCCTTCGTCGAGTATGAGTTTCACCCCTTCAAGGGTCTGGAGATTACGCCCGGCGTCAAGTTCGCCTACTACACGATCGACACCAAGCAGTTCGCCGACGACGGCAAGACCATCGGTGGGCTCGGCACCAACAACCCGGCAAGCTTTATTTCCAACCACGGCAGCTACTACTCGACTCTGCCGTCGATCGATGTGAACTATCGCATTCGGTCGAACTGGTCGGCGTACGCCCAGTTGTCTACCGGCAGCGTGGTGCCGCCCAGCAGCACGTTTGACTTCAGCCAGGGAGCCACCGGCAACGCCGTCGCGGTAGAGACGCTGCCCAAGCAGCAGCACAACACCACGTGGCAGGGGGGAACGGTCTTCAAGCTGAAGAACGTCACGCTGGATCTGGACGCCTTCCACATTCGCTTCCAGAGCGGCTACTCCTCGCAGACCGACGCCAGCACCGGCGAGCCTGTCTTCTACGCGCAGCCCAGCTCCATCAGCAAAGGCGTTGAGGGCCAGAGCAATCTCTACTTCGGCCACGGGCTGAGCGCTTATCTGAACGCCACATGGGAGCAGGCGCAGTACACCGGTGTGCAGGTTCTCTACCCGACCAACGCTGCCACCTCCACGTTCAATCCGCAGGCTAATCCTGACTACATCGCAGTGCCGTCCGGCCTGTGGGTGCAGCAGACCCCGTCCGACACGGAAGCGGAGGGCATCACTTATCTCCACGGCGGCTGGGATGCGGGCTTCTTCAACAAGCGCGTCGGCCAGTTCTACCAGGACGTCAGCGGCTTTCACAACGAAGTTGTCGTCAATCCGTTCGACATCTCGAACGCTTACATCAACTACACGGTCCGCAGCGGATCGCACTTCGACCAGACCAAGATCCGGCTGAGCGTCAACAACCTGTTCGACCAGCACAACGTCACCGGCATCACTTCGGCGGGCACGGTTGCGGGCACCACCTTCACCGCGACCTCCGCGGCGGGAACCCCGAACCTCACCTACAGCAATCCGTTTGGCCCGACCGTGGCGACAGCGCCGCTCAGCGGAGCAGATAACGTCAGCATCTTCGCCGGCCGCAGCATCGTGCTCTCGGTGACGTTCGGCTGGTCGCCCAAGCGCTAGAAAGACCAAGCCTGCAACCGGGTACCCCATGTCAGACGCAGTTCGATCGCGAATGACATGGGGTTTCCTATTTAATCCCTTGATCCCCAGGGATGCGACCGTTGACGAGACAATGCTAAGTTAGTCTCTGTCCATGGCCCGGCGTACCTGACCGACCGAGATGTGGCTTGTGGAGGCCGGCTATTGCGCCGGGGACATTGCGGTGGATAGTTCGGAGCAGGCTTTGGGGACGGTGTTTCCTTCGCCACGCTTCTGGCTCCAGACGTAGGTGGCGTAGCTGTCAATGTGGGCGAGGACCATCTGGGCGAAGTTGTCTTTCTGGAGGTCGGTCGGGTTGTCGCTGAAGGGGATGGTAAGGACCGTGTCTGGCTGGGAGTACGTATTTTTTGTGCCGTAGCGGTAGATGATGGTAGCGGTCAGGTGGCCGTCTGCGAAAGCATAGTGGACCTTGACGGCGATGCTATCGGTGTCGGAGGAGTCCTGGTAGAGATACGGAGGCACCGGGTCGTTGGGTTTGAGTTGAGCGCGCAGGAGCGCCGCCAGATTGCGCTTTAGATTCAGACGGTCGGCCTGGGTGGACGTATCTTCGAAGTCAGGCAATGTGATCAAGGGAGGAACGGCGTCTACGGATGGTATGCAGGCGAGTTGCTGGGGCGGCAGTACGGCGACTTTAAGCCGATCCCCCTGGAGGGTTTCGGGAGGATTCTGGCGGTAGCCATAGCGCTGTGCGATGTCTTGAGTGGTGCTGCGCGCACCCGTGAGCCACTGGTCGGCGTAGAGATCGTCTCCTTTGATCTGCATATGCATGCTGAGCATCAGGCCGGCGGTGAGGAACCCGTGACCGAGTAAGGGCAAGTCGTATGCGGATTCGTTAGCGCCCGCTCCCATCAACATATACGGAGCGCTCTTCGGACTGAGAGTGTTCCTTAGGGTCTCGAGAGCCTGATTCTCCATGTCTATGGATGATTCGCCTGAGGCAGAGGAGTTTCCCGATGCGAGCTTGCCCAGCACAGCCCCGGAATTGCACGTATCGAACAGGAGAATCGTATGGGGGGCGCCGATGTCCTTGAGTTCTTGCAGCAGGTCTTCGGAGGTGAGGTAGGTGCCGGCTACGGGAGATTTGCTGGAGGCGAACTCCCTTGTGGGGAAGACGTAATCGCCATTGGCGCCGAGGGGGAGGCCGTGGCCTGCGAAGAAGAGGAGGAAGATATCGTCCTTGCGGGGCAGCGCCTTGAATTCCGCGAAGGCTTTGACAAAGTCGGCGTGGGTGGGATCCATCCACTGGACGGAGCCGAAGTTCTTGAGATCGTTCTGGGTTTGTTGCCCGGCCTTGCTGTCGTTTGAGAGCAGGATGATATGGACGCGGGAGGGATCGCCGACCATCTGACTTGCGCCACGGGCCACGTCGCGGGCCATCTCGCGGGCGTCGGCGTCTGCGAGCGGCAAGGGGCCAAGGTCGCCGGCATATTGTGAGACGCCGGCGATGATTGCGTAGAACTGTTGCGGCTGCTGCTCCGCGACGCCGGAGGCCTGTTCGCTGACTTCGAGGCCGCGACTGGTGATGGAGCTATCGCGGTTGCTGGCGACGATGGTGATTCTGTTCAACTCGCCTGGTGCGTAGGTGTGATGGCTGGCCAGCGAAACATGCACGAGTCCATCCGCCGTGACCCGTTGCGATGCTGTCGAAACCGGCGAACCATTCACATATACGCTAATCTCACCCACCTGATTCATCGGTCTATCCACGGAGAAGACGATTTCGCCGCTCGGGGAGACGTCCTGACCTGTAGCGGGATCGGGGGTGACGGTGATCCGAGGTGGAAGCGCGGAGGCGTCGAGCGGAGGGGATTGCTGGAGCGCCGCGGTCTCGAAACCGACCAGGCGTGGCAGCAGGCGCGAGCGGTAGTAGGCGTTGAGCATCTGGTCGAGCTGAATGGTGGAGTTTCCGTAGACCCAGAAGAGCTCGTCGAGGCGGCCTGCGTGAGCAGCGTCGTATTGGCCGTTGGGGGAGACGACAGACCAGTCACCGTCGGCGAAGGTATCCAACTGGGCGAGGCGGCGGGTGTCGGGGGTCAGGTTCCAGAGAAAGACGGAGCCGGAGGTGAGGGCGGCGGCGAGGAAACGGCCGTCCTGAGAGTACCCGATGGCGGCGACGCTGGAGTCTTCCTGGGAGAAGGGCTGGAGGTCCGCGGGCTGTGCGGCGTCGCCGAGCAACAAGCGGCCATCGACGGTGCCGGCGATATAGCGGGTTGAGCCGGGGACGAAAGCAACGGAGGTGACCGGGATTTGCAGGTCGCCGGGAATATCCTTCTGCAGACGGATCGTGCCTGCTTGCAAGTCGACGACCAGGATTCCGTACTCTGCCGATGGGGCAGGGACGGACGCGGAGTTGGTGGGACCGATGGCGGCGACGGCGTAGTGGGCGTCGCCGGTAATGGCAAGGGCGGAGAAATTCGCGTGCGAGGGGCAGGCATCCGTGCAGAGTTCCGTGACGTGCCCGGTCTTGTCAACGGAGTAGAGGTTCAGTGCGGTGGTGGCCAGAAGCAGGTTGGAGGTGCCTGCCGCCGCGGTAATCAGGTCGCCGCTCGTGATGGAGGCGGTGTTCCAAGCGGGGCCGATGGACGGCTGAACGGTGAGGGCATCGTTGCTGGGGGTGGCCCAGGCGACACCGCTGGAATCCGCCAGGGAGAAGACGGGCAAGCCAAGTGCGCAGTTCTGGCGGGCTGACGCTGGGACCTCGCGGCCTAGAAGATCATATTGGCGAATGAAGCCCTCGCCGCTGGTGCCCGCACAGGTGATCAGGGTTGATCCGTTGAGCGCGATCCTGGAGCCTACGAAGGGGTCGGTCTTGGGCTGGATCGGTTGGCCCAGGTCGCTGAGGTCCCAGAGATCGACGTGGGTTGCGCCGGATTCTCCGCGACCGACGAGTAGCTCGCGGTCGTTGGCGCTGAAGGCGACGCTGTTGGGAATGGTTCGGGGTTCGCTGCCGATGCGTTGGAGAGTGAGGGTCTGCGGGTTTCCGGGGGTATAGTATGCGAGGGCCACCGCCAGCAGGGAGGTGCGCCGCGAGTTGGGGCCCTGTTCGCCGGGAGTGGCGACGAGCCTGGAGAAGATGGTCAAGCGGTCTCCCGCGAGCAGGAGAGCGGGGACGGGATAGTCCGCCGCAGGCAGCGAAGCAATCTGCACGGGGGTTCCGGGCTCGGGCGAGGCAAGCTCGAAGACGCTGATCTTACGAACGGCGGGTTTGGGCTGCTTAGGCGCATCGTCATCGGTCGCGGGGGGCGGCTCGGGTTCCAGTACTGCATAGCGTATGCGCTGGCCGGGGAGCGCCTGTGCATCGAGCAGCTCGCCGTGGATGGCGGTGAGCTGGACGGGCTTGGCGTTCGGCTGGAGGGTCTGGTACTTGAGGGCCGAGTCATCGTGGACGAGGACGGCGGACAGGGATGCGTCGAATATGGCGCCCGCGGGCGTTTGCGGATGGCCGAGCAGTTTGAGCGAGTCCGCGTCGAGGATTAGGGTCTCGGCGTCGGAGACACGCATTGCGAGGCTGCGGCCGTCGGCGGACCAGGCTAACTGGTTGGCCGCATCCGCGGTGAAGGCCCAGTTGGAGTACCAGCTAAGGGTTTTGCAGGGCGCGTCGGCAGCGATGGAGCAGAGCAGCAGCATGGACCATCCGCGGCCGGAGCTGACCTGGTCGCCGACGGGCGGGTCGGGTTTGCGGACGAGGACGGCCATTCTGCCCGGTGAGCCGGCGACGGCGGGCTGAACGGCGAACCTGAACCCGCCAACGGGAATGTTGAGCGTCCATGCAAGCTGGCCATTGAGGACGCGGAATCCGCTGAGGAGGCCATTGGCGCCAGAGACCAGAAGCCACTGGCTATCGGGAGAGAACTGAAGCTGTGCGATGTCTCCGGTTTGCGGAGAGATGTTGCGCAGGAGGCGCGGGCAGGTTGGGTCGACGATGGAGGTACAGACGGGGGTTGGCGGCAGACCTTTTTCGTGCCTGGGCGCCTCCATGCCCCAGAGCTTGACCACGCCGTTGGCGTCGGCAGTTGCGGCGAGGGTGCCGTCCAAGTTGACCGCCATTGCCCGGAGACTCTTGGTCGGCGGCGTCTGGGGGACGAGGTTGAGCTGATGGCCGTCCGCGGGTACGGCGGGCCTGGTGAATTGCGGAAAGGCGGGTTCCGTGACTCCTTGAAACCCCGTGGGATTGGCGCGCAGGAAGGCAGTCCGTTGGGCAGAGATGTCGGCGGAGTTGCCGAGTTCCGCCCACAGGCGCTGTAGTTCCATGATGTGGTAGGTTCCGGGGCGGACGATCCCGAAGAGAGTGCGCATGGATTCCATTGCGTCCTGGGGCTGGCCGCACTGTTCCTGGGCTTGAGCGATCCCAAAGACGGCCCAGTCTGCGCGGGGAAATTCCTTTTGCGCGGTCTGCCAATTCTGCGCGCGCTGCTGACAGGTTGCGGTGCGGTCGAGTAGAGTATCGCCGGCGGAGTAAAAAGTCTCGGAGTGATCCGGCAGAGCGGTGAGGGCGGAATTGTAGAGCTGCATTGCTTCGGCGGTATCGGGGTCGGCCTTGGTGCGGGAAAGCGCTCGAATGCGCAGGGTTTGATAGTACTCGTCGTGCATAGTGAGGAGGGCCTTGCGCGCGTTATCGATCGCGCGCTGCGGGGCGGCGGGGTCTGCATCATCGGTCAGCTCGATCTCGGCCATCTCGGCATAGAGCCCGCCTCTGTCCGGTTCAGGGGTGGCGTCGAGAGTGGATTGCACCAGGTCGAAGGCCGTAGCGAGCCGTGCTGCGAGGCCGCAGCCGGAGAGTACGCGCAGGCTGCTGGATGCTGTGGAAGCAGCGGAGGCCTTTGCCTTGGTAGGGGAACTCCACGCGAGATTGGCCCAGCGGGTGTTGAGGGCGAGGGCGGCAGGATCGCCGGCGTTGAGCCTTCGTCCGAACTCGGCCTTGGAGACGGCGTCGCGCGCGGAGCCGATACGGAGCAGGGGATAGCCGTCCAGTGCCTGGTTGAGAGTTTTGAGCGCGGAGTCTGGGTCGGCGTTCAGGTCGACTTCATGATCGGCCTGGAAGGTGAGTGCGCCGGAGTCGCCCGGATAGGCGACGAGCCAGGCTTTGGCTAAGGCCACAAATGCGGCGTGGCCCTCCGGTTGCCGGTTGCTGCAGTTTAAGTTGGAGCCATGGATGTCTGCGATCGCCAGCATGGATGCGAGTCCGCGACCAGCAGGGGTGGCGCTGAACGCGGAGTCCTGAGCGAGCATGGCCAGCATGCGGTTGCGAATACGAAGATCGTGCTCCTGGATGTTGGCGGCCAGCCAGATAAGGATGAAGTTGGGATCCTGGGTGCGAAGCGCGGTCATGGTCCAGTCATAGGCCTGGTCGTTTTCGGTGGCGGTGACGGCGTTGCTGATGAGGACGCGATAGGTGAAGGAGCCGCGAATCTGCTCGGGGGAGAGGCTCTTTCCCAGTCGCATGACCTCGCCTGTCTTGCCCTGATCGTCGAGTAAGTAGAGCTTGGGGGCAACGCCCAGGGCAGCTTTCAGCGCGGGGTCGGTAATTGCGGTGACCGCGGAATCGAGCGTCCCCTGACGCAATTGCAGGCGGCACCAGATATCGACGTCGAAGGGATGAGGCGAAGAGGAGACAAGGTCTTGCTCAACCTCCGCGATGACCTTGGCGTATTGGCCGGCGTTGATCTCCGCGCTCCAGCCCAGCAGGCGCGCGTCCTGCCATGGGTTGGGGGGAGCGGCAAACAATGGCGTGCCGAGGGAGAAGAGAAGGCAGTAAAGGATGAGCCGGAATGTTTGCATAGTTGGTTTCAATGCGTTCTCCGCCAGCGGATCAGAAAGAAAGGTTGACGCCAGCGGGCCGAATGACGTCTAGCAGTTCCTGAAATGCGGATGTCACAGCGAGCGCGATGCCACGGCCCGCCGTAGAGTCGACTTTGAGGATCTCTCCGTTGTCGCCGTAGAGGACGTCGATGCTGGCGGCGGGTACGACCTTTCCGCTCTTATCCTTATGTTCGAGCAGGCTGATCTTGAGTGGCTTGGAGTTGGCATTGTATTCAAACGTGATGCGGTTTCCGTTGCTGGCGTCCAGCTCCGAGATGCGGCCCCGGGTGTCGTAGAGGAGTGTGACGCTGGTCCCGTTCGAGGAGGCGGTGAGCAGGTTTCCCTTGGGGTCGTAGGTGAATTGCGCGGAGGAGGTTGTCTTGCCGGTCTTGGTATCGGTTTTCTTGACGGAAGTTACTTTTGAAGCCACAGGATCATAAGTCAGTGTGGTGGTGACGTCCGGCTCGACCTTCTTCGTCACATGGCCGTGATCGTCATATTCGAAGCTGACGGCCTCGCCATTGCGGTCGATGCGCGTTGGCAAGCCGATCAGGTTGTACGTCGTGTCGGTGCGGTCGCCGTCGAGGACGGTAATCATGCGGCTGGTGTACTCTTCCCCATCGGGCTTTGTCTGGTTGACGTATTCGTAGGTGCTGGAACTGATTTGTTTGCGTTTCCCCGCGGCGTCCGGTGAGTTGCTGACGTTGACGGAGACAGTGTAGTGGAGCGGGTTCTTGGGGTCGATCAGGTAAGCGTATTCCGTGAGCGTGCCATCGCGGTCGGTTATGGTCTTGACGTTTTCAAACTGCTCCCGCGGATAGTACGAGATTAGCTGGGTGGTTTTGTCGGGGTACGACATCTTTGTCATGTTGTGACGCTTGGCAGCGTCGTATTCGTAGGTATATTCCTGATGATCGGTGTCGATAGCGCCGACCAGTTCATCGAGGCTGTTGTAGCGGTAGGTGCAGAGTTTGCCGTCGCTCCCCTGGATGCGGGTGACGAGTCCCCGTTCGTTGAATGTGAGGATAAGGGAGCGGTTGGAATCGTCGCGGATGGTGATCTGACCGGGGACGTCGTAGCTGAAGGTGATGAAGTTTCCATTCTTGTCGCTGATCTGGCGGAGTTTTCCATCTTTGCGATAGAACTCGGTCCTGCCGTTGTCGAAATCGCGCCGGTAGCCGTCGTGCTGAACGGTGATGTACTGGTAGGAGAAGCGATTGCTTGTGAGCCGGGTTCCGGTGGCCAGGGCGCGCGGTTGAAGCAGGCCCTTCTTGATGTACTTTTGCCATTCGTCTTCGCGAAACGAGGCGTCGTTGATCAGTCTTTGCCGATAGTCGCTGAGGCCCTGTTCGCCCGAGATGTCGGACTGCGCTTTGGCGACGGCGGCGATCTTGTCGGCTGCGCCCGCAATCTCATCGGCGGACATGGTGGGAGAATCGAAACGGTTCTCGGCGCCGCCCCCATATTCGTGGACGATGACGGCGCCGTCGCCTCCAACTTCCAGATAGACCTCGTACTCATTACCCCAGCCGTAACCGAAGATCCCTTTGAAGGCGGTCTTGGAGTTGTAGACGCGCTCAATCTTGAGCTCGAAGCCGCCGGAGAAGACGATGTCCTTGGATCCGGTGAAGAAGTTGCCGTTTTTGAGGGAGACTTCCGCAGGGGCGGGCCGGACGGCGAAAGGAAGCAGGGCGACAACGAGAGCGAGGGAGTAGAAACGCAGTTTCACGAAAGTCTCCGTTTTGGAAGCGCCGATTAGTTATTTGCTGGTGGCGAGATACTAGACTGCCGCCGATGGCCGGTCAACAGGTATTTAGTGCGGCAGCGCCTCCAAGCAGGAGCACCAACTCTCTGAGTGATAGCTGGTTATCCGCCTTTCCCGAAGCACCGGGGTCTCGAAAACCCTCGGCCATTACTTGCCGATGCAGAAGGTGGAGAAGATCAGGCGGAGAAGGTCGTCGGTGGTGGTGGCGCCGGTGAGGCTGTCGAGGGCGCGGAGCGTGGCGTAGAGGTCCAGCAGCAGCATCTCGTGGGGGATGCTGGCGGCGACGGCGGCTTGCGCGCTCTCAAGCGAAAGCAGGGATGCCGAGACGGCCTGGTGCTGGCGGAGGTTGGTCAGCATGCCGGCCTCGCGCGGGGCAGCGTCGGGGCCGGCGACGGCGGCGACGATCGTCGCGCGCAACTCCGCAATTCCGGCACCGGTGAGCGCGGAGGTGAGGACCAGTTGCAGGTTGAACCATTTGGGAACAAGCTGTGACTGATTTGGTAGCAGATCGATTTTGTTGAGGGCGAGGAGGAGAATAGCGGTTGATTCGGCGTGCCGGTCGAGGATCGCCTGGTCTTCTGGCGGGAGCGCATCCGCCGCGGCGAGCGAGGGGGCGTCGAGGACCAGGAGAACGACATCCGCGTCGGCCATGGCCTGGTGGGATTTGGCGATGCCGATTTGTTCGGCTTCGTCGATGGAGTCGCGATCCCGAAGCCCTGCGGTGTCGATCAGGTCGACGGGGATGCCGTCCATTGCAATGCGTTCGGTTACGAGATCGCGGGTGGTGCCGGGGGATGCGGTGACGATGGCGCGGTCGCGCTGGACCAGCCGGTTGAAGAGGGACGATTTGCCGGCGTTGGGACGGCCGACGATGGCAAGCCGGAAGCCGTCGCGGACGACGCGGCCATAGCCGAAGGTGCGTTCGAGAGCTACAAGCGGCTCCTGAATAGCCGCGATCTGCGCAACGATCTGCGCGGCGGGGAGGACGTCGATGTCGTCTTCGGCGAAGTCGATGCCTGCTTCGAGCGTGGCGATCAGCGCGACCAGGCCTTGCTTGATGGGCGCGATGAGATGGGCGAGCGAGCCGGAGAGTTGGCGCGCGGCGAGGCGGGCCTGCTCCAGCGTGGAGGAGGCGATGAGGTCGGCGACGGCTTCGGCCTGGGTGAGGTCGATGCGGCCGGCGAGGAAGGCGCGCTCGGTGAACTCGCCGGGTTCGGCCAGACGCGCGCCGCGGAGGCAACATTGGCGGACGATGTATTCGAGCAGGACGGGCGAGCCGTGCGCTGCGACTTCGACGACGTCTTCGCTGGTGTAGGAGTGCGGAGCGGCAAAGTACGTGGCAACGATTTCGTCGAGGACGGCGTCGGTTTCGGAGTCGAGTAGCGAACCGAAGCGGGCTTGGCCGGGGGCGAGCGGGTGGCGGAGGCGGAGGAGCGGGCTTGCGATCTCGACTGCGCGCGGGCCGGAAAGGCGGACGATGCCGATGCCGCCGCGGCCAGGAGCGGTGGAAATGGCGACGATGGTGTCAGGGTCGTGCATGCAGTCTTCAGAATAGCTGGGCGAGCGGCCGGGCGGATTTGTTCGAGCCTATAATCCGGGGATGCCATGCGACTGTGAGCTGGACCTGGAGAGACGGATGGTGCGCGCCCGCGCCTGGGGCGTGGTGACGTATGCTGAGGCGCTTGCGAACCGCCGAAAATTCATGAGCGATCCTGGGTTCAGGTTGGATTTCCACCAACTGTATGACGGACGAGAGGTGACCAAACTCGCGCTTACGGCCAGCGAGGTCGGCCAACTGGCAATCGAGACAGTGTTTGGTGCGACTTCGCGTCGAGCCTTCGTGACACCGACGCAGGAGACTTACGGGTTGATGCGGCTCTACCAGATCTACCGCGCGGTGAATGCCGGCAAGGAACAGATCCGGCTGTTCCGGACGATGGACGAGGCAGAGGCCTGGCTGGCGGAGTGATTGCGGCGGGGATCAGTGGCAGGGCTATCTATATATAGAGGTAGGGTCCGAAATATATAAGGTAGTGTCCGAACCTCAGGTATAGAGGAGCATGTCCCATGGGCTAAGGAGGTGCTGAAAAAGTGGGCTTAGCAGGTTGGGAGAAAACACGCCAAGGCTAAAGCCCGCTGATTTTATTGCCTTTAACCGCGGGCTGAAGCCCGCTGCTACTCCGAACGACGGGAATGGCCTTTTTCAGCAATCCTCTGAAGCTTGCTGCTACTCCGAACGACGGGAATGGGGCCCTTTCAGCATTCTGGTTCTGTCTTGGTAGGCCTTTGGTGGAGTAGATAACTATGTCGTTGAAATACTTATGGTTGCGCGTGAGTGTGTCTTTTTTGCCACACATTTCTGTTGCAATGATTGGGGTTGCGGGCGAGTGTATACTATTTACCACACCTGCCTTCTGATGGAGTTAAGTGCGAAAGCCCGGCGGGTGGCCCGGGCTCTCTTTCTTTAACTTACTAATACCATTATACAGGGTGAACCATAACTCATCTGCCATCTATTTTTTCTGGGTAAGTGATTGATGGGGTGTGGGTTGATGGCAGAATTGGAGTTTTTGGGGCTTGACAGTGAAAAACGGGCATTTCCGTAGGTTGAGGCTGGTATGTGTCGCGCTTTCAGCGCTTTGCCATCTTGGCCCAAGGCGTTCGGGCCAGCCGCTGGAGTTGTCCACCGCGCGCCGAGAACAAGAGAACCGCGAGTTTGCCGGGCTCAAGGAGTAGAGGCCCAAGAAAGACAACTACGGAGATTCTGCGCTTTGCGCAGAATGACGACGGGCGGGGGGATGAATGATGGTTGGCGGAGCAAAGTTTCGGCACGACCGCACGCTCCCTGAAGGCGAGCTGAGCCTGCGCCTGGCTTTACACTTGTCCCTATGCGCAACTTCTCCGCCCGAGAAACCGAGTGGCTGGAAGAGCTGGACGGCATCGAGCTGGCCTCTTTCTGGCGCAGAGCCTTCGCCTTCCTTATTGACTGGATGATCGTCGCCATTGTGCTAAGTGCCCTTGTGACCGCGGTTGCGGCGGGCTTCTTCTCCTACATGCAGCGGCACGGCAAGTCGGCGGACGAAATCGCACACATGTTTCCGGGCGCGAAATTGGTTAACCAGCCCGAGGTCACGGCCGGAGGCCACCTTAATGTGAAGACCGTGCACGTTGACGAGCAGAGCAGGGCCGGCAAAGTCATCAAGGACGTCACCGATGTTCTGGTGCCGATTCTCTACTTCGGCATACTGCTGTGGAAGGGCAAAGGCCGCACCCCGGGCAAACGCCTGATGCGCATTCGGGTTGTCTCGATCGTGCATCGTCACCTGAGTTTCTGGCACTCGGTCGAGCGCGCGCTGGGCTACGGTGCGGCAGCGCTGGAAGGTGGGTTCGGCTTCATCCAGTTCTTCATCCACCCGTATCGCCGATGCGCGCAGGACCGCCTGGCAGAGACCATGGTCGTCACCGAACGCGGCTACCAGGCGATGCAGCAGAAACGCGAGCATGCACTTTTGCCGGACACGAGCGCCAATAGCGATGCGCCCGAATAACGATGACGACGTAGGTTGATGGCGACCTGCGGGGGATGAATGGTGGCTGCGCGCTGGGGAATGGGCCGGTTGTATGCGGCGGGGCGGGATTAGCGGAGGTAGGGGATGTAGGCGTGGGTGCGGGCGCGGTAGTCGGCGTAGGCGGCGGGAAAGCGGGTGGCGAGGAGGCGCTCTTCGGCGTGGACGCGGACTTCGGTGCCAGCGACGAAGAAGAGGATTCCCGCGAGGAACATCGGCCACCAGGTAAGGCAGAAGCCAGCGCTTAGCAGCATTCCGAACATGGAGGCGTAAATGGGATGGCGGAGGACGCGGTAAGGGCCGGTTTGAATGAGTTCGTGGTCGGCACTGAGGGCGGCTTCGTAACGCCACTGCTTGCCGAGATGGCGGGTGGCGGCCCAGGCTAGCGCCGCCGCGGGTGGGGCAAGCAGCATGGAGAGGATGAGCGACGGGGCTGACTTGTGGAAGGCGGCAGGGTGGACGCGGACCATCACGCAGAAGAAGCCGAACCCTGCCAGGAGAATGCCCCAGCGGGAGGCGGGAGCGCGAACGACTTTTTGCTGTCCGGCAGCGACGCGGCGTACACGGACGAAGGCGAGGACCCAGGCGATCCAGCAGAGAATGAGTTCGACGATGGCTGCTAGCTGGAGCATGGGATGATTGTAATGTGACCGGCACGAA